>Ga0256839_1002661_pt1 | contig 19587 bp, 22 predicted proteins | sample 354166metaG_FD_185968 | JGI IMG/M metagenome (GOLD analysis project Ga0256839, IMG submission 185968) | Hydrothermal vent microbial communities from Mid Atlantic Ridge, Atlantic Ocean - 354-166 | ecosystem: Environmental > Aquatic > Marine > Hydrothermal vents | place: Atlantic Ocean: Mid... | reverse complement strand
GGACCACACGCTCGAGGAAGTCGGGCAGCAGTTCAGCGTGACCCGCGAGCGTATCCGCCAGATCGAGGCGAAGGCCCTGCGCAAGCTGAAACACCCGAGCCGGAGCCGGAAGTTAAGGTCCTTTCTGGACCAGTAGGCATCAGGTGGGAATATGCAAACCACCTTTACCATCCAGACCTCCGGCCCCGGCCTTTACGAGTTCACGCGCGAGGTGCGCGACTGGGTCAGTGGTTCGGGCTTGCTGACGCTGTTTGTGCAGCATACCTCGGCATCGTTGCTTGTGCAGGAAAACGCCGACCCCGAGGTGCAGCGCGATCTGCAGAATTTCTTTCACCGGCTGGTGCCGCCGACAACCGATCCGTCGATGGCCTATCTGACCCACACCTATGAGGGGCCGGACGACATGCCGGCACATATCAAGGCGGCGATGCTGCCCGTCTCGCTGAACATTCCGGTGCAGGACGGGCGGCTATCGCTGGGAACATGGCAGGGGATTTACCTGTTCGAGCATCGCGACGCCCCGCACCGGCGGCAGGTGGTGGCGTATCTGGGGTGAGCCCCAGCATTTTGCGGTTATACAAACCCCCTACCCAAACCCTTGATCCCTGCCTATAGTGATTCGCAAAACCAAGAGCAGCGAAAAACGAGGTTTGATATGCGGTGTCCCTTTTGTGGAAATCTGGATACTCAGGTAAAGGATTCCCGTCCGGCCGAGGATCACGCGGCGATCCGGCGGCGGCGGGCCTGTCCGGCCTGTGCGGGGCGGTTTACCACCTACGAGCGGGTGCAGTTGCGTGACCTGACAGTGGTGAAACGCAACGGGCGGCGCGAGGATTTCGATCGCGACAAGCTGGACCGCTCTATCCGTATTTCCATGCAGAAACGCCCGATCGAACCGGACCGGATCGACCAGATGATCTCGGGCATTGTGCGGCGGCTGGAAAGCATGGGCGAAACGGATATCCCCTCGGACACCATCGGGCAGATCGTGATGGAGACGCTGGCGCGGATCGATACGGTCGCCTATGTGCGTTTTGCCTCGGTTTACAAGAATTTCCAGGCAGCGGATGATTTCGAGGAATTCGTGCAGGAGCTGCGCCCGCCCAGCGACGACGAATAGCCATGTCACAGGACACCGACGAACGCTGGATGCGGATGGCCCTCGGGCTGGCTTCGCGCGGATTGGGGCACGTCTGGCCCAATCCGGCAGTCGGCTGCGTGATCGTGCGCGACGGCGTGGTGGTCGGGCGCGGCTGGACGCAACGCGGCGGGCGGCCCCATGCGGAGGTCGTGGCGTTGCAACAGGCCGGCACGGCGGCGCGCGGGGCGACGGCCTATGTCTCGCTGGAGCCGTGCGCGCATCACGGCAAGACCCCGCCCTGTGCCGAGGCGCTGGTGGCGGCGGGAGTGAAGCGGGTGGTTTGCGCGCTGGAGGACCCTGACGGGCGGGTTTCGGGCAAGGGTTTCTCGATCCTGCGCGCGGCGGGGATCGAGGTGGTCGAGGATGTGTTGCACGACGCGGCCAGTAACCTGAACGCCGGTTTTCTGCTGAACCGGACAATTGGCCGCCCGATGTTCACGTTAAAAATGGCAGCAACGCTGGACGGGAATATTGCCACCTCGTCCGGCGAGAGCCGCTGGATCACCGGCCCCGAGGCGCGACGGCGGGTGCATCTGATGCGCGCCACCCACGATGCGGTAATGATCGGTGCGGGCACGGCGCGGGCAGATGATCCGTTGCTGGATGTGCGCGATCTGGGGCTGGTGGCGGACAATCCGGTGCGGGTGGTGCTGGATGGCGGCTTGTCGTTGTCGCTGATGTCGCGACTGGCGAAAACCGCCGCCGAAACGCCCTTGTGGATTTGCCATCGCGCCGGACTGGACAAGGCGCGGATCGAGGCCTGGAAGGACGTCGGCGCGCGGCTGTTCGAAGTGGCGCATACCGAAAGCGGCGAACTGGACATCGCGGATGTGGCGCGGGTGCTGGCCGATGCCGGATTGACGCGGGTGCTGTGCGAGGGCGGCGGACGGCTGGCGGCCTCGCTGGTGGCGGCCGATGTGGTGGACCGGCTGGTGCTGTTTTCCGCCGGTATGTTGCTGGGCAACGAGGGCTGGAATGTTTTCGGGCCTTTGGGCATCGAACGGCTGGCCGATGCACCCCGTTTCCGGCTGGAAAGGCAGAGCCGCATCGGCGCCGATGTCATGAGCGTCTGGACCCCCGACGCCAGATAAAGGCGTATCCGGCAAACCACCCTTGCAGCTTGGCCAGCAGGCGCAGGCGCACCGGCTTGCCGGTTTCACCACAGGCAAGGCGCTCGACGACCCGTTCCGGTGTGCAGGGCAGCCCGCTGACGGGATCGATGTAGCGCGGATAATCGACGAGCGCCGCATGGACCAGCCCGTCGAGCGATACCTTTTCATGACGGCGGGGACATTCCGGCCCATGGTCTTCGGTCAGCCCCCAGCCGGCATAGAACGGCGTGCCGTAACAGATCACCCGCTTGCCGCGCAGCAGCGCCTCGAAACCGAGCAGCGAGGTCATGGTGGCGACCGTATCGCAGGCATCCAGCAAGGCGACGGTATCGTGGGTTGAAACCATGTCGCAGTAGCGCAATGCCTCGTCCCCCAACGCCCCCTTGCGCAATCCGGCCTGCACATCGGGATGCGGCTTGTAAACAAGAAACGCATCGGGATGTGCTGCGCGCACGGTGCGGAGCAGGTCGAGGTTGGTCTCCACCTTGCAGGTTCCTGTGCGGATAGAGGCATCATCCGCTACCTGACCGGGGACGAGAATTATTTGGCGATCCGCCGGCAAGTCAGGCGGTGGCCCGGCTGCTAGATTGTATTTGGTCACACCGGTTTCGAGAATGCGCCTGCGCAGTTCCCCGGCGCGGCGGATGGCGAACGCCGGCAGGGTCGTGCTGGCCGCGATCAGGGTTTCCAGGCGGCTCTCGCGATGCGGATCATAGTAAATGCCCAGATCGTCCAGCACCAGCGACAGCGCCGGAGCCAGTTCGGCACCGAGACCGGTGGAGCGTAAAAAACCGTCCTCCATACGGATCAGCGGAACGCCCGCGCCGGTGCATTTTTCAGCCAGTGATGGCGGTTCGCGACCGGCCCAGACAACCACCTGACCGGTCACGGATTTCGCGCCGGCACAAGATTCGTCAGCCGAATTCACGAACTTCGGCGCGTGCCCCGCCCCGTTCAGAAAGCGGCCGGTCGTGCCGCGTTTCCACACTTGCATACCCAGCATATACGCCGGTTTCAGGCCGTCCCAGCGATGGCGGGCCTCGGCCAGCAACTGGCGTGCGGCATCCTCGAAACGGCAGACCTGCCCCGACGTCCGGTCGAACCAGAACGGAAATTCCAGCATTGCCGCCGCGAACAGTTGATCGGCGTCCAGCACCCGTGAGCGACGGGCGCGGGCGACGGGCTGCAGGTTACGGTCGTCGCTCAACCCCCAACCGGCATAGAAGGGCGAGCCGAATACCACCGGCCGGTGGCCATGCGCTATCGCCTCGAACCCCATTTGCGAGGAGACGCAGTAAACCCTGTGTGCGCCTTCGAGCAGATCGACAGGGTTGAACGGACCGGTCAGCAACGCGACGTTTCCGCCGGTATCCGCGGGTGTGAAATGCCCTGCCTTTCCCTTGCGGTGGCTCACGGCGGGATGGGTGCGGAGCAGGATTCGCCGGTCAGGGTTCTCGGCTTTGGCTGCGGCCAGCATTTCGGCAAAGACGTTTTCACCGGTTCCGCAAATGGCGGCGTCACCGGCAACCTGATCAATGACCAGAACATAGCCACCCCGAGGCGGCGGGCCGTATCCACGCGGCACGGGGTTGTATTTCGACAGGCCATAGTGGCGCAGAAACGCGCGCCCCCCGGCGGCCCGACGCAACAGGTCGGGATCGTCAAGAGACGCCGACAGCAAAATGGTTTCCAGCCGCGACGGGGTTTGCGGATCGAAATGCACCCCGAGGTCGTCAATCGTCAACCCCAGCGGCGGCGTGGCAGGGCCGGGCAGGACGGAACGCAGAAAAGCATCCTCGAAGGTGATGACTGGCCCATCGGAACGATCCAGTGCCCGCCGCGAGGCAGGCAGCCGCCCCCAGACAGCAACCGGCAAGCCGAAACGTCCGAACCATGACGGAAGGCAGCGATACCCGGCGGCGCACACCATCCGCCGCAGCGAGGGCCGGAAAAGCAGGCCGCGGGACGGGCTGACACAGAGCTTTCGGCCTTGCCTACTCAAAGACTCCGGCCGCAGTCGTCAGAGCATTATCGAGTGCCGAGAAGGTGTTCAGCGAGCCGATTACCACATTGAGGATATTGCGCCAGGCGACATAGGGGGCCTCGGTCGTATAGAGTGTATCCTCGTTGCGGATCAGGAAGTTCTGGGCAATAAATATGCCGGACTCCTGTGTCAGATCGACAACATAGGCGAATTTCTGCGGCGTGGTGATATCGGTGCGGCCCAGAACGCGGTTGGCGATCTCGGGCGGTTCGATGCGGAAGATGAAAATACCCTTCGGGTTCGATGTGAAACTGCGCAACCCGCCGAGCGAGGCCAGCGCCTCGATCACGCTCGGGTTCTTGGTTTCAAACTGCACGCGGCGCTGGCTGGTGGTGCCGAGGGCCACAAAATAGCGTTCGTCCCTCTCCAGAATGATCTGGTCTCCGGCGCGGAGCGGAATGTCGTTGACCGGATTGTCGAACAGATCCTGCATCCAGATCGAGCCGGATTTGTTTCCCCGCCGCACGGTAATCTTCACCACCTTCGGGTCCAGCGACGTGCCACCGGCCGCGGCCAGCATACCCGTCAGACGTTTCGTCGTAGCCTCGATCGGAAAAATGCCCTGCACACCGACGCCGCCAAGGATGCTGACTGTTGCGCCGTTTCCGGCCTCGCGGCGGACCTCGATCTGCGGGTCGGGTGTCTGGGCGGACAGGATCTCGGTCAGCTTGACGCGCAATTCCTCGGGCGTGCGGCCCGAGGCGCGGATGGTGCCGGCATAGGGGACGAAAATATTGCCGAGCTGGTCGACCTGAATGCCTTCCAACGGTGTCACCTTCGAGCCGTTGACCGCAAAAATTCCGTTGTCGACGTTTTCCCAGACGGTGATCGCCAGCACATCGCCCTTGTTGATACGGTCGACCGAAACGGCACCGGCGCTCAGGAACTCCCGACTGAAGCCGAGCGCCTGGCTGCGCGCTGTGGCGGCCGCGATTTCATTGGTCACATCGACGATATACACATCCCCGCCGTTTTCCACCGAACTGGCACGGATTTCGCCCTCGGTCGGGCCGGAGCGCGGCAACCCGCAAGCAGACAGCACAAGCCCCGCTATCAGGAGCACGGCGATTCTGCCTGATCTGGCCAATGTGTTGCGCATCAAAATACCCGTTGCCCTAATGGCATGAAGGTGATTCCACCTGTATCGAATGTGCAAACTACTCCAGACCCCGAACCTAAACCAGACTTTATTGCCGCACGGCAGGAAACGGCACAACGCCACCGTCCCCCCGGGCCGGATGCAATATCCGCGCATAGGGGTCATCGGGCGACAGGACCAGATCGACCACACGGCGCAACAGTTCCGATCGCCCCCTCTGTGTATAATAGCCACCGGCGATCTGCGAGGTTTCCAGCAGAAACTGGCGGTAAGCGCGATAGGCTTCGCCCGCCGGCGCATCGGGCGCGGCAAAGAATGCGGGCAGCGGCTGGGCCGACACCAGTTCCGGTTTGGCAAAAACCGAGCGCCCGAAAGCCCGCACCGGCAGCCCGCGCCACAGCGCCTGTTGTGCGGCGGTGGAATTTACCGTCACCACACTATTGGCCCCGTCGAGCAGCGGGCCGAGCTTGCCGCCCGGAATATAACGCACCCGCATCGACACCCCATGCCGTGCCGCGGCCTTGCGCACCAGCGCGGGCAAGGGTTCGCGGTAATCCTCGAACGGGTGCGCCTTGAAGGCAAGGATGTGGTGGGCGGGGGCGCCTCTGGCAAATCCGGCGATCACCATATCGATGAACTCGCCAACCGAGCCGAAATCCGAATGGCTGCGCAAGGAGGCATCATGCGAAAGCTGCAACAGCACCAGATGATAGATCGCCCCGCTGCGCAGCAGACGCCGTGTCCGTACGCGGCGCTGGATGCCCTGAACCGGCATGATAGCCAGACGGCGGATATAGAGCAGCAGCTCGTGCAGCACTGTCACCTCGCGGTGAGGGCGATAGTTGCGATAGGCCGGCACCGGCACGCTGACCATCAGGTGATACAGGAACCCGTAAAAAGCGTGATGCCAGATCGCCCCCCATTGCACGGGAACCTCCGGCAAATCGACAGGGTGCGTCGCCACGGCCCGCTGCATGGCCTCGACACCTAGTTCCAGCAGGCGGGAATTGCCGTTCACACCGCCACGCTCGTAGGTCGCCCAATAGGGGCGCAGGTAGCCTTCCTCGAAACAATGCACCGTGATGCCGCGCCGCGCCGCAACCTCCCGGGCGGTTTTGTGCAGCGGGCGGCTGTCGCCATACAGGATGATGTCGGTGGTCCCGTTCCGCTCCAGATAGGCCTCCAGCCAGTTTTCCCAGTCCTCCGGCCTGCCCCGATAGGGGGTGAACGGCAGGGCACGGGACCAGAAAACCCGGTCACCGAAGGTAAACCCGACCCGCTCCACCCTGGCGCCTGTCGCTTGCAGCTTGTATCCGAGCTGGCGGAAAAACGGGCCGTGCGGGCCTTGCAGGAACAGGAATTTGCGCGTCTGGGTCAAATGCGGCCGGCCAATGCTGATACGAACGAATGTGCCTTGATACGCGAGCACGAGGATTCGGGCAATGCCGCCGCGCCCTCTTGCCCCCGCGCGCGCGGCACGGTATCCCGACAACAGCACAACAAAGGACAGCGTCATGTTTACCGGCATCGTCAGCGACATCGGCAAAGTGGAACAGACCGAGGAACGGGGCGACATGCGTGCCCGTATCTCGTGCGGCTACGACATGGCGGGCGTGGACCTTGGAGCCTCGATCGCCTGCGACGGGGTTTGTCTAACGGTGATCGACAAGGGTGCCGACTGGTTCGACGTGGATATTTCCGCCGAAACCCTGTCGAAAACCAATCTGGGCGGCTGGAAGTCCGGCAAGCGCCTGAACCTTGAACGCGCATTGCGGCTTGGCGACGAACTGGGCGGACATATCGTGTCGGGCCATGTGGACGGTCTGGCCGAAATCATCGCCATGGAGGACGAGGGCGACAGCACCCGCGTAACCCTGTCAGCCCCGAAAGAGCTGGCGAAATTCATTGCCCCGAAAGGCTCGGTCGCGCTCAATGGCACCTCGCTGACGGTCAATGCGGTGGACGGCTGCAACTTCGGCATCAATTTCATTCCGCACACCAAGACGCATACCATCTGGGGCGATGCGCAGGTCGGCGATATGGTCAATCTGGAAATAGATACCCTCGCGCGTTACGTCGCGCGCCTGAACGAGATGCAGTAATGGATTATTCCGCAAAAATCTCCCCGATCGAGGACATCATCGAGGACGCCCGCAACGGCCGCATGTTCATCCTTGTGGATCACGAGGACCGCGAGAACGAGGGCGATCTGGTCATCCCCGCACAGATGGCCACCCCCGACGCCATCAACTTCATGGCCACGCACGGACGCGGGCTGATCTGCCTGACCATGACTGGCGAGCAGGTGGAAAAACTCGGCGTGCCGATGATGACCACCACCAATGCCTCGCGCCACGAAACCCCGTTCACGGTCTCTATCGAAGCGCGCGAAGGCGTGACCACCGGCATTTCCGCACATGACCGCGCCCGCACGGTGGCCGTTGCCATCAACCCGCAGGTCCGTCCCCACGATATCGCCACACCGGGGCATGTGTTCCCGCTGCGCGCGCGGCAAGGCGGTGTGCTGGTGCGCGCAGGCCATACCGAGGCCGCAACCGATATTTCGCGCCTTGCCGGACTGAACCCCTCCGGCGTGATTTGCGAGATCATGAACGACGACGGCACCATGGCGCGCCTGCCGGACCTGATCGGTTTTGCCGAAAAGCACGGGCTGAAGATCGGCACGATTTCCGACCTGATCGCCTATCGCCGCCGCCATGACAATCTGGTGCGCGAAAGCGATGTGCGCTCGGTCACTTCCGAATACGGTGGCGAGTGGATGCTGCGCATTTTCACCGATGAAACCCATGGTGCCGAGCACATCGTGCTGACCAAGGGCGACATTTCCGAAGGCGGTCCCGTGCTGGTCCGGATGCACTGCATCAACCCGCTGGAGGACCTGCTGGCCCTGACCCCGGGGCGGGCGCATCAGGTCCCTGATGCCATGAAAATCATTGCCGAAGAAGGCCGCGGCGCGGTGGTTCTGCTGCGCGATACCAATATGAAAATGGATCACGCCGACGGCTCGCAAACGCTGCGGCAATACGGTCTGGGCGCGCAAATTCTCGGGGCACTGGGGATTTCCGAAATGGAGCTTCTGACCAACTCTCCCGCGCCGAAACTGGTGGGGCTTGAGGGCTACGGCCTGTCGATCACCGGCACCCGTCCGCTTGGAAAGGATAGTTGAATGGCTGATTCTGAAACACATTACACCCTGCCCGCGCCGAAGTTCGACACCACGACCCGCCTGCTGATCGTGGTTGCGCCCTATTACAAGGACATCGCCGACGAACTGGTGGCGGGCGCCAAAGCCGCCATCGCCAAGGCCCGTGCCACCCAGCATGTGATCGAGGTTCCCGGGGCACTGGAAATCCCCACAGCCATCCGGCTGGCCAGCGCCAAGCGGGTCTATGACGGCTATGTCGCGCTCGGCTGTGTTATCCGTGGCGAGACCACACATTACGACACGGTTTGCAACGATTCTTCGCGCGCGCTTATGCTTCTGGGGCTGGAAGGCATCTGCATCGGCAACGGTATCCTAACCGTCGAAAACCGCGCGCAGGCCGAGGTTCGCGCCGATCATACGGGCCAGAACAAGGGCGGGGGAGCAGCCGAAGCGGCCATGCATCTGATCGCCCTGAAACGAGGCTTTACAAAGTCTTGCCCGCGCCGTATTGGGCCCTCTTCCGAGCATATTCTGATTGCCGGAAAATCCGATAAAAACAAAGGACAAGCCTGATGCCGAATGCCGCCAGATCCGGCCGGAACGACAAACGCCAGATGAAATCCGCCGCCCGCCTGTTCGCGGTGCAGGCCCTATTCCAGATGGAGGCTTCCGGTGACGCGCTGGAGGACGTGCAGGCGGAATTCGAAACCCACCGCCTGGGTGCCGAAATCGACGGCGACACCTATGCCGAGGGCAACATCGACCTGTTCCGCGCCCTGCTGCACGAGGCGGTTAACCATCAGGCGAAAATCGACCAGATGACCGACCGCGCACTGGTTGCCAAATGGCCGATCGACCGCATCGACCCGACCATCCGCGCCCTGTTCCGCGCCGCGGGGGCCGAATTGTTGACGCAGGACACGCCGCCAAAGGTCGTGATCAGCGAATTCGTCGATGTCGCCAAGGCTTTCTTTCCCGAAGGCCGCGAGGCAAAATTTGTCAATGCCGTTCTAGACCACATGGCCCGCGAAGCCAGGCCGGACGCCTTCACCTGACCCGCAGGAGGCCCCATGTTCGCCAAGGAAAAACTGAGTTTCGAGCCGATCCCCCTGCCCGACCGCGCTGAAATGTCGGACGAGGAACGGTTGGCGGCCTCGACCGCATTTCTGGCGAAAATGCGCCGGCGCCATTCGGTGCGCGATTTCACAGACCAGCCGGTGGACGAGGCCGTCATCCGCAACTGCATCGCCACCGCTGGCACCGCGCCTAGCGGTGCGAACCACCAGCCCTGGCATTTCGTGGCCGTGCGCGATCCCGCTGCCAAGGCCGAAATCCGCAAGGCTGCCGAAATCGAGGAAGAAAAATTCTATGCCGGTGGTGGCGGTGACGAATGGATCAAGGCGCTGGAGCCGCTCGGCACCGGCGTTGAAAAGCCTCATCTGACAACCGCGCCGTGGCTGATTGTGGTCTTCGCACAGCGCTATGGGGAGTTCGACGACGGCACACGCTACAAAAACTACTACGTCCCGGAAAGCGTTGGAATCGCGACAGGTTTCCTGATTACCGCCCTGCATGATGCCGGGCTGGTGTGCCTGACCCACACCCCCAATCCGATGAAATTTCTGAACGGGTTGCTGGGGCGTCCGGCCTCCGAAAAACCGGTGATGATCCTTGCCGTCGGACATCCGTCCGAAGACGCCACCATCCCGTCAGTCGCGAAAATGAAAAAGCCGCTCGACGAAATCCTAACCGTCAAGTAGCCCTGACATATCGGTGCCCATACGCTCCTGCATCTGACGCAGGGCGCTAGCCGCAGCCCCGCTCCAGTCGGCAGTTTTCGCGCCAAACAGCGTCGCCTGCGATTTCAGGATCAAACCGTCCGGCAAGATCTTCAGGTGGTTCGCCTCCAGCGTCGCGCCGGACGAGGTAATATCCGCAATAGCCTCGGCCGTAAGGTTTTTCACCGTTCCCTCTGTCGCGCCCTGGCTATCCACCAACTGGTAATCGGCCACATCATGCGCCCGCAAAAACTCGCGCGTCAGGTTGTGGTATTTCGTGGCGATCCGCAGCCGGAAACCGTATTTCGCCCGAAACGCCGCGCAAACCGCGTCGAAATCGTCGAGGCTTTCCACATCCACCCAGACGGACGGCACTGCGAGGATCAGGTCGGCAAAACCGAAACCCATCGGCAGGATTTCGACAATCCGCGACGGCCAGTCCGGTATTTTTTCATGCACAAGATCCTGACCGGTCACGCCCAGATGGATACGCCCCGCTGCCAGTTCCCGCGGAATTTCACCGGCCGAGAGCAACACCAGTTCCACATTGTCGACACCGCTCACCTGTCCGGCGTATTCGCGCCCCGATCCCGTGCGCGTTACCGAAATTCCGCGCCCGGCAAACCAGTCGATCGTCAGATCCTGCAATCGCCCCTTGGAAGGCAGGCCAAGCTTCAAAGCACTCATGCCGTTCCCTCCTTCAACGCCAGCAATGTTTCGGGGCGGATAATTCCCCCGACCGCGGATACCGGTTTTCCATCGCCAAGCACACGGGTCATGGCATCATAGCGCCCGCCTTGTGCCACTTGTGGCAGACGAGGATCATCCGCATGAAACCCGAAGACAAACCCGTCATAATATTCCAGCGTCGTGCGCCCGTAAGCGGCCACAAACCGCAGCTCCGAAATATCAACCCCCTGTGCCGCCAGCGCATCGGCCCGCACGGCCAGTCGTTCGGCTGTGGAATCGAGCGCGGGAGCAACCTCGCGCAGTTTTTCAGCGGCCGTTTCCATCGTGCATTCCAGATCGAGTATCCGCGAGATCATTTTGACATCATTGTCGGAAATAACCGCCGTTTCCGCCTCGCTCAACAGCACATCGGCCCGCTCGATAATATCATCAACCGAACGAATACCTATCGTTTTTCCGGCTTTATTCACCAGTTTTTCAACATTACCCGATTTTGCGGCCAGAAGGAGATTTTTACGTTCCCCGCTCGCCGCCTGCGGCGAGGAATAACGTTCCAGCAACCGCCTGAACCGCGCCGGACGCCAGACATGCCGCCGCAACGCCGCCTTGCGCCGCGCGTTGGTGTCAAGCGCGTCAATGGCGGCGAAAATCAGGCTGATATCACCGATGACGGGCTGCACCGACACGCCTTGCAACGCCCCTGACAACACGCTGAAAACCTCGGCGTCGGCCTTTGCCGGATCGGAACCGCCGAAAACCTCGTATCCGGTTTGCAGATACTCCGATTTCCGGTCGCCACCGGCCTCCTGCTTGCGCCAGACCGGCCCGCTATAAGTATACCGCGCCACATCCGCCCCCCCGCGCATGTGCATCTGCACCACCGGCACCGTAAAATCCGGCCGCAGCATCAACTCGCCCCGCAGCGGATCATTGGTCACATAGGCACGCGCCCGAATGTCCTCGCCATAAAGGTCAAGCAGGGTTTCGGCCGGTTGCAGAGCCTCGGTCTCCACGAGCGCCGCCCCCGCCTCGACAAAGCGGGCCAGAATCCGGTCGGTTTCCGCCTGCAACGGAGATTTCGCCGCCGCGAGCATCAGCCCTCGCGCCCCCGCGCAATCATTTTCCGCACTTCGGAGACAAGGTCGCCGCGCGGAATTTCCATCTGTGCCGGCTGCGCCTTCCATTCCTCGTTCGTGGAGATATTCGCCGCCAGCGCCTTGCCGAGCGCCAGATCCTTGATCTGCACAACGCCCGCCGCTTTCTCGTTCCCGCCCTCGATCACCGCAACCGGGCTGTTGCGGGCATCGGCGTATTTCAACTGGTTACCGAAGTTTTTCGGGTTGCCCAGATACACCTCGGCCCGAATACCGGCGTTGCGCAATTCGGCCACCATGGTTTGGTAATCGGCCATCCGGTCCCGGTCCATTACGGTTACGATCACCGGCCCGTGGCTGCGGCTGTCCATCCGGCCTTTTTCCCGCAACGCGGCAAGCAGACGGTCAACGCCTATGGAAACACCCGTTGCAGGCACCTCCTGCCCCGTAAAGCGTTTGACCAGATCATCGTAGCGCCCACCACCGGCCACCGAGCCGAACTGGCGCTTGCGCCCCTTGTCATCGAGAATATCGAAGGTCAGCTCCGCCTCGTAAACCGGTCCGGTGTAGTAGCCCAGTCCGCGCACCACTGACGGGTCGATCAGCAACCGGTCCGGTCCGTATCCCTGCGATCCGGTCAGTTCGGCAATCGTTTCCAGTTCCTGCACACCGGCAAGCCCTGTCTGCGATCCGCCAACCAGTTCCCGCAGGCGGGCACAGGTGGCAGCACCATCATCGCGGCGCGCATCCATGAAACCCATGACAATATCGGCCTGCTCGTCCGAAAGGTTGGCACCACCGGTGAAATCCCCGCTCTCGTCCTTGCGGCCTGCCCCCAGAAGCGCCCGCACACCATCCGGTCCCAGTCGGTCCAACTTGTCTATTGCGCGCAAAACAATGCCGCGTTCGGCCTCGAACCTGGACAAATCAGACATATCCAGGAGGCCGGCCACTTCCAGCACTCCGTTCAGAACCTTGCGGTTGTTGACCCGCACAATGTAGTCCCCACGGGGGATTCCAACCGCCTCCAGCGTGTCGGAAAGCATCCCGCAAATCTCCGCATCCGCTGCAACAGTCGGCGTGCCGACCGTATCCGCATCGCATTGGTAGAACTGGCGATAGCGCCCCGGTCCGGGCTTCTCGTTCCGCCAGACAGGCCCGACAGCATAGCGGCGATAGGGCGTCGGCAGATCATTCCGGAACTGGGCATAGACCCGTGCCAGCGGAGCGGTCAGGTCATAGCGCAGTGCCATCCAGGTGTCGTCCTCGTCCTGCCAGGCAAACACCCCCTCGTTTGGGCGATCTACATCGGGCAGGAATTTTCCGAGCGCCTCGACAGTTTCCACAGCGGGCGTTTCCAGTGGATCGAAACCGTGCATCCGGTATACATCGGTGATCTTGGCGAGCATCCCGTTCCGCTCGCCGACCTCGACACCGAAGTAGTCGCGAAACCCGCGCGGGTTCATCGCCTTGGGTCGCGAAACCTTTTTTTTCTTCACTTTAGCCATGGGCTTGCCTTGTTGAACGTCGTTGCTGACCTCCTATCGCAAGGGGGGCGGCGTCGCAAGGTTCACGGCGGTTAAAACAGGGCAGCTATCTTCGGCAAAAAGACGACACCGGCAATGATTATCGCAAGGATGGCTGCCAGCAGGACGGCGCCCGCCGCGATGTCCTTGGCGAATTTCACCGACTCGGAATGTTCGGGGGACAGCAGGTCGCTCAGATGCTCGATCGCGGTATTGACCATCTCCAGCGCCCAGACCAACGTGATCGCCAGCGCCAGCCACAGCCACTCGAAACCGACGATATCGAAATACAGACCGGCCAGAACCGCGACAACGGTTGCCGCCAGATGGATGCGCGCATTGGGCTGGGTCCTGAGCATATGCCCTAACCCGTTCAGGGCATAGCCAAATGATTTCAATCTCTTGGAAATATAGTCACCCATCCTCCCGCCCCTCAGATATGGTCGCGAATCCGCCTTTGTAATACAGTAGCGGCTCCACATCCGCCCGTTCCAGCCGCAACACCTCGCCGACCACGATCAGGTGGTCACCGCCGTCATGACCGGCGGAATGGCAACACTCGAACCGCGCGGCACAGCCCGAAAACAACGGCGAATCCCCTGCCCCGCGGGTGTATTCCAACGCCGAAAACGGCTCGTTGCCCGACTGGGCGAAGGCCTCTGCCAGATGCTGCTGGTCGCGGGCCAGCACATGCACCGCAAAATGGCTCGCGGCCTCGAAGGCCGGAAAACGGGCGGACTTGCGTGCCGGAGACCACAAAACCAGCGGCGGGTCCAACGAGACCGAGGCGAAGCTGTTCACTGTCATGCCCAACGGTCCCTCGGGCGTCATCGTCGTAACGATGGTCACGCCGGTTGCAAAGCGCCCCATGGCATCGCGCAGGTTTCTTTCGCTGAATTCGGCCAATTCCGGATCCCCTCTGGTGTTTCTGCCAGTTTTACGGTCCGCAAGCCCTGCTGTCGATGGTTTTGCACCGGTTCTTGCCATTGCGCGCCTTCCGGCCTATCTGCAAGGCATGAAACCGGTTCTCTATTCCTTTCGCCGCTGCCCCTATGCCATGCGCGCGCGTCTGGCGCTGCTTGTCAGTGGCCAGCAGGTGGAATTGCGCGAAATCGTGTTGCGGGACAAGGCACCCGAGTTGCTGGCCGCCTCGCCCAAAGGGACGGTTCCGGTTCTGGTGGACGGCGATACCGTAATCGACGAGAGTTTCGACATCATGCTCTGGGCGCTGGAGCGCAACGACCCCGAGGGTTGGCTGGAACGTATGGACATGGAGCTGATTGCCGAATGCGAAGGCCCGTTCAAATCCGCCCTCGACCGCTATAAATACAGTAACAGGTTCGAGGGAACCGATGCGCTGGAACAGCGCGAATTGGCAACCGGTTTCCTGCTGAAGCTTGAAAACCGCCTGCAATCGCATCCGTGCCTGTCGGGGCAAATCCGTGGCATAACCGATATGGCCATTGTCACCTTCGTGCGCCAATTTGCCAATGTGGATCGAGAGTGGTTTAACGGTCAACCATATCCCAACCTGGTAAAATGGCTGGACAATTTTCTGGAGAGCGCCATTTTCGCCGCTATTATGCAGAAATACCCGCGCTGGACCAACGGCGATCCGCCAACCCTGTTTCCGGAGGAACCATGACCGAATCCCGTGTAACCCGACTGGAAGAAAACCTCGCGCATCAAGCGCTGGTGATCGAGGAACTGAACGAGGTCGTCACCCGCCAGCAGGCGGAAATCGACACGCTGACCCGTCAGGTGGCGCTCCTGATCCAGCGCGCGGCGGAGCAGGAGGTCGAAACCGCCTCCAGCGTCGCGCTGGCCGATCAGGTGCCGCCACACTGGTAGCTACGAGGGCGTTACCATCGCGCCGATCGTGTCGTGCAGCGTCAGTTGCCCGAGCGGTTTGCCCGTGCTGTCCACCACCGTCAATTCACTGGCGCCGGTCTCGGTCAGCCGTTTGGCCACATCCTCCAGCAACGCACCGCTTTCGATGGTCAAATCCACCGGTTCGCCCGGTTTCATCACCGTATCGGCACGGATTACCCGCCCGCGATTCACTTCCTTGACGAATTCGGCGATATAGTCGTCCTGCGGGTTCAGCACAATATCCTGCCCCGTCCCTTGCTGGATCACCGCCCCGTCGCGCAGAATCGCGATCCGGTCGCCCAGCCGCAAGGCCTCGTCCAGATCGTGGGTGATAAATACCACGGTCTTGTGCAGTTCCTGCTGGATGTCCAGCAGCACTCCCTGCATGTCCATACGGATCAGCGGATCGAGCGCCGAGAACGCCTCGTCCATCAGCAGAATATCCGCATCGTTGGTCAGCGCCCGCGCCAACCCGACGCGCTGCTGCATCCCGCCCGAGAGCTGGTTGGGGTAGTGATCCTCGAACCCTTCCAGCCCGACCCGCGAGATCCAGCGTCGCGCACGTTCCTCGGCCTCCTTGTGCGGCACCCGCTGAATTTCCAGACCATAGAGCGTGTTGGCCAGCACCGTCCGGTGCGGCAGCAGGGCGAACTTCTGGAATACCATTGCGGTTTTCATACGACGGAATTGCAACAACTCCGCCTTTGACATCTTGCAGACGTCCTGCCCTTCGTAGATCACCTCGCCAACGGTCGGCTCGATCAGTCGGTTGATATGGCGGATCAGCGTGGACTTTCCCGAACCGGACAGCCCCATCACCACCTGAATTTTCCCGGCAGGCATCGAGATATTGATGTCTTTCAACCCCAGCACATGGCCGTATTTCTCGTTCAGTTCGGTCTTGCTCATGCCGCCGCGCACGGCATCGACATATTTGTGCCCTTTGGGTCCGAAAATCTTGTAGAGATTCCGGATTTCAATGCCGTGACTAGCCATGGATGATCTCCGAGTGTTTCTGCAACCGCTTGCCGAATTTCTGCGAGGTGCGGTCAAACACGATAGCAATGGCCATGATGGCCAGCCCGTTCATGAAACCCAGCGTGATATACTGGTTGTTAACCGCTTTCAGCACTTCCATACCCAGCCCGCGCACACCGATCAGCGCGGCCACCACCACCATGGCCAGCGCCATCATAATCGTCTGGTTGACCCCCGCGAATATATTCGGCAATGCCAGCGGCATCTGCACCGTCCACAACTTCTGCCTGGGCGAGGCCCCGAAGGCATCAGCGGCCTCCAGCACATCCTTGTCCACCAGCCGGATGCCCAGATTGGTCAGGCGCACAATCGGCGGTATGGCATAGACACACACGGCGATCAGCCCCGGGATTTTTCCCAGCCCCAGCAGCAGGATAATCGGGATCAGATAGACAAAGGCGGGCACTGTCTGCATGAAATCCAGAACCGGCGTCACGATCGCCTGCATCCGGTCGGATTTGGACATCAGGATACCGAACGGGATCCCGATCACAATACAAACCAGCGTGGCCACCGAGACCAGCGCCAGCGTATACATGGTATTCTCCCACATCCCCAGATAACCGATCAGCGCCAGCGAGGCCAATGTCGCCAGCACCAGCTGCCAACTGCGCGAACCTGCCCAGACAAGCAGGGCGATTACAGCCATGACCACCGGCCATGGGGAGTTGATCAGCAGTTTCTCGAACCAGACCAGAAAGCTCAGCAATGGCTGGAAGAAATTCTCGAGGCTCTCGCCATAGGCGCGGGAAAAGGCTTTGAAGGCTTCGTCTCCCGCTTTTTTCAAATCTCTCAAATCCGTGCGGCCAATCGACGGAAATTCATACCAGTCCCACATACGCCTGTGCCTCTCTCTTTTCTGAAAACAAATGCCCGGCAGCCAAAGCCGCCGGGCACCGGAACATCATGTCATTCCTAAAGGGCCGCTTTGACTTTTGCAGCCACTTCCGGCGAGACCCAGTTGGTCCAGACATCTTCGTAACGGGTCAGGAATTCGATGGCCGCATCGGACCCTTCAGCCTGCTCGTCGGACATATAGACCAGCATGGCTCCCATCACCGGACCGGGGAAGACACGGGCCGCGAGATAATCGTTGATCGGCCCGCCTTCGGCAGCGAACTTGTCGGTTACAATGGTGAACACCTCGGATCTGATCCAGGAGGTTTTCGGCGGGTTCTCGCAGCCTTCCTGCGTGATACAGGTATTCCAGACCTCGTCACCGGCATACGGAACACCAAACGGCACCTGAACCATGTTGTATTTGCCGATCAGGGCGGTCGGCGACCAGTAATAGCCGAACCAGTTCTCGCCACGCTCGTTGGCTTTGGCGATGGAACCGTCAAGGCCGGCAGCCGAGCCCGGATCAACCAGAACCCAGCCTTTTTCCTCCATGTCAAAGGCATCGAACAACGAGATATTCACCTGCTGGCAGCCCCAGCCCGCCGGACAACCGACGAAGGCCCCCACGGACGGATCCTCGGACGACGGGAACAGATCGGGGCGCTCGATCACGTCCAGCACGGTTTTCAGCTCCGGATTCTGCTCCAGCGTATAAGCCGGCACCCACCAGCCTTCGCCCAAGCCCTCGATCGGGCCGCGATTGACCGCAACCAGCCGCCCTTCGGCAAGCGCCTCGTCAACCAGTGTGCGCACACCGTTCACCCACTGCTCGCCGGCAATGTCGGGGGTGCCTTTTTCGTTCATCGAGGCAAAGATCGGAGCGGTGCCGCCAACGATCAGTTCGACATTACAGCCAAAACCCTCCTCCAGAATGAATTTGTCGATATTGGCCATCAACTCACCGGAGGCCCAGTTGAACTCCGCCATGGTGATATCGCCACAGGTTTCCTCGGCCATGGCGCCCGTTGCGCCAAGGGCCAGCGCGGCGAAGGTCGCGCCTGCAATAAGATTCTTCATATACTTTCTCCGTGTTGGTTTTCATTGATTGTTGTTCGGGGGAGGATGCGCCATAGAGCGCGGCGCCTGAAATCAGCGCGGTCGAGCGTATTTTGCCCGGAGTTTCGGCTCGTTCGGGCGAATGCCCGTAGAGCGAAGATATGTGGGATTCCACCATCGCATGAGGCCAGCCTAGCACATCATTCCGGCATTTCAGGTGAAAAACGACGCTATACCGTCAAAAACCGCACCGCCACCGCAAACAACGGTGCGGAAAAACACCCTATCCGGTGCTCCAGGCCCGCGGTTGCTTCATTCCCGCAATCTTGATCGCCTGTTTGACATAACCGTAAGGGAACAGCTCGAACAGCAATCGGCGCGCAGGATTCTTCTCCATCCCCTGCAACTTCGCCAGATGTTTGATCACATGGCGGACATCAACCATGACACCGTGTTCGTCGTTATAATCCCGCACAAACCGGATAATCTCCCAATGCAGTGGCGTCAGGGTGATGCCCTCCTGTTCGGCTACATATTCGGCAAATTCGCGGGTCCACATGGCGGGGTCCACCAGATATCCGGCCTCGTCGACGCTAACCTTGCTGTTGGGAAGGCTGATCTCGGTAATTTCATCGGCTCTCGTGCGCATGATCCTGTCCTGTCAAACTAACGGGTCGGGATACTATGGCGGAAAGCGCGCGGGGCAAACCTTGATCTATGTCTATTTCGCTCCGTATGCGGCGATTTTTCGCGCCTGCTCCGGAGGACAGCATCACCCCCCGCCGGAAGCAGCCTGATGGGTGCGAGAGCCATTCATCCGTCCGACTGACAACCTGAAAGCCGCTGCATGCCCCGGGTCAGCCCCATCAGTGACAGGGAAAACACGAGCGGGCGGGCACCCCGCACAGGAACGAACGCAACGCGGATTTCCCGTGCCGCCTGCAAACGGGCAAGTTCCTTGCCTGTAATCTGGACCTGGGCCAGACAGGTTGCGGAATTGCATGACTGCCAGATCAGTGGCACCACCTCCGGGCGGTCCGGATATCTGTAGCCGATCCCGTCCGCAAGCGAGACTCCCACCGGCACCCGCACCGACAACAGGGCACTGCCTGCCTCGGAACGGGACAGGTA
>Ga0256839_1002660_pt1 | contig 19591 bp, 14 predicted proteins | sample 354166metaG_FD_185968 | JGI IMG/M metagenome (GOLD analysis project Ga0256839, IMG submission 185968) | Hydrothermal vent microbial communities from Mid Atlantic Ridge, Atlantic Ocean - 354-166 | ecosystem: Environmental > Aquatic > Marine > Hydrothermal vents | place: Atlantic Ocean: Mid... | reverse complement strand
CTATCTCGGGTGGCGACCGCGGAGGGATGGCCGAGTGGTCGAAGGCGCACGCCTGGAGAGCGTGTAGGGGGTCAACTCCTCGCGGGTTCGAATCCCGCTCCCTCCGCCAGCCGATCCCGCCTGATGCGGCGGTTCCGTACGTTTCGGCACCCACGGTTCTCACACCGGGCCACAATCCGAGCCACCACGTCACGAGCGGTCCGCCGGACACCCGGACGAGATGACACGCCCCGGGGGTGACGTCCACCCCTGACTGGTGGGTGTGATACGGTCCGCTCCCGCGCGGTTCGCACGGCTCCCCCATCTTCTGCCGCGACGGGCGCTTTCGGGGGGGGGGGGATATCCGTCTCCCATCCGGGAGAGTCCCGACGGACGCACTCGGACGTGGCGGGACGCATTCCGCTCGTTCCACCTGCATGGGACGAGAAGCTTTCGTTCGACCGGATCGCGGGGATCGCTCACCGAGGCTGCGACCGCATCCGTTCTTTGCCCGACGGCCGAAGTGGGCTATGCGCCGCAGCGGTGCCGGCACCGACGGTGCCGCGAAGGGGGCGGTAAGGGGGACGGATGACCGGCGGCCTGTTCGACATTTGCACTCCGCGCGAGGACGTGCGGAAAGGGCGCGTCAGCGAGGCGGAATTCGCCGCCGATCTGGCACAGGTGGTGCGCGGAGACGCACCGCCCGACTATGCCGAGCCCGAACGGTTCCTCGCCAACACGCACCCCACACGCGGGCTGCGCAACCTGCTGCGGGCGGTGCTCGGCCGTCTGTCCGGCCGCGCCGATCACGGGGCCATCTTCCGGCTCCACACCAACTTCGGTGGTGGCAAGACCCACGCGCTGATCGCGCTGATCCACGCCGCCCGCTCCGGTCGCTCCCTCGAGCGCATCGCCGAGTTCGTCGATCCGGCACTCCTTCCCGACGGGCCCGTCCACCTGGCCGCGGTCGACGGCGAAAACGCCGATCCCGTCAACGGCCGTCCGCTGCCCGATGGCGGGCGTGCCTATTCGCTCTGGGGCGAGATCGCCTACGCGCTCGGCGGCCGGGCGGCCTTCGAGAAGCTGCGGCGCAGCGACGAGGCCCATGCCGCGCCGGGTGCCGACACGTTGCGGGAGGTCTTCCCGGACGGTCCGGTGCTGATCCTCGTCGACGAACTCGCACCGTATCTGCGGAAGCTCTCGGCGGTGCGCCGCGGCGAGGCGCGCGCTCAGGTCTCGGCCTTCCTCACGGCGCTGTGCAAAGCGGTCGAGGGGCGCCCGCGTGCCGCTCTCGTGCTCACCCTCGCCGTCGGCAAGGGAGGCGAGGCGACGGACGCCTACATCGAGGAGAACCGGGCGATCTTCGACGAACTCGAGGCGATCCTCGCCCGGCAGGCGACCATCCTCAACCCGACCGAGGACGACGAGACCGCCCTCGTCCTGCGCCGGCGCCTGTTCGAGCGGATCGACGACGCGGCGGCCGCATCGGTGCTCGAACGCTACCGCGACATGTGGCGAAGGCTGGCCGATCGCCTGCCCGAACCGGAACTCGCCGACCGGCGTCTCGAGGCCTTCACGCAGGGGTTCCCCTTCCACCCGGAGCTGATCGAGACCCTGCGCGAGAAGACTTCCAGCCTCGGCAAGTTCCAGCGGGTGCGCGGCATGCTGCGGCTGCTCGCCCACACCACGGCGCGGCTGTGGGCGGCGCGCCCGCGCGACGTCACCGCGATCCACACCTGCCACATCGATCTCGCCCACGAGCCGATCCGGCAGGAGCTGACTACGCGGCTCGAGCGCGGCGACCTCGTCCCGGCGTTGAACGCGGACGTGGCCGCCGGTCCGGAGGACGAACCCGCCACCGCACAGCGCATCGATCGGCGCCTGTTCCCCGCCGGTCCACCGTACGGCTCCTACGTCGCGCGCACGGTCTTCGTCCACACCCTTGCCTATCCGGGGAACCTCGTCGGGATCGAGCGGCGCGCGCTCCGCTACGCGGTGCTCGGCCCGGAACTCGACGCCGATTTCCTCGACCAGGCCATCGACGCCTTCATCACCGAGGCCGCCTATCTCGACGACCGGCCGGGCGCGCCGCTGCGCTTCCTCGCCGAGCCCAATCTCACCCAGATCGTCCGCCGTCGCGAGCGCGAGATCGATCCCGAAGAACTGCGCGCCGAGCTGCGCGAGCGGATCCGGCGGGTGTTCTCCGGCACCGTCTTCGAACTCGTGGCCTTCCCCGGCGGGCCGTGGGACGTGTCGGACGAGGCGCGCGGACGGCCACGTCTGGTGCTGATCTCGCACGAGGCGGAGACGGTCGAGGCGCTGAACCCGCGCGTGCCCGAGCTGGTGCGGCGGATCTTCCGCGAGAGCGGCCGCGCCGACCGGTTCCGGCAGAACCGCAACCACCTCGTCTTCGTCGTCGCCGACGCCGGGCAGGTCGAGCGCATGCACGACCGGATGCGCCACCTGCTCGCCCTGCAGAAGCTGCGCGATTCGCCGACCTTCCGGCGCGATCTGCCGAAGTACCAGCAGGAGCGCGTGCTGCAGGGCATCGAGCAGACGGACAGGGACATCGCGATCGCGATCCAGTCGGCCTATCGCCACGTGTTCTACCCCGACGCCGCCCGCAGCGGCCTCGAGGGCGAGGAGGAACCGCTCGGCTACGTGGCCATCGAGGCGACGGGTACCGCCCATCGCCCGGGCGACGGCCAGCGCGCGCTGGTGCAGCGCCTGCGCGATCTCGCCAAGCTGCTGCAGGAGGGCGACCAGCCGCCGAAGCCGGCCTTCGTCGAGCAGCGCACGCCCCTGCGCAGGGGAGCGATGACCACCGCGGCTCTGCTGGACGAGTTCCGGCGCAATCCGTACCTGCCGATGCTGGCGGACGAGCAGGTGTTCGTGCGGCTGCTGCGCGAGGGGATCGAGCATGGGCAGTGGGTCTACCGCTACGACGAACTCGTGGTGGCAAAGGAGACGCCGCCGGCGAAGCTCGAGATCGACGAGCAGGCCATCGTCATGACCGCGGCCTATGCCCGCGAACACGGCATCTGGCCGCCGCCCCCTCCACCGCCGCCCGGACCCACGGCGGGCGAACAGGAAGGCGCGGGTCCAGAGGAGGAAGGAGGAGGCGGCGATGTCGTTCCCCCACCCCCGCCGCCCCCGGCGGAGAGCGCCATCGAGAAGGAGGGCGTGCTGAAGGAGGCGCTCGCGCAGCTCTTCGCGGAGGCACGGCGGCGCGGCTGGAACGCCATCGGGCGGCTGACGCTCCGGCCCTTCGAGGCGCGTGACGCCCTCGTCCTCACCGGTCTCGTCGCGACCCTGCCCAATGCGACGCGCCGCGCCGAGGGCGAACTCGGCTACGAGACGCGCGCGGGCGATCTCTGCGAGGTCCACTTCGAGGGATCGCTGGAAGCCTTCCGGCCGGTGCGGGAGTTCCTCCAGAACGCGCTGCGCGGTACGTCCGAGACGCACGCGGATCTGCGCATCGTCCTCGACTTCGACGGGGGGCTGCCGACCGACGTGGAGAGCGAGGAGACCTTCGTGCGGCGCCTCACACCGGCCGGCGCGGGCGCCGCCCAGGTCACGGCCATCGCGGAGGCAGCATCGTGATGCGCGAGGGCGCGGGGCGGCAGGCCCGGCGCGCACCGGTGCGGCACGAGCTGCGGGCCCGGCGCGACGGGCGCGGCGGCAGCATCTTCGAGGTCTGGCGCCTACCCGCCAACGGCGGCCGGCCGCTGCGCATCGGCACCCTCGCCGGGCGCAATCTCGACCTGGTGGAACACCGCATCCGCCGCCGCCTCGGCGGACGCGCCCGGGCGCTGGCCCCCCTCGCCCGTGGCCGATCTGCCGCGGTGGAGCTGGACGAATACGAAGCGAACGCTCTCGGCCTGCTGTTCCGCACCCTCGCGCCCATGCGCTCGCGCGAGAACATGCGGGCCTGCGCCGAGGGGATCGAGGCGATGACGCCGGAGGAGGCCGCCTACTGGCTCGGCATGGTGCTCCACCGTCCACGTCCGCGCCGCGTGCTCGCCGCCCTGCGCATGCTGCTGACCGATCGGTGAGGTGGGCGAGCGGTACCGTGTTACAAAACGGCACCGGGAAAGCGTTGGGACTCTTGACATCGGCGGCTGCGGTTCAGTTAGTGAAAGTGGACTTTGCTTATTCGTGAGGCCCCGATGCTGCGCATCGACCGCGAGGCCATTGTCGCCCGTCTGCGGGCCGACAATCCGTGGTGGAGCCGCGAGCCGGACCATGGGGCGCCACCCTTTGCCTGGCCCCGGCGGGCCTTCTATCGGGGCTTCGCCGAGCTGGTGCGAAGCGGAGTGCATCGCGCGGTGGTGCTCCTCGGCGCACGACGGGTGGGAAAAACGACTCTGCTTCTGCAATTCGTGGGCGACTGCATGCGCGAGCATGCATTCCCCGCGGTCCTGTTCGCCTCGATCGATACGCCGACCTATGCCGATCTGTCCCTCGAGGAACTCCTGGATCTCTTCGCCGAGGCGCATCCACACGATCCATCCGCCTCACGCCTCGTCATTTTCGACGAGATCCAGTACCTGCGGGACTGGGAGCGGCATCTCAAGGTCCTGGTGGACCGTTTTCCCCGCACCCGCTTCGTGGTGAGTGGCTCGGCCGGTGCCGCCCTCAAACGTGCCAGCACCGAGAGCGGTGCGGGACGATTCACCGATTTCCTGTTGCCGCCTCTGACATTCGCCGAATTTCTCGACTTCGAAGGACGAGATCTGGTCACGATAGAACGTTCATCCGCATCAGACATCAGTATCTTTTGCAACAACATTGAAGAGTTAAATAAAGCTTTTGTAGACTATCTCAACTATGGGGGGTATCCTGAAGCCATATTTGTTGGTGAAGTAAGAAAGCGCTTTGAGCAGTTCGTAGGAAGGGACATAGTCGACAAGGTTCTCCTCAGGGACCTTCCGGTGCTTTATGGCATCACCGACATTCCGGAGCTCAACAAGCTGTTCAACGTCCTGGCTTACAACACCGGCGAGGAGGCCAGCCTCGAGGCGCTCGCCGGCAATGCGAACATCAAGAAACCGACGATCAAGCGCTACCTCGAATATCTGGAAGCGGCGTTTCTGATCTACCGGCTGCGCCGGGTGGACGAGAACGCGCGGCGTTTCCAGCGCGAGCGAGGTTTCAAGGTTCACCTCGCCAATCCCTCGATGCGGGCGGCCCTGTTCGCCCCGATCGCCCCGGACGATCCCGCCTTCGGCTGTGTGGTGGAGAGCGCCATTCTCGCCCAGTGGCTCCATCTTTCGATCGGGCGAAACCTCCACTATGCTCGCTGGAAAGGTGGGGAAGTGGACGCGGTGATGCTCGATCCGGCGAGTCAGCGGCCGCGATGGGCACTGGAGGTCAAATGGACCGACCGCATTCCCGAACACCCCGAGGAACTCGCGGCACTCGCCGAATTCGCCGATCGGCACCGCGCTACCCGTCTGGCCGCCACCACCCGCACACGCGTCGGTCGGGTCGAAGTGGGTTCCGGCAGGAAGGTGGTGCTCGTCCCCACCGCTCTGCTCGCCTACGCCCTGGGATATCTGAGCGCGACCGAGGATGGCGGCCGGCACATCGCCGAGGGCCGCGCGTTCGAACTTGCCTATCGCCTCGCCAATGAGGGAGGCGCCGCATGACCCGCCGGCTGATCGAGGAATGGCTGCCGATCGCGGAGCTGTCGGAGGAGAGCGTGCGCGAGTGACGCTCCATGACGGCCTTGCCGCCCACCTATTACCTGCACGTCTGGTGGGCGCGGCGGCCGCTGGTGGCATGTCGGGCGGCGATCCTCGGCGCCCTGCTGCCGGCGGACGCGGATCGGGACCGGTTCCTCCACATCCTCGGCATCCACGGCGATCCGGTGGGCACGCGTGCTGCTATCGACAGAGCCAAGCGGACAGGCGAGAATCTCGGGCAGGATCCGTATGGCTACCAGCGGGCGTTCAAACACAACCCGACCGCACTGGAACGCCACTGGTTCGAGGCCCAGCGCGCGAGACTCGGGCTTGCAGACCCGATCGTACTCGACCCCATGGCTGGCGGTGGCAGTATTCCGATCGAGGTAGTGCGGCTCGGTCTGGCGACGCTGGCCAACGATCTCAATCCGGTCGCGGCGCTCGTTCTGCGAGCTACCGTCGAGTGGCCAGCGAAGTTTGGAACGGAGCTGCTCCGAGAGTTCGACCGGCTCGCCAAGCGGTTCGTGGAGCAGGCTCTCCCCTGTTACGAGGGCGTATTTGCGCAAGAACCGTCCGGTGTCGTGGTCCTCGGCTATCTCTGGGCCCGGACCATCACCTGCCCCTACTGCGACGGCGAGGTGCCGCTTGCGCCCAACTGGCGCCTCGCGCCGGACGGTACCGGCGTGCGGCTGCTGCCCGAGACCGGCGATGGCCCCGGCAGCCCGGGCCGCGTCTGTCGCTTCGAGATCGTGCAGTCGGCGAGAGAGCAGTCCGAGGGCACGGTCCGGCGGGGCGATGCGCAGTGCCCCTACCCCGACTGCGGCCGGGTGATCCCGGGCGATGAGATCAGGCGCCAGGCCCAGGCCGGCAATATGGGCGATCGGCTGTTCGCCGTCGTCTACAAGCAGCGGGTCGTGCGAAGGACGAAGAATGGTCGGCTGCGCGAGACCTGGCAGCGCGGCTACCGTGCCCCGCGGCCGGAAGACGAGGAGGCGATCCGCAGGGTGGAACGAGCGCTCGAAGAAAAGCTTCTTGAATGGGAAGCTCTGGACATCATTCCTATCGAAGAGATCGAAAGCGCACATCCCAAATACGACCCGCGGCGATGGGGAATGCGACGTTGGCGCGACTTCTTCTCCCCGCGGCAGCTTTACGGACATGGTACGAGCGTCGAGATCTTCCGCGAACTCCTCGAGGAGGAGCGCACCCGCCACGGGGGCGATCTTCCGGAGGTCACCAGGGCGGCGTTCGGGTATTTGGGCATTGCGATTGATCGACTGGCAGACTGGAATTCTCGCATGTGTACTTGGGAGCTGACCAAACTCAGGATGGCACACACGTTTGATCGTCATGACTTTTCATTCAAATGGTCCTACGCCGAAATGGCGCCGTTGATCGTCGGTCTCGGCTACGACTGGGCCATCGGGCAGACAGCCAAGGCGCTGAAGGAACTGGTCGAGCTGGTCCGGCCCGGCGACGGCCCGCAGGGCGACCTCCACGCGCAGGACTACCGGCCGCCGCCGATCAAGGTCACCTGCAAGTCGGCCGACGCCCTCGACCACCTCGAGGACGGGGCGGTCGATCTCGTGGTCGTCGACCCGCCCTATTACGACAACGTCATGTACGCTGAGCTGTCGGACTTCTTCTACGTCTGGCTCAAGCGCACGGCCGGGCTCGTCTTTCCCGAACTCTTCGTCACCCGACTGACCGACAAGGAGAACGAGGCGGTCGCCAACCCGGCGCGCTTCCGTGACGAGCGGGGCGCCAAGGAGAAGGCGTACCACGACTATCGCGAGCGCATGGCGCGGGTGTTCGCCGAATGCCGCCGGGTGTTGAAGCCCGATGGCCTCATGGTGCTGATGTTCACCCACAAATCGACCGGCGCCTGGGATGCCCTCGTCGGTGGGCTCATGGAGGCGGGCTTCGCGGTGACGGCGAGCTGGCCGGTCAATACCGAGGCCGAAGGCTCGCTCCACATCCGCGAGAAGGCGGCGGCGAACTCCACCATCTTCCTCGTCTGCCGCCCGCGGGTAGCGGCCGGCACCGGCGAGACCGTATGGTGGGAGGATCTGGAGCCGCGGGTCCGGGCCGCGGTGCGCCGGCGGATCGAGGAGTTCCGCGAGGCCGGCATCCGTGGGGTGGACCTGTACCTCGCCGCCTTCGGCCCGGCGCTCGAGGTGTTCACGCGCCACTGGCCGGTGGCACGGGGGCAGCCGCGACCGCCGCGATCCCAGCCGCGGCGCCGGCAGCGCGAGGTGGCCGTCGCGCCCGAGGACCCGTTCACCGTGACACCGGAGGACGTGCTGGAGGCGGCACGATCGGAGGTGAAGGAGTGGCGCATGCGCCAGCTCCTGGGGGCGGAACGGCGGCAGAACCTCGATCCGCTCACCGAGTGGTTCGTGCTCGCCTGGGACGTCTTCGGTGCGCCGCGCTTTCCCTACGACGAAGCGCTGCAGCTCGCCCGTGTGGTCGGCGTCGATCTCGACGGCGAGGTGATCGGTCGCGTCGCCGAGAAGAAGCAGGACCGGGTGGTGCTGTGGGACAGCGAGGTGCGGCAGCGTGCGCATGCGGTGGGCCCGATCGACGGCGGCCGGAGCTGGCTCGACACGGTCCACCGGGCGGCGTACCTGGTGCGGACCGGCTCGGTGGAGATGGCGCGGGCGCGCCTGGAGGAGGCCGGCGTGCTGGAGGAGCCGGGCTTCCTCGCCACGCTGCAGGCGCTGCTCGAGGTGCTACCGCCTTCCCGCGCCTTCAGCGGCATCGATCCCGTAAAGGGGACGGAGGGTGCGGCGAGCGACTTCGAGGCGCTCGAAAAGCTGCGGCGGGCGGTGCTGGCCGAGAAGGTGCCCGAGCCGCAGCAGCTCGCGCTCTTCCGCGAGGAGGTGGCGTGAGGGGCGGATGAGTGGGCTGCTGCGCGATCGCACGTGGAAGCCGCGCTACAGCGGCAGCGGTTCGGAACTGGTGCGGGCCTTCTGGATCCCCGCCCTCTCCTGCGCCGTGCGCTACGACCGCACCACCGGCTATTTCACGGCACCCGCACTCACGGTGGCGGCCCGCGGCCTCGAGCACCTCGTCCGCCACCGGGGACGCATGCGGCTTCTGGTGGGTTGCACCCTCGGCGAGGAGGAGGTGCGGGCGATCCTCCAGGGCGAGGACCTGCGCGCCACCGTCGGCCGTTATCTCGGGCGCAACCCGCTGCTGGCCGGGCGTCCGGAGGAGGCCGACGCGCTCGAGCTGCTGGCGTGGATGGTGGCGGAGGGGTTCCTCGACGTGCGGATCGCGGTGCCCTGCGACGGGCGTCGGCGTCCGGTGGCGGACGCGGGGATCTTCCACCAGAAGTCGGGCGTCTTCGAGGACCGGACGGGTGATCGAATCGCCTTCGTCGGGTCCATCAACGAGACGCGCGAGGGCTGGCTGTCCAACTTCGAGTCCTTCCACGTCTTCACCTCGTGGGAGGAACGCGACCACCTCGAAGAGGTCGAACGCGACTTCGAACAACTCTGGGAGAACCGTCACGCGCGGGCGCTGGTGGTGGACGTCCCCGAGGCGGTGCGGCGCGACCTGCTGCGCTTCCTGCCGGAGGACGGCCGCCCGCCCCGCCGCCTGCGGGAGGCGGAGGAGGTGACGGTGCCGGCGTCGGGCTGCGAGGAGCGCGCCGCCCCGTACGTCCACGACGAGACGCGCGCGAAGGTGTGGGCCTACATCGCCCACGCGCCGCATCTTCCGGGCGGGGAGTGGGTCGGTGAGGCGACCTCGGCGGTGCGGGCGTGGCCACACCAGGCCCACGCCTTCCTGCACATGTGGCGCAGGTGGCCGCCGCGGCGGCTGATCGCCGACGAGGTGGGCCTCGGCAAGACGGTGCAGGCCGGGCTGCTGCTGCGGCAGGCGTGGCTGTCGGGCCGGGCGAAGCGGATGCTGGTGATCGCCCCGGCGGCGGTGCTGCGGCAGTGGCAGGTGGAGTTGCGCGAGAAGTTCAACCTCTTGTGGCCGATCTACGACGGACGCCGGCTCGTCTGGCCCGATGCACCGGGCCTTCGACCGGAGGAGCGCGTCCGGGACGTGGCGCCCGATGCCTGGCACCGCGAACCCTTCGTACTCGTCTCCGCGCAGTTGATCCGGCGGCGCGAACGGGCGCGCGAGCTGATCGAACGGGCCGAGCCCTGGGACCTCGTCGTCGTCGACGAGGCACACCATGCCCGCCGCCGGGGCGCCGATCCGGATCGGAACGAGCCGAACCGACTGCTGTCGCTGCTGCGGGCGCTGCGCAAGAAGACCGCGGGTCTGGTGCTGCTCACCGCCACACCGATGCAGCTGCACCCCGTCGAGGTGTGGGACCTGCTCGATCTGCTGGGATTGCCGCCGGAATGGTCGGCGCAGAACTTCCTGCGTTTCTTCGAATACGTGGCCCGTCCCGAGACGATGGACGCCGAAGCCATGGAGTTCATGGCGGAGCTGTTCCGGGCGGTGGAGGCGTGGGACGGGCCGGCCGCGCAGGAGCTGGTGGAGCGAGTGATCGAGGCGCGGGAGCTCCGGGTCTCGCAGCTGCAGCGCCGCCATCTGCTCACCGCCCTGCGGGATCCGGCGAGGACGCCCCGTCGGCGTCTCGTGGGGGATGCCCGCCGGGCGGCCGTGCTGGTGATGGCGGCGAACTCGCCGGTGGCGCGACGGATCGGTCGCAACACCCGCGAGCTGCTGCGGCGCTACCGGCGCGAGGGCCGACTGCGCGAGACGGTGCCGGAGCGGGTGGTGCGCGACGAATGGGTCGCCATGCGCCCCGAGGAGCGGGAGCTGTACGAGGCGGTGGAAGAATACGTGGCCAACGCGTGGCGGGCCGCCACGCCGGAGCGCCGCAACGCCGTCGGCTTCGTCATGACCATCTACCGCCGTCGGCTCGCGAGCAGCGTGCGGGCACTCCAATGCACGTTGGAGGACGGGCTCGCGCGCATTGCCGGGGAAGAGGCGGAGCTGCTCGAGGAGGACCTCGGCCGCGAGGTGGACCCCGAGGAGATCGGTGACGGGCTGGAGCGGAGCGCCATCGAACAGCTGCTCGCCCTCTGTGCGCGGGTGGGCACGGAGTCCAAGGCCGAGCACCTGCTTTCGGTGCTGGACCGGCTCGCGCGCGAAGGCAGGCTGCCCGTGCTGGTATTCACCCAGTACACGGACACCATGGACGGCCTTCGCACGTTGCTCGAACGGCGTACCGACTATCGGGTGGTCTGCTGGTCCGGTCGCGGCGGCGAGGTGCGCGAGGCCGGGAGCTGGCGCGCGTGCTCCCGGGACGAGGTGAAGCGGCGGCTCGTGCAGGGGGAGGCCGATGTGCTGGTGTGCACGGATGCCGCCGCCGAGGGCCTCAATCTGCAGTTCGCGGGTGGGCTCGTGAACTGGGACATGCCGTGGAACCCGATGCGGGTCGAGCAGCGCATCGGCCGCATCGACCGGATCGGGCAGCGGCACGAGACGATCGTGGTCGTGAACCTCCACCTCGCGGGGACGGTGGAGGCGGACGTCTATCGGGCGCTGCGCGCGCGCATCCGGCTGTTCGAGGGTGTGGTGGGACCCCTCCAGCCCATCCTTGCGCGGGTGCCGCGACGCATCGAGGAGGTGGCGGCCCGCGGCGAGGCGCCGGCAGCGGCCGTCGCGGAGATCGAGCGCGAGCTGGAACGTCGCCGGGATGCCTTCGACCCGCTGGCACTGGCCGCGGGTGGCATCATGGAGGAGCCGCGCGCGGTGCCACCGCTGTCACTCGACGACCTCGCGTGCCTGCTGAACCGTCCGGACCTGCTGCCCGACGGCGTGGAGGTCGCGAGGATCCACGAGTCCGACGTGCTCTGGCGCGATCCCGATCATCCCGAGGGCGTGCGCGTGACCGCGAATGCCCGCTTCTTCGAGCTGCATGCGGGGAGCTGCGAGCTGTTTTCGCCGGGCTCGCCGCTCTTCCCGCGTCCGCCGGTGGATGTGGCCCCGCCCGATCGCGTGGACTTCCGGCGGCTGCTCGCGGGGCAGTGAGCAGAGAGGCAAGCTGGCGGGTGGGGCCGACGGGCCGAAGGTGAGCCGCAGGCGGCGGCCGGAGGGGCCGTAGCGCAGCCTTCCGCCGCCGCAGACGCCGTCGGCGATCCTCCCCTCGCCGTCGAAGACGAAGTCCCGCCCGTAGCGGTGGAACCAGAAGAAGCCCTGTTCGGGCAGGCCACCCGGGCAGTGTGCGCGCACGGGATCGCACAGCCGCCCCGCCACCTCCACGACCGGCAGTTGAGACCATTCCGGCGGGGTGGGAATCGGGAAAGCGCCGAGGACGAGCGCGGCGAAGACGGGCGAGCCGCCGGCAAGTGGAATGCACACGTGCGGCACGAAGGCAGCGCGCCCGGTAGCGGAGGAGGCCGCCGGGACGGTCGACGCATCTGCAGCTTTCCGGACGGGTTCGAAGGGGGGGCTCCGGCACCCCGGGGGATCCCACGGGTGCAACGATCTGCGCGCCGATGACGGCCCATCGGTCCGGCAGGGTCGTGGATGTGCGTGCTCGGCTAAGTCGGCACGAACATCCATCGGAGAGCCTGGAGACCATGACGATCCGGACCGAGGGCGACGACCGCTTCCTGCGCATCGGCGAGGTGTGCCGGCTGGTGGGCTGTGGGCGGAGCTGGATCTACGCTCGTCTGCGCGAAGGCGCGTTCCCGCAGCCGGTCCGCCTCGGCCACCGTACGGTGGTCTGGCGCGAGGCCGAGGTGCGGGCGTGGATGAACGCGCGCGCCGCGACCCGCGCCCCCGCCCGCTGAGGGGGTCGTGGCTCCCTTCCGCTGCCGGGCGGAGAACCGGCGGCGCGCGACCCGTATCGCCCGCGAACTGCAAACGTCCCGTCCCACGCGCGCCGATCTGGCTTTCTACCGCACGGTGAGCGTGGTGCTGCGGCGCCGCCGACGGCTGCCCGTCCTGATCGCGCTGTGCGTGGGCGTGGACGATCCACGGCGCCGGCGGCTGCCCCGGCTGTCGCTCTCCGGACTGCGCGATCGCCTTGCGCGGGCCGAGGGTGAGGACCAGCCGCCACTCTCTCCCGGCATCGTGTCGCTGGCTCGGATCGAGGCCGAGGCCCGGCTCGCGCACGAGGACGCCCGCTTCGAGATCGGCATCCTCTTCCAGCCCGCCGTCGGGATCTCGGAGGGAGACCGCCGCTTCGGTCCCCTCCCCACGGACGAGATCCACGCACTCGACGGGGTGGTGGTGGACGTGGATCTGTGGGTGCCCGAGGGCGAGGAAATCGCCGACTACAGCTCCACCTCTCCGCGCCGGCTGATCCGGGCCTTGGTGGCCGCCGGGCTGCCGGAGCCGACGGTGATCGTGGCGACCGGCGGCGGTTACCACCTGGCGTGGTTGTTCACCCGGCGGGTGCCGTCCATGGGCCGGCCGGACGCGCGTGTGCATCCCATCGACCGTATCGCCGCCTTCCAGCGTCTGGTGGTGGAAGTGCTGCGGCCATTCGGGGCCGATCCCAACGGCAGCGGGCCGGGGCGCGCCATGCGCCTTCCCGGTTCGTACAATCCCGAGCGCCGCTGCTGGGTCCACGTGGTCCACAACGGCCCGCCCGTCGATCCCCGACTGATCGAGACATCGGCATGCGCCATCTGCGCGGCGCGTGGAGACAACGGACCACTCCGGTCTGTATGGAGGCGGCCGGCGCGCCGGGATGGGACGCCCATCCGCTGTTCGACGTGCTGCGCCGCTGCCGGATCCGCCGGGGGTCGCGCAACGCCGCCGTGCTGCTCGCCGCCTCCGCCGCCATCCTCGCCGGCGCCTCCCCGCGGGAGCGGGAGGCGCTCGTGCGCCATGTCGCCGAGTACTGCTGCGAAGACGGTCCACAGGAGTGGCAGGCGGTGCTGAAGAGCGTGGTACGACGCGCGGGCCGGGGAGATCCCTACGGTGTCTCGCCGGAGCGGGCTGCGGCCATCATGGCCGAATGCGACGGCATCCCGGTCGATCTCGGCCCACTGGTGCAGGACTTTCTGCGTTGCCATGCCGCCGCGACCCGGCCACGGCGGAGCGCCGGCCGGGAGCATCCCGGCACATGCATGCCCGTGGTCGATGTGCTGGTGCATCTGATGTGGTTGTGTCGCGACATTCTGCGCCATCCTCTCGACGGCTTTCGCGTGGAGGGCTCCCGCATCACCGCCCCGACGCGGGTGTGGGCCGAGCGGCTCGGCGTGAGCGTGCGCACCCTCGAACACCTGCGCGCCCGCCTCGCGGAGGCCTTCGCCCGCACCGGCAGGAATCTGCCGCCCATCTTCGCGGCCCGGCGCGGGTGCTGCGGGGGGCTCACGGTCGACGCGACCGCCCTCGCCGGTGCGCATCTGTGGATCGACGGCGCCCCGGCACTGCGTCTGTTGGCGCGGGGCTCGCTCGCCGTGCTGCGCGTGATGGCCGGCGTAGAGAAGATGCTCGCGTGTGCAAGACGGATCATGGACGCGGGCCTGCCACCCATGGAGATACTGGAGCAGATCACCGCCGCGGCCATCCGCCCACGCATCCCGCCCCGCCGTCTGTCGGCCAATTCCACAGGATCTAAGGATCGTATGGACGGCCCTCGTGGACGAACGCGGATCCGGCGAATCTCGCACCGGGACGTGCGCGCCGTGCGCGAGGGAAGGTATCTGACCCATCCGCTCCTCATCCCCGATCGCGTCCCCCATGCAGTCCCTGCTCGGGCGTCGTCCTCCGCCGACCCGGCACCACCGCTCCCGCTGTGCCACGAAGATCCCGTCGACCGATCTTCTCATCGCCTCTCCCGGCCTTGCGGCACATTGTCTTCCGGTCCGCCGAAGATCTTCGCATCCGTCCGGGACGGTCGACCCGACGCGTCCCTTGCGCACGGCACCGGCGATGACTGGTGTCACCGTACTGACGGTACTGTCGGTCCGCACGTCGACCTCGCTCCTGCCCGCCGAAGTCCGCCACGGCCTTTCCGCCGACGTCTCAACGAGCGCGTCGGCGTCGGCGTTGCCGAGAACGTGTCGTACTCGAGACGCGGTCGCTGTCTCCACGACTTCACCGACATGCCGTCCGCGTTCCCAGCGCGGCGATCCGACACCGACGGACCGGTCCGAGATCCGCCTCACCGGGATCGGCCGTTTCGCCCGATTGTTCGGGACCCGTCGGGTCCGTGCGATGCTTCCGGCGACGACGTTTCTGCGGCGACGGTCTGCGCGCGGGCACGCGTTGTGTCGCCGGATGACGATCGGGAACGTGATCGTTGCGACGACGGCGTGCCGTCGGCCGGGGGCGCGAGTCCGGTGCGTCAGGACGCCGGCTGCGGTGCGACGGTCGGTTCGGGGCCTCCGGCACGCGATGGCCGTACGTCCGTCGAGTCCGTGGACGGTGATCCCACACGTGGTTGCGACGGTCCGCGATGCCCGGGCCATCCGTGACCGCGTCGCGTCTGATCCATGGTCGCGGCGGCGTGATCGGGACGATCCGTGATCGCCGCCGATGGCGACTCGGAGTCTGGGGCCCGACGGTTCGACACGCGGCGACCCGACGAGCGGGCGGTGATGGCCGGACGATCCCGGATCCGAGGCGATCGGTACGCAGGTGGTCCGACGTACGATGATCGGACGGACGTGGATCGGACGCCGGGGGCCGTCAGTTGGTCCGACGTGGCGCCTTCGGTCGCGCGTTTGTCCGACCGGCGGTCACATCATCTCCGCTCGGGAAGACGTCGCTTCCGTTCCTGTGTCGACCCCGTCATCGAAGCTGGACGCTCGTCCACTGTCGTCGATCCTCTTCGGATCCCTGGTATCTGGGTGAAAAGGGGGCGCCGGGATCACACGTCGTTTCCCTTTGCGGGTTCGCCCGTGCCGGTGACATCGGGCTCTGCGCGCAGGCTCGAGCGCCTCCGGTCCTTCCGGCAGATCACATCGAGACGGTCGCTTTCGCCGGGTCGGAACGGGAACGCCACCGGTCGCACGCGTCGATCCGAACCGCCGGACCGGCAAAGCGGGCACCCGCAACCATCCGTGTGTCGGACGCCGTGCCAGAGCCGCGTATCCGACTGCCGTCGAGGGGGCCGACGATCTCATCCGCGGCGGGAGCGGTCCTTCCTCGATCCACGGTCCGTCGCTCGGGTGTGCACGCTCCTCCCGGTGACGTGTCAACACGACTATCCGCAACGGTTAAGCCGGCCTCGCCTCCCTCATTCCCCGGCGTCCTCCGTCCTGTGTCAGCAGGACCGTCCCGCCGTCGCTGACGGCGTCCGGACCGTCGGTGTCGAAGGAGACTCCGCAGACCGATCCCCGGTCCGTTCCGGTGCGAACACACCGCCCTGATGGGGCGTGCGCCGGTCTACCGATCCGAGGTGGCCCCTCGCGCTTGCACGGGTACTTGGATGCGAACCGGGCACGGTGATTGGACGATCTTGGTCCCTCGAGGCCTGCGGAGCGTTCTCTCCGGGCAGTGCGATTGCCCGGTGGCCGAGAGAAGCACCGATGAGAGTCCGGGCCGGGAAGCCGTGAGACAGCCGATCGCCGACGGCCCCACGGGAACCGTCCGGCACTGACCGACCCAAGGCGGATCCGTCCAGGACGGCGCTAGATAGATGGAACTTCGATGGGACGCAGCCATGGAACACATCGAAACCTCTTCGTCGGAGCGTGCGGATGTGAAACTCGCCCCCGGTCGGACTGTGCTGCCGATCCGTGAAGTCGTCCGCCGAATCGGGCTCTCACGCAGTACCATCTACGAGCTGATCCGACGGGGCGAGTTCCCGGCCCCGATCCAGCTCACCCCGAACCGGGTGGGCTGGCTGAGCGAGGAAGTCGACGCATGGCTCGTCAGTCGGCCGCGTGGATGCCAGTCGGATCGCCGCTGATCGTCTCGTGCGGACGCCTCGGAGGGCGCGTTCCTTTCGAGGTGTCCGCGAGGCCACGGTCGAGAAACGTGTCGCGTCTATCCGACGGGCCGGCACGTGTTGGGCGATCGCCGCGCGGCCGCCGACGCGAGGATATGTGGGGGAGTGCGGGCGGAATGCGCGGCCCCCAGCTCCAGATGCCTCGCCTCGCCGGCCTCGCGCGAACACCGCCGACCGGTGTCGACGCCGGGCTTTGCAGACGGGCGGTTGCTACCCGGTCCGTCGACGGCGCGCTCGGCACCTCGCGGCGAACGGTCCGGTGCGCGGGCGATGCGGCCGGCGAGGGCATCGGGGCACGCGAGGAGGCCGCGCCCGGATATCGTGCCGATCCCGCGGGGACAGACGGTCCATTCCGCCGACGGGCTCGGGTCGGTCAACGCGTCGCGGATATCGTCGGCGCGCCCCGTCGAGCCCGGCGTCCGCCGACCTCCCGTCGACCACGCGATCGGCGCGCCCCCGTACGGTGACACGATCCGGAGAAGGTGACCCGTCCGTCGTTCCATCCGCTCGAAGAGCCGGTCCCCGTCGACCGCGCGAGCCCGCGAGGGCGTCAGCGGACGGGTACCGCCCTCCGACCAGTCGACGCGAGCGCAAGCGCAGATGCGGACCCGTCGTCGACGTCGGGGCCATGCTTCGCTCCGTGCGCCCGGTGCGCACCACTCACCGCCGTCGACCCCGTCCCGCCACCGGGCGCACGCGTCGGCAACGCCCGCCGTCTCGGCGGGTCGTGCGGCGGGGCTTCGCAAGACGCGGGCGGTCGCTCCGATCCGCGTCCACCGGTCCCGGGAACCTTTCGATGCGCCGTCGCGATCATCGGAGGGACGGAGAAACGATCACCCACCGCGCGGGGCGCTTCCCGCCCGGACCGTTGCCGGCACGCGGATGCGACGTGGGGACGACTGCGACGCTGTGGTACGGCTCCACACCCGCCGAGGGGACACCGACGGTGTGGACGTCCGAAGCGCGATCGTTCGACCGTACGACATTTCCGGCCCGTGCGTCCGCTCCCGAGAGGGACGGTGCGGCGCTCCGCGGAGGCCGGGTCTTCGCGGCGGACGGTCGACGTGCGGTGGCGGTGGACTGCCGTGGGCGGCGGTGCGCCACGGGGACCGTCGGCGGACAGCGGCTGCCACTCGCCGTCGGGCCTCCAATGGTGGTTGCCGATGAGCGAGCGGAGTGGTTCCCGCCTGCCCGGTGGGTCCTCCCGCCGGGCGCGGATCAGCCCGCCGACGGGACCAGCCTGCCGTCCGCCTGAACGTGGAGCTGCATTGCATCGCCGCTTCCGGCGTCGCGCTTCGCGGGGGCGCCGGCTTCCCGAAGCCGGTAGGCGGTGGGATCCGCAGATCCGTCCGCTGACACGACCTCCGGGAGCTGCTCCGCTCGGTCACTGGCGAGACGGCTGGGGCACGGATGGCCGTCGAGGTAGCGCTCCCACACCACCATGAGTTGTCGGCGCCGTTCGAGCGCATCACCGCGCACGTAAGCCTCCTCGACCGCGCTCACGATCTTGTGGCCGAGTGCCTCCTCCGCGAGTTCTCTCCCGAAGTCCGTTCTCTGGTGCACCCATGTGCGGAAGGTGGCGCGGAAGCCGTGCACGGTGACAGGATGCCCTTTCTCGTCAGTCCACGGCGCGCGCCCGTCTTTCGTACGCCGCGCGTTCATCCGCCGGATGACCGTCGCGAGCGTCATGTCGCTCATCTGGCCCTTGTGACCGGGGAACAGCAGATCGCTCCCCGCCATGCGCGGCAGGGCGAGGACCAGCTCGAATGCCCGTGGGCCCAGCGGCACCCGGTGTTCGCGCCCGCTCTTGGTGCGGTGGGCCGGGATGGTCCACGTTCCTTCGTCGAGGTCGAATTCCTCCCATCGCGCACCGCGCACCTCGCCGGAGCGGGCAGCGGTGAGGATGAGCAGTTCGAGTGCCCGTGCCGCGAGGCCCGGCATGTCGCGTAGCTCCGCGAGGAAGGCCGGTGCGTCGCGCCACGGGAGGGAGGGATGGTGACGCTTTCGCTTCAGCTTCGATGGGCGTGGCAGCAGATGGTCCAGATGGCCGCGCCAGCGGGCCGGGTTGTCGCCGCAGCGCCAGCCCTTGGTCTGTGCGAAGGCGAGCACCTGCTCGATGCGCCCGCGCAGCCGCACCGCGGTTTCCGGCTTGGAGGTCCAGATCGGCTTCAGAACCGCCAACACGTGATCGACGGTCACCGCGGCGACCGGCACGTCGCCGATGTGCGGGAAGGCGTAGGACGCGAGCGTGTTGCGCCACTGCTGGCGGTGCTTGGCGTTGCGCCATTCGGCCTTCTTGGCTTCGATGAAGGCCTCGGCGGCCTCGCGGAAGGTCGGCCCGCACGGGGCTTTCCGCAGGACGGACTTCGGATCGTCGCCGCGTTGCAGGGCCCGCCGCATTTCCAGCGCCAGATCGCGCGCCTCGGCCAAAGTGACCACCGGATAGGGACCGAGGCCGACCTCGCGGCGCAGCCCGTTCCGCTGGTAGCGGAACAGCCAACGCTTGGCTCCAGTGGGGGAGACGACGAAGACGAGGTTTCCGCGTCCGTCGGTGTACCGTCCCGGGCGGGCCGTTTTCCTGCAGAACGCGTCCGTCAGATGTCGGGTGCCCTTCGCGGTCATCCCTGGCCTTTCTCGTAGGGCGATTCCGCGAGCCACCATTCGAGCCTCCATCCAGACCGGAGTGTGCCGGACCGTATCGGACGCCGGTGGACGGAAAGGCGCCGCGAAACCGCCGAACCGCCTTATCTAGGAGACCGCGCCGGACACCCTCGGATCGGTCCGAGGAGGACGCTCCCTCCGCCAGATTCCGGCCGACGACGGGGACGGGACGGGTCGAGGTCGTGGGCACCGGGCGCGCCGGTGGGGCGTGCGGCCCGGGACTGGGGACATGTACCGGGCTTCACCTGTCCGCCGGGGCGGAGGCCGGCGCCAGCGCGAAGCGGCCGAGGCCGAGGGTGGTGCCCTTGCCGAGGCCGAAGGGGCGGGCGGCGGCGAGGAAGGCGGCGAGCCCGGGGCAATCCCGGAGGTCGAGGAC
>Ga0256839_1002659_pt1 | contig 19592 bp, 23 predicted proteins | sample 354166metaG_FD_185968 | JGI IMG/M metagenome (GOLD analysis project Ga0256839, IMG submission 185968) | Hydrothermal vent microbial communities from Mid Atlantic Ridge, Atlantic Ocean - 354-166 | ecosystem: Environmental > Aquatic > Marine > Hydrothermal vents | place: Atlantic Ocean: Mid... | reverse complement strand
GGCGCTATGAATCACAACAAGATCATCGGCAAAACTTTGCTGTTTGATATTTTTCCAAGCCATTTTGTGAACCTGTTGGGTAAAATGCTATTATCCCATTTTTGTGGGATTTTTGCACTCTCGTGCAGAGGTCTCTATTTGACTTAATTTTTTAAGGTTAATGGTTCATACAGCATCCAATGATATACTTATCCTCATCCAATATACCTCATCCAATATAATTAAATTTAGGAATAAATCATGGAAATCGAAGTAGACGGCAAAACAATTCAACTCAGTGAAGCAGGCTGGATGGAAGATTTAAGCGAGTGGACAGAAGAAATAGCAGTAAAAATTGCAGCTGAGGTTGAAGATATTCCTGAGCTTACTGAAGAACACTGGGACATCATAAACCTAACACGTAAAGCGTTTTACGACTTAAACCAAGTTGCTGAACCACGTAAATTTATGAAAATGATGAAAGCTGAATTTGGTAAAGATCGCTCTACAAATAAATATATTTTCACCCTTTTCCCAAAAGGTGGCTTAATTAAATCAGCCAATAAAGTTGCTGGTTTACCTCGCCCCAAAGGTTGTAGCTAGAAACGTTGTAGTTAGTACGCTAACTGCATAAAAAATAAAAAAGCCGCTAACAAACGTTAAGCGGCTTTTTTATTGCTACAATCATGTTATGAGTAAAAAACTAGAAACCATTAAATTACGACTTCGCGAATTTGCAAAAGAAAGAGATTGGGACCAATTTCATTCACCCAAAAACTTCTCAATGGCACTTATTGTAGAGTGTGCCGAACTGGTCGAGCATTTCCAATGGTTAACCGATGAACAAAGTAAGCGTTTGCCTGATGAAACCTTAGATGAAGTCTCGTTAGAAATGGCAGATATTATGATTTATTTAATTCGCTTGGCGGATAAGCTGGATGTGGATTTAATTGAATCTGTAAACCGTAAAATAGAATTGAATGCGATAAAATACCCTGTTGAAACATCGAAGGGCTTGGCGACTAAATATAATAAGCTTTAAATTTATAGCCACAGAAACACACTGAAGGCACGGAAAAAACAGTTTAGTTTGACGAAGCCAAGCCCACCAGTAAGTTAAGCCGTTAACTCAGCCAATAACACTTTATTCTTCTGTTGTTGTTTATTAAGTGTTACCCGATTCGCATAAAAAATACTGGCCAATTGCTCCACAGCAACCTCAAAATCATCGTTAATCACCACGTAATCAAACTCATCATAGTGCGTAATATCATCACAAGATTGCCCTAAACGCTTTGCGATAACTTCTTCGCTATCTGTTCCGCGGCCACGTAGGCGCCTCTCTAACTCTTCTTTGGAAGGCGGTAAAATAAAAATCGACAAGGCTTCAGGCATTAGCTTTCTTACCTGTTCTGCCCCTTGCCAATCAATTTCTAAGATCACGTCAACGCCCTTATCAAGCAATACATCAACAGCAGCTTTTGAGGTTCCGTAATGGTTATCAAATACTTTAGCGTGTTCTAAAAATTTATTTTCACTGACATCGCTTAAAAATTCTTCAGCATTAATAAAATGATAATGTTTACCGGCAACCTCACCTTCGCGGGGCTTGCGGGTAGTATGTGATACCGCCATTTCTGCATCATCCAGCGACTCAAGCAAGGTCGTAATCATGCTGGTTTTGCCGGCACCCGATGGTGCAGAAATAATATATAATGTTCCCGTATTCATAATCATTCCAAATAAAATATGCCTCGTATTATTACCGTACCTGCCTTCTCTGACAACTACATTTGGTTACTTTGTAATGAACTAGTCGGCGACAGAGCAAAGAGTAAAAAAAACTACGGACTCATTATTGACCCTGGTGACCCTCGACAACTGTTAATCACATTAGAACAAGAACAAATCCAGCCCATTGCCGTACTACTCACCCACCTACATTTTGATCATGCTAACGGCTTGGCAAAACTTACTGAGTGTTACCCTGACTTACCCATCTATGGCCCACAAAGTGAATATGAACTACTCAGTAAAGACCCTAACCCGCCTACTTATGGCCCTGCCACCAACTGTTTTAATTATGTAACGAATTTTTTACAAGGTGATGAAGTATTAGAATTTGAACAAGTTGGTTGTCGCTTTCAGTTAATGAAGATACCCGGTCACACCTCAGGACATATCGCCTATTATGATGCTGAGAATAAAAATCTATTTTGCGGCGACACCCTCTTCATGGGGGGTTGCGGGCGTGTTTTTGATGGTACATTTGAGCAGCTGCATGATTCATTACAAAAAATAAAAGCACTGCCAGACGACACTAAAATCCATTGTGCGCATGAATACACCTTAGATAACCTAGGCTTTGCCAAATGGGTAGAACCTGAAAACGCCGAAATTACCGCACGCATTGAAGCGGATATGGCACTGATTGACGACGATAAAGCAACCGTGCCCAGCCTGCTATCGTTAGAGAAAAAAACCAACCCTTTTTTACGCACCGACTTAGCAGCCGTTAAACAAAAAGTAGCCGATGCCACCGGCAAACATTTAGAAAGCTCAGCAGAAGTCTTTGCCGCCATGCGGATTTGGAAGGATACTGCTTATGACTAAATATGATAAGCATTGATTAATCACGTTTATTCATGTATACATTATTAAACTAACTATTCTATTGAGACCTTAAATATGAAAAAAAACTTATCCCTAGTCATAGCTTCGAGTTTATTTTTGTTAGGTGCATGTTCAACAAATATGGAGATGAAAGCAACGGGCGGAAGTAAATCTGATGGCACTGTAACACTTTCATTTGATCATGCCGCTATTCTTGACCCTATTATCGATGAGAAGAAGGCACTCCAAACCGCCCAATCAAAGTGTAAAGTATGGGGCTTTCGTCATGCCAAAGCATTTGGTGGTAGCACTAAGAAATGTTTAGAAGAATATAAGACCGGTGGCTGTGTAGCTTATAGAGTAAAAAAAGTTTATCAATGCTACTAAGTCTACCTATTTTACAAAAGCCGCCAAATACCATTATCCAATCCATCGATTGTCCAAGAGCCTACCCGATAACGAATTAAGCGTAAGGTTGGATGACCGATTGCTGCGGTCATCCGCCGTACTTGGCGGTTTTTGCCTTCGCTGATTGTTATTTCTAACCAACAATCTGGAATGTTTTTACGAACTCGAATCGGCGGGTTTCGTTTCCACAAGCCTGCAGGCTCATTCATCAACCTAACTTTTGCTGGCTTAGTCATCCCATCTTTTAACTCAATGCCTTCACGCAGTAATTCCAGCTTATCTTCACTAGGCACACCTTCAACTTGCACCCAATAACATTTACTCATTTTATTCTGCGGGTTAGCGATTTTATGTTGTAGCTTGCCATCATCGGTTAACACCAATAAACCTTCACTGTCACGATCTAAGCGCCCTGCAGGGTAAACGCCTTTTTCATCAATATAATCTGCCAGCGTGCTTCTACCCTCGCTATCAGTAAACTGGGTTAAAACATCGAAAGGTTTGTTAAAAAGAAGTATTTTTGGCATATCACTATCTTACCTTAATTTTCCGTGTCCTTCCGTGTCCTTCCGTGGCAAACTTAAGCTTTCTAAAGATTCACAAGGAACATCCCATGCCAGAATACAAATCACGCACATCCACCCACGGTCGTAATATGGCAGGCGCTCGCGCATTATGGCGTGCTACGGGTATGAAAGATGATGATTTCAGCAAGCCCATTATTGCGATTGCCAATTCATTTACACAGTTCGTACCCGGCCATGTTCACTTAAAAGATATGGGGCAATTAGTCGCTCGTGAGATTGAAAAGGCTGGTGGTGTCGCCAAAGAATTCAATACCATTGCGGTCGATGATGGTATCGCGATGGGCCATGATGGCATGTTATACAGCTTGCCTTCGCGCGAGATAATTTCAGATTCTATTGAATACATGGTTAACGCGCATTGTGCCGATGCGTTGGTGTGTATTTCAAACTGCGACAAAATTACACCGGGCATGTTAAATGCTGCTTTACGCTTAAATATTCCGGTTATTTTTGTCTCAGGCGGGCCGATGGAGTCGGGTAAAAGCATTATTAAAGATCAAGTAGTCAAGCTTGATTTAGTGGATGCTATGGTTGCCGCAGCGGATGACAGTAACTCTGACGAAGATGTAATGAAAATGGAGCGTTCTGCCTGCCCAACTTGTGGCTCTTGTTCTGGTATGTTTACCGCAAACTCTATGAATTGTTTAACTGAAGCGCTTGGGCTTGCGTTACCCGGAAACGGCTCAATGCTTGCGACTCATGCCGACCGTGAGGGTTTGTTTTTAGAAGCTGCCCGTCAAATTATGATACTCACTAAACGCTATTATGAAGAGGATGACGAATCTGCCCTGCCCCGTAATATTGCTAATTTTAAAGCGTTTGAGAACGCCATGTGTCTCGATATTACTATGGGCGGCTCAACGAATACGGTACTGCATTTACTCGCTGCTGCACATGCCGCAGAAGTTGATTTCACGATGGATGATATGGACAGGCTATCGCGCATCGTACCAAATTTGAGCAAGGTAGCTCCTGCAACACAGTTATTCCATATGGAAGATGTACACCGCGCAGGTGGTGTTTTCCGTATCTTAGGCGAGCTTGAACGTGGCGGCATGATTCATACCGAATGCTCAACCGTACATGAAAAAACCATGGGCGAAGCGCTTGAAAAATGGGATATCACTCGTAACCCTTCCGAAGAAGTACAAACTTTTTACAAGGCAGCACCGGGTAATGTACCGACTCAAACCGCATTTAGCCAAAATAAACGTTGGGACTCACTAGATTTAGATAAGGTGAATGGCTGTGTTCATGACATTAAAAATGCTTATTCCAAAGACGGTGGTTTAGCGGTTTTGTACGGTAATATTGCTGAAGATGGCTGCATCGTAAAAACCGCAGGCGTCGATGAAGGCAGTCTTACCTTCACGGGACGAGCGCGAGTATTTGAATCACAAGACGATGCTGTAAGCGCGATTTTAGATGATCAAATCATCGCTGGCGATGTGGTTGTTATTCTCTATGAAGGCCCAAAGGGCGGACCGGGAATGCAAGAAATGCTTTATCCGACCAGCTACTTAAAATCTAAAGGCCTAGGCAAAGCCTGCGCACTTATCACTGATGGTCGATTTTCAGGCGGCACCTCGGGCTTATCAATCGGGCATTGCTCACCAGAAGCCGCAGAAGGCGGGACTATCGGTTTAGTACAAGAAGGCGATAGTATTGAAATTGATATTCCGAAGCGAACTATTTCACTCAACATTAGCGACGCTAACTTAGAAAAGCGTCGAACTGAAATGAATGCCAAAGGTAAAAACGCATGGAAACCAGCACCGCGCCCACGCAATGTGACACCAGCCCTACGAGCTTATGCAGCAATGGCAACCTCAGCGGCAAAGGGTGCGGTTCGCGATGTATCACAGGTTGAAAAATAACATGGCTTTGCGAATAGTTGGGGTCTGTATTTTTAGCGCATTGACCGCCTGCAATAAGCAACCGCAATCGCCTTCAATATCACAAACGGAACAAGCTCAAAAAACATCGTTACAAGAAGCATTGATATTAAAAGATGACTTTTCTCAACGTAAATCTAATTGGCAGGTTATCAATGGACAATGGAGTTTTGAAAAGGGTATTTTAAAACAATCCGGCACTAAAGAAGCCTATCCTGAAATTTTATATAAAAACTTAGCTATTGCTGATGTCAAAGTAGCAGTAAGCTTTACGCCAATCTCAGGGAATATTGATGCCAGCGGCGGCATTATTTTTAGAGCAAAAGATGAAGATAATTACTACATCGTACGAGCAAATGCTTTAGAAGATAACTTCCGACTTTATACTTTTATTGATGGTCGTAGACATCTGCTAAAATCTGCAACAGTCAAGCCGCCCTCTTTTGCTAAGGCGCATTCAATACGCATTATTGCCGTTGGTAATCATATTCAAGCCTATTTAAATGATAAGCTAAAAATAGATATTACCGATGATACGTTTAAAAAAGGGGTCACTGGCCTTTGGACAAAGGAAGACTCCGTAACCACTTTTGATGACTTCAGGGTTTATAGTCTAAAATAATAGTCAAAGGCAGTCCTCTAAAGCCATCAACTTAATGTCCGGTGCTCAATTATCGTCCTTCATGAAACATGCAGACTAGTTAGCTACTACAGGCTCTGGTAAGCGGTAAGTAGCGTGACAAGCAATGCAGTTATTCATCAGAGCATCCAATTGTTTACGGATTTCTAGTGGCTCTTTGCCTTCCTTGGCTGCAGCAGAAATATCATCAAATAAACCACGTGTGCCAAAACCTAATTTTTTCATACCCAATGGGAGTTTCTGAAATAATGCACCCGGTGTATTCGCTTCTGCTGCCATACCCGCTTCATGGGCTATTTTTTCAACCGATTTTAAGTCTTTATTCGTGAGCGCGCTACTTACCGCTTGCACACTAATTAAAAACTGGCGCATTTCATCTAACACTAAGTCGCGCTCATTCTTATTTAGAATAACATTTATGCGCCCATCGGTTGAAGCTGCCACGCTACCTTTAGTGAATTTATAAGCCAAAAAGCCAATAATAAGCAGTAAGATAACGATAATAATATTTTTTTTTCATAACAATCCTTTTACAGTGGTTGGAGAAACTCTGATCAAGTCTAATTCTTTTTGGCTTGCTTGCAAATAACTTAATCAGGTTCTCCTTAAATGCGCTTATTTGCCGCAACGCTCTTTATCTGAGGTTAGTATAGCGCGAACTTCTGCATCTAGCTCTGGTACTTGGGTTACATAGGCACTTCCCGTATTATCTTCAATTTGTTGAGCAAATGCACGTAGGTGATTTCGCGAGCCACATAATAAATTTTTGTAGCTTGAAATTATATCCGTATGCTCCGCAGAAACGTGATCTAAATGGGTATTTATATCACGAATATCGGTTTCTTCTACGAAGGCTCCCACACGAAGTGCCGCTAGATCATCACTACCTAGCCCTTGGTTTAACAGTTCATCATACAACTCTTGAAGATGTTGATCTGTATAAGTGTCTCTTTCTCCCGTTGATGGATCATCAATCCCATACTCATCCATTAATTGCTTCATTTTATCAGCGTGCTTACTTTCGGCGTTATTTGAAATATTCTGGAAAATTTCTAAACCTTTTGCGTCATATAGGTCCAAATAAAGGTCTCTTGCAAGCTCCTCCTCTTCACGCATAAATAATAGGCCTTCTACTTCAATATCACTTAAACGGGTTTCATTTGTTGAAGAGCTTGAATCTGCAGGCCCTGAGTTAGAAGTACGGGTTTCATTTGTTGAAGAGCTTGAATCTGCAGGCCCTGAGTTAGAAGTTGAGTCGCTCCCGCATGCAGTTAATAAAAGTGTTGCGCTGAATAGAGTGGTAACTAGCTGTGTTTTGTTCATTGTTAAATTCCTTGGTTTATTAGAGCAGGCTAATATATAAGAAGAACCTTAAATGAAACTGAAAATTTTAAGTTTGATTTAAGCTAGGCTTGCTATAATGACGGTGTATTAAATGACTAGGAGATAATACACTATGAAAATCGTAACAATAATATCGGCTGCAACACTACTATTAGCATCGCAAATAAGTTTTGCAGAAGATGCAAAAACAGGTGAGGCGCTGTACAAACAAAACTGCTCAGTCTGCCATGGTTCGACAGGCGGAATGGATATGGCAAAACGAATAGCACCACCAATTGCTGCTGTTAGAATGCACTATATCAGCACTTACAGCGATAAAGATTCTTTCGTACAAGCAGTATCAGGCTGGCTAGAAAATCAAGATGAAAATAAAAGTATGATGCGCGGGGCTATTCGTCGCTTTAAAATTATGCCACCAATATCAATACCAAAAGAAGATGCCGAAAAAATAGCAGCCTATATTTATGATGGCGATATTGATAAGCCAGAAGGTTTTGAGGATCATGTCAACGAAAGACACGGTAAGAAAAAAGATAAAAAGCACGGCATGAAGCATAACACTGAAATGAAATAGGACATCATTTAGCATGCGCTTACTCTTAGTGGAAGATGACTCAGAACTTAGTCAAAACCTGCATCAGCAATTAAAGCTACAAGGTTACGCTGTTGATATTGCTGATAACGGTATTGATGCTGAGTTTATGGGCAATGAAGAACCTTACGACATGGTAATTCTTGACCTTGGCTTACCCCAACGCTCTGGGTTAGAGGTGCTAAAAAACTGGCGGGAGCAGCATAATGCTGTTCCCGTTATTATTTTAACCGCACGCGATGCATGGCATGAGCGCGTGGATGGCTTTAAAGCAGGCGCTGATGATTACCTCGGCAAACCATTCCATTTTGAAGAGTTGTTAGTGCGCATTCAGGCATTATTACGCCGTCATCATAAATCAGTCGGTGAACCCATCACCGAAAGTGGCTTACTATTAGATGAAGATCGACAAACCGTCACTTTAGCAACAGGAGTAACAACTGACTTAACGGGCACAGAGTTTCGTTTATTACGTTATTTTATGCTGAATCCCGATAAAATCCTGACTAAAACACGTCTGGTCGAACATGTTTATGACCAAGATTTTGATAAGGACAGCAATCTTATAGAAGTTTACGTGCGTCATTTACGTAAAATTATTGGTAAAGATTGTATTGTCACAAAACGTGGCCAAGGCTATATCTTTAAAGCACAAGCACTTTCGCACCCGTTATGAAGTCTCTTGAGCATCAGCTACAAAAAAAGTTGGCGATAGTATCCATTCTGGTATTACTCATTTTATTGCTCATCACCAACCTGTCCACCCGTAGCATCCTTACTGATTTTGTAAGTTCTCGATTAGCGCTAGATGCGCAAAGAATTCTGGATAGTCTTATTATCAAAAAAGATGTATTAGCCATACGCGAGGGACAACTAAACCCCGTTTATAACACCCCAAATTCAGGCCATTATTATCGTGTGCAAGGTACTGATAAGCAGCTATTATCAACATCACTCAATAATACAACTCTCCCCATTATTGACACCCTTGAGCCAACCATTATTCATGATATTCCAGGCCCTGAAAATCAGCATTTAATTCTTTGGTCGAAAGCGTATAAAAAGAACGGACAAACGATTGTTGTCTCCGTTGCAGAAAACATGAGCCAACTAATGTTAGAGCGAAAACGCTTTACCCTGTTATTTCTCGTTGTAGGTATTATTGGCGTTATTCTCATGCTCCTTATTTTAAAACTTATTGTGCGCCGTTTATTCAAACACCTTGATAAATCTCGCCAAGAAATTCGCCAAATTGCGTCTGGAGAGCGCCAGCTACTATCTGAAAACGTACCCACAGAAATCTACCCATTAGTGACTGAGTTTAACCATAGTCTGTCCATGATGCAGCAACGCATGGAACGCTCGCGCAATGCACTAGGCAACCTAGCCCATGCATTAAAAACACCTCTCAGCTTACTCTTACAGCAATTGGAAAATGAAAAAATAAATCCAGAAAATGCAAAAAATCAGGCTGAGCGAATTCGTCAATTAACAGAAAGAGAGCTTAAGCGTGCTCGTATGGCGGGTATGGGCAACACCACGCAACGCTTTGACCCACGCGAGGAGTTGCCCATACTCATCAAAGTACTAAAACAAGCCCACCAAAAAGAAGCACTGCAAATAAACCTGTCCATTACTGAAGACATCAGCATTTTTGGCGATCGCGAAGACATGCTAGAACTCTTCGGAAACCTACTCGATAATGCCTGCAAGTGGGCAAATAGCCAGATTGATATTTCATTCTCAAGTGAAAATAATAGTATTAACGTCAGCATAGAGGATGATGGAAAAGGTAGTGCACCTAGCAAATTAAATAGCCTTACCCAACGAGGTACGCGTATTGACGAGTCAATAGAAGGGCATGGCTTAGGTCTAGCCATTTGTAAAGATATTGTAAAATTATATGAGGGAACGCTGCACTTTGAACAGGCAAAAAAACTATCAGGTTTATTGGTGTGCTTATCTCTACCTAGGAACCTGTCCGAGAACTAAGACCGTAGCGAAAATTACAGAATTATCATAAGTTGTGATTATCGAAAGAGGTGAATAGCACGGCTACTTAACGATTTTGATAAGCTCAAATTATGATGATTGTTGAATTTTCAGTAGGTTTCTAGTTCTCGGACAGGCTCCTCGTCATAGCACAAATATTTAAAATTCAGATTTCAATTCTCGACCTAGCAAGGATTTTACCGCTTGTTTGGGCTCTAACCCTTCATAAATGACTTTATGTACATGCTCACAAATCGGCATTTCAACACTAGCCCGCTCAGCCAATAAACCAATGCAGTGAGAAGACTTTGCGCCTTCAACCGCCTGACCAATTTCTTCGATAGCCGCATTCACTTCTTGCCCTTTGCCCAATGCTAACCCTAAACGACGATTACGGGATTGGTTATCAGTGCAGGTAAGCACTAAATCACCCACACCTGACAAACCCATAATAGTCTCATTCTTCGCACCTAAGCTTTCTGCCAAACGCATAATTTCTGCTAGGCCACGTGTAATAATTGCAGCACGAGCGTTAGCACCAAAGCCTAAGCCATCGGAAATACCAGCGGCAATTGCGAGTACATTTTTAATCGCTCCGCCCAACTCAACGCCTAAGACATCATCACTGGTATAAACGCGGTAGTTACCACCCTGAAAGGCATTAGCAATTTTTTGTGCAAATTGAGGGGTTGATGCGGCGGCGGTCATAGCAGAGGGCAAGCCATTGGCCACTTCAAGAGCAAACGTTGGACCCGATACTAAACCATACGGAATATTATCACCAAGTTCATCGATTAAAACTTCATGCAATAATTTTCCCGTACCCACTTCTAAGCCTTTGGTTGCCCAAAAAATAGCATGAGTGGAAGTAAGTTTTGATTTTATATTTTGAAGTAAAGTACGAAAACCATGACTTGGAATAACGATTAATTGCTCATCAGCGTGATTGAGCATCAATTCTAACGAGTCAGTGCAATGTAAATTATCAGGAAAAGGAATACCTGGGAGGTAGTGTGTATTTTCGCGGGCTTTTTCGTAACTTGCTGCCTGCTCTGGATTAAAATCCCAGAGCAAAACTTCGATACCATTTCTAGCAAGCTGTAACGCCAGTGCTGTTCCCCAAGAACCTGCACCGTAAACAGCAATTTTTTCTGGGCGTTCAGCATTACTCATAAGAAGTTGACTGTAAAGCTAATGCTTAGTCTCTTCATCACTAGCAGACTCGTTTAATTCACCCGCTTGCTCTTCTTCTGCTAACCGTTGTGCATACAAAGCATCAAAGTTAATTGGCGATAAGTGCATCTCAGGGAAGCTACCTTTTGAAACTAAGTTAGCAATCACTTCACGTGCATAAGGGAATAACTGGCTCGGACAAAAACTAGATAATAAATGATTAAGCTGGTCATCAGGGTAACCTTGAATCATAAAGGCACCTGCTTGAGTAACTTCGACTAAGAAAGCTGTTTTATCTGACTTATCTTTAACCGTAACGGTGACTTGTAGCTCAACCTCATAATGAGATTCACCTAATGGGTTAACCACTGTATGCAGGTTCAAGTCAGTCGTAGGATCCCAGTCCTGAGTAAATATTTCAGGACTATTTGGTGATTCAAAAGATACATCTTTTACATAAATACGTTCAATGACAAACTGTTGTTCTGCTTGCTCGCTCTGCGTTGTTTGTTCTTCTGCCATTTGTAAATCCCTTTAATTCGTTCAATTTATTTCAAGTAAAGTATCTAATTCGTTGTTTCGATCAAGCGCGGCAATATCATCGTAACCTCCAACTGCTTGATCATTTATAAATATCTGAGGCACCGTGTTTCGATTACTGAGCTTTGCCATTTCTTCCCAAAGAATATTATCACCATCGACCGGGATTTCATCATATTCAACCCCTTTTTTCTTTAATAAGCTTCGCGCACGCATACAGTACGGGCAAAAACGTGTGGTATACATGGTAACTTTTGCTGTCATACCCAGCCTAACTTTTCACAATTGGAAGGTTAGCAGACTCCCAAGCAAGCATGCCGCCTGTAAGGTTAGAGACATCAGCAAAGCCTGCTTTTGTTAATATTTGACTCGCATAACCGGAGCGGTTTCCGCTGCGACAATAAACTAAAACAGGCGATTGTTTGCTTTTTTCTAGCTCTGCTAACTTTGAAGGTAGTTGACCTAATGTTATATGTCTCGCGCCTTTAATTTTACCACCCTGCACCTCTTTGTCTTCCCTTACATCTAAAACCAAAGCATCATCTTTATTCATTAGCATGACAGCTTCATTTACCCCTACCTGCTTATATTTACGGGTTGCATTGGATATTTCTGTTTTGATAATAAAGCCCAAAACGGCAAAAAAACCAATAACAATGAGTGCATTATTCCGTGCGAATTCAATATATTCTTGCATAGTAAGTCTGTGCTAAAAAGGAAGATACGGATAAGATAACCGCAGTCACGCTTCGGGTAAAGCGTATTGTGAGAAAATCTGAATTATTAGAGTAATAATCCATATTTGCATGGATTTTAGTGAGCAGCCGTAGAGCAGAAAACTTCCTGCATCATACCAATTAATTTTAAAGTACGAGCATCCCCGACGCGATAGAACACACGGTTTGCCTCTTTACGTGATGCCAGAATGCCCTTATCACGTAAGATCGCTAGATGTTGTGAGATATTACTTTGTGATGTACCCACACATTCAACAATATCCTGCACACTAACTTCGTTTTCACCTAATACACAGAGGATTTTTAAACGCAAAGGATGAGATATTGCTTTTAGTGAACGTGAGGCAGTTTCAACATCTTCTTGTCTCACTAATAAGTCACTGACTAAGGTACAACTTGAATCTGCCCCCTGTTTGATATTCACACTATTCATAATCCCAACTGTATATTCGTTAATCAATATATTATAAAACAACAATACAATAATATACTGTTATGTCATTCTTATCAAGATAAGATCAGCTCAACAGCACAAAGTTCATTCAATATCACTTGTGAGATTTAACAAAAAAAACTATTATAATTTGAGACCTTTGCACGACTCGGTGACGAGTAAATATGACTGAATTTGGGCTAATAAAAAATGAAACAACAATTCTCACTCAAGCATTCAATCATTTTTGTACTTTTGGTGAACTTTTTCAGTACTGTTGTCACTTTATCAGTGTCGGCAGAAACTACCGAGCAGCAACAAAATCAACTCGAAAAAAAAATAAACTCTGCAAATACTAAACTCAAAAATTCACGCGCCATATCAAATGCATTAAGCCAAAAAGTACGTACTGCTGAAGCTAATTTAAATAAATTATCAAACCAGCTTCATCGCACCAAACAAGATGTTAACAAACTCACTACCAAGCTACTCAAATCTAACGCACTCAAAACAAAACTACTTACTCAAACAGCTTCGCAAAAAAATGCCCTTGCTCAGCAAATGCAAGCACTTTATACCTCTGGAAAACAATCACATTTACGCTTGCTACTTAAGCAGGATGACCCTTCTGATATTAGTCGTACGATTAAATATTATGAATATATGAACAACCACCGTATAAAGCGCATAAAAACAATCAAAAAACGTCTCGACAAAATTAAGCAAATTGAAGAAAAGATAAAGCAAGATAGTTTAAAACTACAGCAGTTACAATCACAACAAAGTAAAAAAAAGCAGGCACTAAAACTTGCTGTAAAAGAGAAAGATCGCGCGCTTAGAAAACAAAGAAAAATAGTCTATTCACAAGAACAGAAGCTTGCACGCTTAAAAAAAGAAGATGCGCGTCTTAAGGGCGTTATCCAAAGCCTCATCAACAAACAAAAGAATGAAGAGAAAAAACGCAAACAAGAAAAGACAAAATTAACTGAAAAAAAATCAAATAAAAGTATAAGTTCAACAAAAAAAACGAGCACAAAAAACAAACGAGTTGAGCGACACTATATTCCAAACAAGCCATTCTCATCCCTAAAGGGAAAATTATCTTGGCCAGTAAACGGACGTTTAAAACATAAATTTGGCAGCGCTAGAAATACTAAAATAAAATGGAAAGGCGTCATTATATCGGCACCTGGAGGCACTAATGTACATACGGTTGCCCGAGGTAAAGTAGAATTCAGCGGTCGTTTAAAAGGCTACGGTTACGTTATTATTATTCGCCATGATAAAAACTATCGAAGCCTCTATGCCTATAATCGCAGTATTTTCAAAAAGGCGGGAGATATTGTTAAAACAGGCGAAGTCATTGCAGCTGTTGGTAATTCAGGCAGACTCGAAAAGCCTGGTCTTTATTTTGAAATAAGCAAAGGAGTAACACGTTATAATCCTGCCAAATGGTGTCGCTAGCTGTTAAATCCATTTACGAGCTGTTACAAAAATAAATCTGACTATGCTATATTCCCTTCTAATACTCGCAACTACTCATAAATAAAGAGACTTGCCCAGTAAGCAAGTAAATACAATGCAACTAAACAAACCCTTATTATCAGGTATTCTACTTGGTTCAGTGATTGGTTTTTCTGTCACCAGCAGTATGAATGCTTTTGCCTTAAAGCCCACCCAAAGCTTACCTTTAACAGAGCTGAAAAAGTTCTCTGAAGTCTATGCACGAATCAAAAAAGATTACGTTGAAGAAGTCGATGACAAAAAGCTCATTACCGATGCTATCAGCGGCATGCTGACTGGGCTTGACCCGCATTCTGCTTATCTAGATGAAGATGCTTTTACGGAACTACGCGTTGGCACATCAGGCGAGTTCGGCGGCCTTGGCATCGAAGTTGGCATGGAAAACAACTTTATTAAAGTCATTGCTCCGATTGATGATACACCTGCACAAAAAGCAGGCTTAAAAGCGGGCGATCTTATAATTCGACTCGATGATAAAAGCGTCAAAGGCATGAGCATCAACGATGCCGTAAAAGTCATGCGGGGCAAACCTGGCGAACCACTTGATTTATTAATTGTACGCGATGGTAAAGACAAACCCTTTAAGGTCACTATTGTACGCGCAGTGATAAAAGTTAAAAGTGTCAAACAACGTTTATTAGGTGATGGTTACGGCTACTTACGCATTGCCAGTTTTCAATCCAATACCACTAACAGCGTTAAAGAAGCACTAACAAAATTAAAAGACGAAAATAAAGCATCCTTAAAAGGACTTGTGCTTGATTTACGGAATAACCCCGGTGGGGTTTTAACCGGTGCTGTTGGTGTTTCTGACATCTTTTTAAGCAAAGGAAATATCGTCTATACTGAAGGTCGTGTCGCAGATGCATTGATGCGTTACGATGCTACACCAGATGATTTAATTGACGGTGCTCCACTGGTTGTTCTCATTAACCAAGGCTCAGCTTCTGCCTCAGAGATTGTTTCAGGCGCTTTACAAGATCATAAACGAGCACTAATTGTCGGTGAAAAATCATTTGGCAAAGGCTCTGTTCAAACCGTTCTTCCCTTAGATGAAAAGACCGCGGTTAAACTAACGACTGCTCGCTATTTCACACCTTCAGGTCGTTCAATCCAAGCTAAAGGCATAGAGCCAGACATTAAGATTGAGTCTCTCGAATTTAAAAAGAGCGATGCAGAAAATGATAAAATTTCAGCGCTTTCTGAGGCGGATTTGAAAGGACATATTTCGAACCCCGATGAAGCTACCAATAATAAAAGCACCAAGTCTGACAAGAAGGAAAATACCAGCGCTGATAAACCTAAAACCAGCACTGACAAAAAAGAACAAAACGATAAGTCCTTAGCCGAAAAAGACTACCCGCTGTATGAAGCGCTCAATATACTAAAAAGTATGAGTTTTGCACGCGGAATGCAAAGTAAAATTTAACATGCCACATACAATGCCAACGGTGCTTATACCCCTTGCACAAGGCTGTGAGGAGCTGGAAACGGTTACACTGATCGACTTATTACGTCGTGCAAATATTCATGTGATTACTGCCAGCCTTGATGAAAAGCCGGTTAAGTGCGCTCGTGACACGGTGATTCTAGCTGATACGACACTTGCTGAGGTTATCGAAAAAGACTTTGATTTACTGGTTTTACCAGGTGGCTTACCCGGCGCAGACAATCTTAACGCCGACTCTCGCATCCATCAGCTTATTAATCAACAAAGCAAAAGCAATAAACTCATTGGCGCTATTTGTGCCGCACCTAAAGTGCTCGTTACAAATGGAATTCTTGATGGCAAAAAAGCTACGGCTTACCCAAGCTCACTTGACCTGCTTGATACATCAAACATCACGCTGACCGATGCTGTGGTACAGGTAGATGGCAATATCATTACCTCGAAAGGCCCAGGCACTGCGATAGACTTTGCACTCACATTGATTGAATTATTATTAGGAAATGAGGCAAAGCTAAAAGTTGAAGAGCCTTTATGTCGTAGCTAATATGCCATAACTAGGCCTGAAGAGTAAAAGAAAAAAACACAATAGACGGAAATACATTTTACAATTACTGTGGCGGTAGCTCAACCCAATTCAAACGAGTCACACCTAAGCTAATAGCGCTATTTTCTGATAAATGACTAACATAAACACGAAAGTGCGATTGATCATTTATGGTTGTATTTAACTTGAATGGTGGCAGCTTAATGCGCCCAGCTATTTCCTGATCAAGCTGCTTAACTTCACCACCAAAGCTTTCTAACAAATACCGCTCGGTTGTTCCGTTAACTGTCTCTTTTAAGTCTAAACGAGTCGATAAGTGAAAGTTCGTTGGCGCAGCTGGCTTTTCAATAATAATATCTAATGAAACTCCGTAGGTTTTACCCTTTACTAATAAGTTAACTAGAACATCAGGAAGTTTAAGCTTTAGCCCACCCTGACCCTGTTTTAGTAAACGGATAAACTGATATTCTTTACCATCAATTAATCTAGAACCATCCTTTATCGCACCATCCATTACTTCAAACAAAGGGTCATCAATTGACGAGACCTTTGGATAGTTGTTAACACCACCTTTTTCAAACGCCTTTTCAGCGGACGCACCAAAGATTTTGGTCACAACTTGCGCTTCTTTTTCAGCCATTGCTAAACTGCCTTGTAATGACAAATGAATACCGTCTTCTGTCATTTTAGGAAAGTACTTTCCTGTAAGGTCGGAAACAGTTCCCACAGGATCGATAAAGTGGACTTTATCATGCGTTTTTGCATAGTCACGATAGCGTTTATTTAATTGCGTTAACGCCAGCCTAACTTGCGTAGGGTCTGCCTTATCATAGCCACTAACTGAAGTGCCACCTTTGGGAAACGAGTAACCGAAAATACCTGAATCTAAAACAGGTAAGTTCGCATTGGTAAACCTTTCTACGAGTGTAATATGGTTTTTATAGGTTTCATTAACGATAACACCCCTATTATTACTATTAACATTAGGTAAGTCATTAATACTGCCACCTCGAAACAAGATCACCTGCGGCTTAAGTGCAATGATATCTTCTGTTGATTTACGACGAGTTGATATTGCCTTAACATCCCTGTGAAGCATTGTCTTTGTCGTTTCTCCACCAATCCCACCGTTACCAACAAGATAAGCTGCAGGGTAGTAGAATGATAATTGATACTTTCTTGACTCTATTATCTGATGCCCCTGCAAGTTAGCTTGAAACAGGCTAACATCTTGTGATTCTAGCGAGGTAGCATCAGCGGTGGAATCCCCAAAGGTTGCTACTCTTAACGTTTTAACTTTTGTATTATCAACAGGAGGATTTGCACCACCCTGACCTCCGCTGCTACCGCCACAAGCGGCCAACAAACTTAGAAAAAACAAAGCGCCTAAAGATTTATAAAAATTCATCGCACTGACAACCTAAATAATATAACAATCACATCCTATAATACTGATCGAAGCATAAGAAATATGCTTGATTTTTATACTTGGTATGAAAAAACCACTTAATGGTTCACTACTAAACCCGCAAAACAAGGGCGAACTAAACCACCTTTAGCACGTAGTAGTTCTTTTTACCTTTTTGCAACAATACAAACTTATTATTGATCAAATCAGTAACGGTGATTTGATAATCCTCAGTAGTAACTTTTTCTTTATTGATTGACACCGCATTTTGTTTAATCGCACGGCGCACTTCACTGTTAGATGGCAAAAATCCGGTATCCGTCGCCATTGCCGATACAATATCGTAGCCTTTTTCAATCTCACTCATGGCAACTTCAGCCTGTGGCACACCATCAAATACATCCAAAAAGGTTTGATCATCCAAGGCTTTTAAATCATCACTGGTTGATTTTCCAAACAAAATTGAGCTGGCTTTAATCGCGTTATCTAAATCCGCTTGCGAATGTACCATAGCAGTGATTTCGCTGGCTAAACGCTTTTGTAACACGCGCATGTGCTTGGCTGCGTTATGCTCAGTAATTAATGCAGTGATCTCACCTTCTTCTAAAAAGGTAAAAATACGAATGTACTTTTCGCTGTCTTCATCACCTGAATTTAACCAATATTGGTAAAACTTATAAGGCGATGTTCTCGCAGGGTCTAGCCATACATTACCGCCCTCACTCTTACCAAATTTTGAACCATCCGCTTTAGTAATCAGCGGACAGGTAATTGCATACGCCTTGCCCTGCCCTATTCTACGAACTAATTCCGTACCCGTAGTAATATTACCCCACTGATCACTACCGCCCATTTGTAACGAACAATCATTATTCTGGTAAAGATGCAAAAAATCATAGCCCTGTACTAACTGATAAGTAAACTCCGTAAAGCTCATGCCTTCAGAGCCACCTTCATCCGTGCCATCCGAAGTAATGCGATTTTTAACTGAATCTTTCGCCATCATGTAATTAACGGTAATGTGTTTGCCAACATCACGGATAAATTCAAGGAATGAAAAATCCTTCATCCAATCATAGTTATTCACCATAACAGCACTATTTTCAGAACTGTCAGAACCTTTCGAATTAAGAGCATCATCAAAATTTAAAAAGTGTGATAACTGCTTTTGAATCGCATCCTGATTATGACGCAAGGTTTTTTCACCCAATAAATTACGCTCAGCCGACTTACCCGAAGGATCACCAATCATCCCCGTAGCACCACCCACCAATGCAACAGGCTTATGCCCACAACGCTGAAAATGCGCCAACAACATAATCGGCACAAGATTACCAATATGCAAAGAATCTGCAGTAGGATCAAAGCCCACATAAGCGGAACGCATCGCCTCGTTTAAATGCTCTTCAGCACCTGGCATAACATCGTGGATCATCCCACGCCATGTAAGTTCTTCGATAAAATTTTTCATATGGGTTTAGAACAGCTCTTTAAGTTGTTTTAAATTGAGGTATTATAGCCACAAAGCGAATAATCGTTACAACAAATTAAAGGAAATACAATGGCACAATACATGATAGTTTACCTCGGTGGCGAACAACCTACCGATCAAGCAGCAGCCACCGAGCACATGGAAAAATATCGTGAATGGTTAAAATCATTAGGTGATTCAGTCGTAAGCGCACTTAACCCGCTAAAAGATACTCACGTAATCAACTCAAACGGTGCTACTA
>Ga0256839_1002658_pt1 | contig 19594 bp, 18 predicted proteins | sample 354166metaG_FD_185968 | JGI IMG/M metagenome (GOLD analysis project Ga0256839, IMG submission 185968) | Hydrothermal vent microbial communities from Mid Atlantic Ridge, Atlantic Ocean - 354-166 | ecosystem: Environmental > Aquatic > Marine > Hydrothermal vents | place: Atlantic Ocean: Mid... | reverse complement strand
ATGTTTTGTCGTATTCGGGGCTATTTATCCACTTGTCGAAAACAAGGGCTGAGTGCATCCGATGCGTTGGCGTTGGTTTTTGCGGGAAAATTACCCCATTTTGATTTAATGGGCTGAGTAGTTACTATTACTTTAACATTGCGCACAACCGGACCAGGCATCCCGTTTTTCCCCGGCTTACGAGGCAACGCACGGAGCCGATCACGTTGTTGTTTTTCCGCTAGCGTCAAATCCCGTTTTTCTTTTCTAGCAGCTTGTTCGATGTTTTTCGCTTCTTTCTCCCTTGTACTTTTGCTCTCCACCCATCGACGGATCTCGGCATACAGCTTTTTGTTCCTATCAGGGTCTACAAGTTTATCGAGGTCGCTGGGTTTGAGCTTATCAACGGATATCCGCTGTACCACGGCATCCTGATCTTTCAGGTGTGGAGGCTGTCCGTAGATGGTTTCCTTGTGTGCGGCTCCGCTATTGCGGCGTTTGGGTGCTCGCGAGACGAAGAGTGGACGTACTGACTCGAGATCATCCTTGCTGTAAGTGCCAAAGGAAAGCATCTGTTCCCTGAGTATGTGCGGATTATCCTCGTTGACCCGGGCGAGTAATTCCTGGCGAAAATGTGCCCATGGCAAAGGAAACTCTTCCTCCAGACGCGCATACATCTTCGGATCAACAACCTCCCCCGTTTCAATATCCACAAAACCTTCACGAACCTGCCCCAGTTCCCGCCTTCGACTGTAATCGGCCATACGTTTAATAAAGCCTTGCGTACAGGCTGCTACCACAGCGGCATCCAGTGCGTGATGGCGATCGTTGACCTCTCGCCGTTTTAGCAGTCCCCATCGCGCCCTCAGCAAGGAAGTCAGTTGTCCACTCACGACAATACAACGTTTGGCATCGCTCTCTTCATGAAGCAGCAAGTAGCGTTCGACGTAGTTCTTGAAGAAACGACAGATATAGCGGGTATCATTGAGGTTGCGTTCACGAAAATCTTCAGCTTCCTCTTGACCAAAATGTTTGCGTAACAGCCTCGCTTTTTTGGCAGGGCGCCATGCCTTGTTGGACTCGACGAATGCCACAAACCGGCGCCATCGCTCGGAATCATTGGCACCATCGAGATATTCATAAGGTGTTTTGTTCCCCTTGTTGCGGTTTTCTGCTGTTAGACAAAGCATCTTATTGTTCTTGCTATCGTCGTAGCTGCGTGAATAGGGAAGTGCATGGTCAATTTCGACATAACCATCGTCCAGTAGACGACGAAGATCCAGGGCCTGCAACGAATAGGCGCATTTTCCTTGTTGTTCCCGGTATAGCTGCCATTTCGCAAACTCTTTTCCCTTGGGCAAACGGCCAAAGTGCTCGCTGAAACGTTGCCTGTCTTCGTCATTGCGTTCCCGGTACTGAGTTTGCTCGCGCTCGATTTGCTTGCGTTCTTTGAATGGTCGAGACAGGTCACGCGCCATCTCGATATGAACAGCCATAGGCGATCCATATCGGTCCATAATGGCATTGACTACCTTTCGAGCCTGGTTGAGTGCCCGCATGACAACAGGGTTGCGCGGCAAATCCATTTCACTGTTCAGGCTCAATTTGCCATTCTCAAGCACATAGAAGGGAGGCAGGCGAAACTGTTTCCCTGTGGCATTGCTGTCAGGCAAGGCGTGGTGATAGCCGGCTTCCCGACAGACCTCATCGTAACGCAAGCCCTCCTCCATGTATGGCAGAATACGGGCAAGGGCTTTTAGAGACAGACGACCGAAATTATCGAAACGTATGTTGAGCAACGCTTCGATCGTTTGATCGCCACCGGGTAAATCCAGTTTCGCCAGCGCGTTCCTTGCTTCATCATCTTCCTTGTACACTGAGAGCGCCCAGGCGATACCATCCAATAACTCGGGTTTACCAGTCAGCGCTGTATCAGCCAGTTGTTGCCATACTTCGTTGAGTCCATCGCTTTCCAGACACTTGCGGATTTTGTGCCACCCTTCGAGCGGTGCAATTTTCTCGGCAGTCTCAGGGTTCTTTTGTTTGTTATCCTGTGGGGAGGGGTAGCGCAACCCGGCAAAGACAAAATCGTCGTCGATCAACCCACTTTTCTTCCATGCGTCTTTGAGCTGCTTATAGCTGACGGGGCTTTTTCTCTTATACGGCAGATCCATGGCGATACGGCGCTCCCCTGGCCGTAAGCCGCGGGTCTCACCATTCTCGATGACACGCATGTTGTTGATTCGGGTAAGCAGCACATGCCGTTCTGCGGTAAAACTTGCCTTCGGTGCACGATACTCGTCTTTTTCGAAGGTGCAATGACCAAGCATTGCCAATAGTGCATCGCCCGATAGCGCCGGTTTCTGTTCCCAGAGAATGCCACTTTTTTTATCGCCTGATCCAAGTATCGCCCGTTCCAGTGTTTCAGTGGCATAGGGGTTGCCAAATTGACGTTGCCGATCGAAAAGCATGGCCATTTCTTCTGCCAGTAGCGAACGTGACAGCGCTTTGCGGTATTCACCTTGCTTGTTTCGGTACGCATCGGGAAATTCACTAACGACCATCTCGGCAGCTGTTCGATAGTGCCGTTTTTCCATCAACTCATGCGTTGCGTTCAGCCCTGCCTTGACTCGACCTGTTTCCTTCGCTTTGTCTTCCACAGCTTCTTCGGCTTTGCTGCGCCAATGGAAGCCACGGTGCTTGCAAATGTGGTAGATGATACGTGCCCACGCTTCGGGTGATAGGGCCTCATCCAGGGCGGACACACGTAGCCGCCAAAGATCGGGAGTCGGAAAACCTTTTTTCGGTGGCTTGGTGAATATTCCCTTTCCGGGTATCAAACCCTCGCCCACCAAGAGCTTTATTAGTTTGTCCAGGCGTTCACGTCGATGCCCGAGACGCCGCCGGGGCAGACGCGCCATTCGACGGTTTAGGTTTAGGGGGTCACCATCCTTGTCAGTCTCAGCTTTGTCAAAGCAACGTACGCCGAGGTCAATGATGTGTTGATTGGTGGTATCGAGCAGTGCCCAGCCTACCGAAGCAATGCCAATATCCAGACCCAATTGATAGGAAAATGTTTTGTTGACCATTTTGTAACGACTACTTAGAATGAATCGACTGTGGCTATCCGGGGTGAGAACCGTTGCTACAATAAGGCTCCTGCATTTTGCAGGAGAACCGTATCCGCCCGGCAGATTCCTGCCGGGCTTTTTAATTTTTGCGTATCAAGTCTCACTTTCTATATTCCCATTCTTCCCGTGTGCTGTCGACGAAAAGTCAAGTGCCTCGATCTTCTAGTTGCGTTATTTGTGAGCTTTGCACGCTAAATGGCGGGAAATGGGGTAGGTTCGGCGTAAAAAATGGAGCATTCGATCAATCAAGGCCACAGGGAGTTTGGCAAGTGATTGTGGGATTCGGAGTATCGGTGGGTATTGGAATGTTGGGGGGGGCAGGGGGGAGTGCAAGCTGATACCAGCTTGTAGCGGGTATCAGCTATAAGCTAAAAACGGGGCGGTCCCAGGGGTTAGTTGGCTATTTCTCGGCGTTTGTGCCCGGCTTCTTCGAGCCGTCTCAAATAGTCGGCCCATTTTTCTTCGTATTTGTCGCCGAGTTCGTAGAGTAGGTCCCAGTCGTAGATGCCGGTGTCGTGGGTGTCGGAGAAGACGAGTTTGATGGCGTAGTTGCCGACGGGTTCGATGGCTTCGATTTCGACTTCTTCCTTGCCGATCTGGAGGGTTTCCTGGCCGGGGCCGTGGCCTTGCACTTCTGCCGATGGGGAGTAGACGCGGAGGTATTCGCAGGGCAGTTTGTGGCGGGTGCCGTCTTCGTAGGCGAGTTCCAGTATCCGTGATTTCTTGTGCAGCTGAATTTCGGTTGGTCTCATGTCTGTTTGGTTTCCGTTGGCTGAATGCGTCGAATGTTGCGGCGTGGTGGATGTGGCTGTCAATTAACCCGGATTGGGCTGGCTCTATCCATCAGGAAGGTATCGTCAAATGTAGGGTGGATAAGCGCAGCGCCATCCACCACAGCGATTTGGTTGTCACCCCTCTTCCTGGCCGTCGAGAAGGCGAAAATAGCATTACAAAATGTAGCGGCTGAGGTCTTCGTCTTCAACCAGTTCGCCGAGGTGGTCGCTGACGTAGTTTTCATCGACGATGAAGGTTTCGCCGCTGTGGTCGGGTGCTTCGAAGGAGATGGTGTCCAGCAGCCGTTCCATCACGGTGTGCAGTCTTCTCGCGCCGATGTTTTCGGTGCGCTGGTTGACCTGGAAGGCGGCGTTGGCGATTTTGCGAATGCCGTCGTCGCTGAATTGCAGGGTGACGCCTTCGGTGGCCATCAGCGCGGTGTATTGCTCGGTCAGCGAGGCGTCCGGTTCGGTGAGGATGCGGATGAAGTCCTCAGCCTGTAGCGCGTCGAGTTCGACGCGGATCGGCAGCCGGCCTTGCAGTTCGGGGATGAGGTCGGAAGGTTTGGAGACGTGGAAGGCGCCGGAGGCGATGAACAGGATGTGGTCGGTCTTGACCATGCCGTATTTGGTGTTGACGGTGCAGCCTTCGACCAGCGGCAGCAGGTCGCGCTGCACGCCTTCGCGGGAGACATCGGTGCCGCTGGTTTCGCCGCGTTTGGCGACTTTGTCGATTTCGTCGATAAATACGATACCGGTCTGTTCGACGCGTTCGACGGCCTTCTGCTTCAACTCCTCCTCGTTGACCAGCTTGTGCGCCTCTTCTTCGGCGAGCACAACCAGCGCGTCCTTGATCTTCAGCTTGCGCTTCTTGGTCTTGTTGCCACCGAGGTTCTGAAACATGCTTTGCAGCTGGCTGGCCATGTCTTCCATGCCGGGCGGGGTCATGATCTCGACGCCTAGCGCCGTTGCGGCCACTTCGATTTCGATCTCGCGGTCGTCGAGGTCACCTTCGCGCAGCTTCTTGCGCAATTTCTGCCGCGTGGCCTGGTCTTTGGGTTCTTCATCGACTTCGGTCATGAAGCCGTTGCTGGCCGGGCGCGGCAGCAGGACGTCGAGCACCCGTTCTTCGGCGGCCTCTTCGGCGCGATGGCGGTGGCGGATCACCTCCTGCTCGCGGATCATTTTCACCGACGAATCCATCAGATCGCGGATGATCGAGTCGACTTCGCGGCCAACATAGCCTACTTCGGTGAATTTGGTGGCTTCCACCTTGATGAAGGGCGCATTGGCAAGCCGCGCCAGTCGCCGCGCGATTTCAGTTTTGCCGACGCCGGTGGGCCCGATCATCAGAATATTCTTCGGCGTGACTTCCTGGCGCAGGCTCTCATCGAGCTGTTGCCGCCGCCAGCGGTTGCGCAGTGCATTGGCCACGGCGCGTTTGGCGTTCTGCTGGCCGACGATGTGTTTGTCCAGCTCCTGCACGATTTCTCTGGGGGTCATTTCGGACATGGGGAGTTCCTAACCAAGTGTCTCAATGGTCGTGTTGTGGTTCGTGTAGATGCAGATATCGGCGGCGATGTTCAGCGCCTTGTCTACGATCTCGCGGGGCGACAGGTCGGTGTTGTCGAGCAGTGCCCGTGCTGCCGCCTGTGCGTAAGGGCCGCCGGAGCCAATGGCGATCAGGCCGTTCTCCGGCTCGATGACATCGCCATTGCCGGAGATGATCAGCGAAGTGGCGTCGTCGGCCACTGCCAGCAGTGCTTCGAGCCGCCGCAGGGCGCGATCGGTGCGCCAGTCTTTCGCTATCTCGACGGCGGCGCGGGTGAGATTGCCGTTATGTTCCTGCAATTTGGCCTCGAAGCGCTCGTTGAGCGTAAAGGCGTCCGCCGTGCCGCCAGCGAAGCCGGTCAGCACCTTGCCGCCGAGCAACGTGCGTACCTTGCGGGCGTTGCCTTTCATGATGGTGTCGCCAAGCGTTACCTGACCATCGCCGCCGAGCGCGACCTGATCGTCGCGGCGAACCGAGACGATCGTTGTACCTCTGTATTGTTCCACGATGCGCCGTTTCCTGGATGTCGCAAAAGGGAGGGCTATTCTACACGATCAGCGTTTGCGCTTCGCTCTTGGGTGCGCCTGGTCGTAGGCGCGGGCAAGGTACTGGAAGTCGAGATGGGTGTAGATCTGCGTCGTGCTGATGTTGGCGTGACCCAAAAGCTCCTGCACTGCGCGGATGTCGCCGGAGGATTGCAGCAGATGCGTGGCGAAGGCGTGGCGCAGCCGGTGTGGGTGAACATGCTGGTCCAGCCCCTGCCGTTTTGCCCAGTGGTCGAGGCGGCGCTGGATGCTGCGGTGACTGAGCCGTGAGCCCTTGTTGTTGACGAATGCCGCCGTCTCGCCATCGGCGGCGAGCGGTTGGCGCTGCTTGAGCCAGTGCCGGAGCGCCTCGACTGCCTTGCGGCCGACGGGAACGACGCGCTGACGCGAGCCCTTGCCGATGACGCGCACCAGGGCGCTGGCCAGGTCGAGATCGTCCAGGTTGAGGCCGGCGATTTCGGCCAGCCGTAGCCCCGAAGAGTAGAACAGCTCCATCATGGCGAGATCGCGTGCGGCCAGTGGGGTGTCGGTGGGGATCGCCAGCAGGCGTTCGACCTGTTCGATTTCCAGCGATTTTGGCAGCCGCTTGTCGGCCTTCGGCGCACTGATATCGCGGGCGGGATTGCTGTCCACCTTGCCGTCGCGCAGCAGCAGGCGATACAGCCCGCGTAGCGATGACAGCAGCCGTTGCAGGCTCTTGCTGCCGAGTCCGTCGGCGTGTGTCTGGGTGATGAAGTGACGAATCTGCGCCGGTGTGACGCTGGCGAAGTCGTCGATCTGCTGTGTCTTGAGAAAGGCGACGAAGCGTTCCAGATCCCGGCGGTAGCCGGAGATCGTGTGCGGTGAATAGCGTTTTTCGTAGCTGAGGTAGTCGATGAAGCTGGAGAAATCCAGGCTCATTGCGGCTCCGCTGCCGGATGGTTCTGACGATGCACGATGGCGCGGGTGACCAGTTCGCCAAGCTGCCCGAGAAACAAGGTGCCCATGCCTTGGTGGAAGCGGGCGATGTCGCGGCTGCCAAGGGCGAGAAAGCCGATGGTCTGGGTGGTGTAGAGCGGCACGAAGGCGACGGATTCGACTTCCCCGGCGTGCTCGCCGAACAGGTATTGATTTTGCTCGTCGGCCAGCGAGCCGCAGAAATTACGCTTGGCTTTGATCAGGCTGCCGAACAGGGTTTCGGCATCGTCGCGTGATACCGCGTGCACGCTGTCGGGCGCATCGTCGTCGAACAATCCGATCTTGACGAAATCGGCCTTGAAGGCTTCGATCAGCTGGTTGCGGCTCACGGCCAGCACATCGTCCAGCGTGTCGGCTTCGAGCAGGTTGAGCGAAAATTCGTGCAGCTGGGTGGCGAGGTTCTCGTTTTCACGGGCGATCGCAACCAGATCGAGCAACTTCTTTTCCAGCTCCTGATTGCGCTGCCGCAGGCCGGTGATCTGCCGCCGCACCAGCGAAACCGCCCCATTGGGTGCATGCGGAATTTCCAGCGTATCGAGCAGCTCGGCCCGATTGAGAAAGAAGTCGGGATTGTTGCGCAGCCAGGTTTCAATGGTTTCGTCGGTAACGGGGCTGCTGGATGGGGTGGGGCTGGTTGCGTTCATAAGTCGATGGTGCCTTCAAAAACGGTGGTGGCCGGGCCGCTCATCAGTACATGCGCCTCTGGCCCTTGCCGCGCAATCATAAGCTGCCCCCCGGGAAGGTCAACTGTCACCGTTGCATCGAGCAGCCCCCAGCGCTGGCCGATGACCACCGCAGCACAAGCGCCGCTGCCGCAGGCCAGGGTTTCTCCGGCACCGCGCTCGTACACGCGCAGGCGGATGTGGGTCGGCGAGATGATCTGCATGAAGCCGACATTCACCCGTTCGGGAAAGCGGGGATGCCGCTCCAGTGGCGGGCCCAGCCGCTCCACTGGCGCGGCAGTGATATCGTCCACCTGCAACACCGCATGCGGGTTGCCCATCGACACCGCGCCGATCTCGACCGTCTCGCCATCGACATCGAGCGAATAGCGTGGCGCTTCAGCGTCGGCGATAAAGGGGATGTCGGCCGGTGCGAACCGTGGCAGCCCCATGTCCACCTGCACCGAACCGTCGTCGAGGATCTTCGGCACGATCACGCCACTGGCCGTCTCCACCGCAAACTCGTCACGCTCGATCAACCCCTTGTCGCGCACATAGCGGGCAAAGCAGCGCGCGCCGTTGCCACACTGCCCCACCTCCGAACCATCGGCATTGAGAATGCGGTAGCGAAACGCCGCCGCGTCGGATGCCGGTGGCTCCACCAGCAGAATCTGGTCACAGCCGATACCGTAGCGCCGATCCGCCAGCCGCCGCGCCAGCTCTGGCGTCATCTCCACCGCCTGGTTGATCGCATCGATGACGACGAAATCGTTGCCGATGCCCTGCATTTTAGTGAATTCGAGTCTCATGGGAGCAGTATATCGTCATTGAGCGTCATCATGGGGGTGCGACAATTTGTCACTGTTGTAAACCCGTGCTGAGCCATAAGCTACCAGTCGTTGCTAGGGTATTGGTCATTCCGGCAGGACGCCGGAATCCAGTGCCCGGGAAGGCTTCCAGCTTGGGTGGTTCACATCCCTGTGACTGGATCCCCGTGTCCAGCGGGGATGACACAATCACTAACTATTAGTGCCATTCAATCAGCCTGCTACTATCCGCCCATGATCAACAACGATGCGGAAACTGGCGACAAGGCCCGGCGGCGGGTACTCGAAGGGCTGTTCTGGCTGCGGAATGTGGCGGTGGTGGCGCAGTTGGCAGTGCTGGTGCTGGTGGTTGTTGTGTTCGAAATCCAGCTGCAGACGCTGCCATTCGTGGTGATCATCGGTGCGCTGTGGGTATGGAATCTGATACTGGGCTGGCGTCTCGGCAGGCCGACTCGGGTGATGGCGCTGGAGATTAGCGCCAATCTGTGGATCGATATGCTGGCGCTGACGGCGTTGTTGTATTGGTCGGGCGGATCGACCAACCCGTTCGTGTCGCTGTATTTGTTGCCAGTGGCGCTGGCGGCGGCGTTTCTGCCGGTGCGCTACATCGTGCTGACGTTGCTGTTGGCGTCGGCGCTCTACACTTGGCTGCTGTGGTACTACGTGCCGCTGGCGCCAGTGGGGTCGCGTTTTGGGGGTGATTTCAACCTGCATGTCTGGGGCATGTGGGCGAGTTTTATCCTCAGCGCAGCGATTGCGGCTGTGTTCGTGCATCAGTTGGCGCGTGCTGGCCAGCGTCGCGAAACAGAACTGGCTGAGGCACGTGAAAAGCTGATGCGCAATGAACACATCGTCTCTGCCGGGGCGCTGGCCGCCGGGGTGGCGCATGAGATGAATACGCCGCTGGCGACCATTGGCTTGCTGGCGCAGGAGATGCGGGAGCTGGCTGCCGAGCGTGCGCAGGTCGAAGCCGATGCGGATGAAATTCTGCGTCAGGTAGCGCATTGCCAGACGCGCCTGCAACGGCTGCAACACAAGGCTGGTGGTGCTTCCGAGGAACTGGGCGGGCAAGCCCTGCAGGAAACGCTGCAAGACTGGGCGGCGTTGCGGCCGGATGTGGCAGTCGAGTTCGACCTCCAGCTCGATGACATGCCGGCGTATGCGGAGATGGAGCGGTTTTCGATGGCGCTGGTCAATCTGCTCGACAATGCGGCCGATGCGTCGCTGGACCAGGGTGAGACGAGTGTTCGCGTGCAGGCCCGCTACCGGGCGGACGAGCTGATTGTCGATATCGATGATCAGGGTAAAGGGCTGTCAGCCGAGCAGATGAAGCGCGCAGGGCGTGTGGCGTTTTCCTCCAAGGCGCAGGGGCTGGGCTTGGGGCTGGTGCTGTCGCATGCGACGCTGGAGCGCATCGGCGGCAGCCTGACGATGATGAATCTCGAAGGGGGTGGCATGCGCACACGGGTTGTCGTTCCTGTCGTGCTGGAGCGTCATGATGGCTGAGGGGACGATCCTCATTGTCGATGACGACGAAGTTTTCTGCCGAACCTTGCAGCGGGCGTTGGAGCGGCGGGGCTATGCAGCATGCTGCGCCGCAAACGGCGCGCAGGCACTTGCGTTGGCGCAGCAGGAGCAGCCGGCCTATGCCGTGCTGGATCTGCGCCTCGACCGGGAGTCGGGGTTGCAGCTGATCGAACCGCTGTTGCGGCTTCTGCCTGAGTTGCGGATTGTCGTATTGACGGGCTACGCCAGCCTGGCAACCGCGGTGCGAGCGGTGAAGCTGGGTGCGGTGGACTATCTTGCCAAGCCGGTGGATGCTGCGGCGATCTTGCGGGCATTGACCGCCTCGACCACAGATGACCGGGCTGACGAGCCGGCCAAGCTGGCACCTACGCCGCTGAAGCAGCTGGAGTGGGAACACCTCCAGCGGGTGCTGGCCGAAAACAACGGCAATATTTCCGCGACGGCACGCCAGCTTGGCATGCACCGCCGCACCTTGCAGCGAAAACTACAGAAACGACCGGACTTGAAACGTGGACTCGACTAAACGCATTGCTCTGATCGCCATTGGCCTGTTTCTCGGCACCGTCATGGTGGTGCTACTCGTGTTGCGTGGAGGCAGCTTGTGGACGTCGGATGAAGCGGCGACCCGTCTCGCGCTGTCTGACTGTGACTTGCAGCAGCGCGCCTGCTCTGCCTCGTTGCCGGGTGGCGGCAGTATTAGCCTGGCTTTCGAGCCGCGACCGGTACACCCCATGCAGGATTTCTCGCTGCGCCTGGAGACCGACGGGGTGATGGTGGAGAAGGCCATCATCAGTTTTACCGGCGTTGACATGAACATGGGCCTGAACCGTTTCGCGCTCAAGCCGGAGGGCGAGTCGCTGTCGGGTCAGGCCATCCTGCCCATTTGTGTGCGCAACCGCATGGAGTGGGAGGCATTGTTGCGAGTGTCGACACCGCAAGGCGTGTTCGACGCACCGTTTCGTTTTGTAACGTCCAAACAGTAACCAGGAGAACCAACCATGAACAGCAACGCAGTACGGCTGATTTTGATGGCCTTTGGCCTGCTAATGTCGGGTGTCAGCAGCGCCGATGTCGCCGTGGTCGATCCCTATGTCCGCGCAGTGCCGCCGGGGGCGCCAGCGACGGCGGCCTTTATGGGGTTGCAAGCTGACAAAGGTGATGTGGCGCTGGTCAAGGCGTCCAGTGATGTCGCCCGTTCGGTCGAGCTGCACACGCATATCCACGACAATGGCGTCATGCGCATGCGCCCGGTCGACAAGATCGAACTGAAAAAGGGTGAGACGGTCACGCTGCAACCCGGCGGGCTGCATGTGATGCTGATCGGTTTGACCCGACCGGTGAAGCCAGGCGATAGCGTCGATATCGAACTGTCGTTCAGTGATGGCACGAAACAGCAGATCAGCGCGCCGGTGCGCAAGATCGAGATGAAGATGCCAATGAAACATGGCGGCCACATGCCGGCGAAGCATTAAACGATGTCTCGATCGAAGCTGATACTGCTGCTGGCGCTGCCGATACTGGCCGGGCTGGGCGTCGGTTTGTGGCTGAACCAGGTGATGGCGCCAGCCACTGACCTGGCGCCTGAAACCCGCGTCGGCGGTGATTTTACGCTGCAATCGGCCGACGGGCCGGTGTCACTGGCAGACTATCGCGGCAAGGTGGGCATGGTCTATTTTGGTTACACCTCCTGCCCGGATATTTGCCCGACTTCGCTCACCATGATGGCCTCGGCAATGAAACTGCTGTCGCCTCAGGAGCAGGCCCAGGTGTACGGGATTTTTATCAGTGTCGACCCGGAGCGTGATACCCCCGCGAACATGAAGGAATACGCTGGCTACTTCCACCCGAATTTCATCGGCGTGACCGGTACACCGCCACAGATCGCCGAGATTGCGGCGAAATACGGTGCCTACTACAAGAAAGCCGAGATCGAGGGTTCGATGGGGTATGCCGTCGATCATTCGTCGACAATCTACATTATCGACAAGAATGGCAAGGTGGAGGACCAGATCATCCACGGTGCCAGTCCCGAGTCGATCGCGGCATCGATTCGCAGGCTGTTGTGATCCTGTTCTGAGGCGCAATGCCGTCGATTGTTTGCCATACTCTTTAGACTAAGCACGAGGGTAATGGCATGAACAACTCGGGAACAGCCGCCAGCGACGCTGCGAACCAGCCGCTGAAATGGTCTTGGAAGCTTGTTCGCGTGGCTGGCATCGATGTTTATGTCCATGCCACCTTCGTGATCTTGATCGTTTGGTTGGCACTCAGCTACTGGGCCACGGCGGGTCTGCCAGCGGTGATCTCCGGGGTTGGCTTTATTCTGCTGCTGTTTGGCTGCGTCGTACTGCACGAATTCGGACATGCATTGACGGCGCGTCGCTACGGTATCCGCACCCGGCATATCACGCTGTTGCCAATCGGTGGTGTGGCCGATCTGGAAAAGATGCCGGATGACCCGCACCAGGAAATCCTCGTTGCCCTGGCTGGCCCGGCAGTCAATCTGGTGATTGCGGCTGTGCTGTGGTCTTGGCTGGCGATGACCGGGGCGCTGATCCCGGGCGAGACGCTCAGTGTCACCAGCGGGCCGTTACTGCAACAGCTGGTCGTGTTGAACATCATTCTTGCCGTATTCAACCTGTTACCGGCTTTTCCGATGGATGGTGGCCGTGTACTGCGTGCTGCATTGGCAATGCGCATGGGGCGGGTGCAGGCAACCCAGACGGCCGCGAAGATTGGCCAGGGGCTGGCGCTGTGGCTGGGGCTGATCGGCTTGTTGTACAACCCGTTTCTGATCTTTATCGCGCTGTTCGTCTGGATTGGCGCCGCGGCCGAAGCCGAAATGGAAACTGTCCGCTCCAGCCTCGATCACGTCACCACCGGCGAGGCAATGCTGACCGAGTTCCACAGTTTGTCGCCGCAGGACTCACTGGCGCGGGTCATCGAGCTGACGCTGGAAGGCAGCCAGAAGGATTTTCCGGTCATGGCCAATGAAGAGATGGTTGGCGTACTGACACAGGATGATCTGCTGCGCGGGCTCCAGGCCGACGGTGAGCATGGCCGGGTTGCCGACTGGATGCGGCGGGATGTGCAGACCGCAGATATCGCTGAGCCGCTCAATGGTGTGCTGGAACGGCTGCGTGAAAGCCGCAGTCCGCTGCTGGCGGTACTGCAGGATGGCCGTGTCGTCGGTGTCATCAATCTGGACAACATCATGGAGTTGATCCGCATCCAGACCATGCTCGAAGCGCGCCACGAGGCACGGCGCAGCTTCGGTGCCTGAGTGGCAGAATTTGCGGTGAGAAATCTGGGTTGGCAACAGGGAAGCGCGCTGGATACGACAACCGTGACAGGGTGCATTGGCTTGCTTATTGTTTCCGGTGCTTATTGTTTCCGGTGGCTGATACACATTGTTTCATGGTATCTTTGCTCGCCACACGACCTTTCAACAACACTGACATAGGAGTTCTCCATGACAGACGTAGCTGCAACTCTGGATGCCCGTGGTCTCAACTGCCCACTGCCAATCCTCAAAGCAAAGAAGGAAATCAACAAGATTGGTTCCGGTGAGGTACTGAAGATCATTGCCACCGATCCTGGTTCGGTAAAGGATTTCGAAGCCTTCACCAAGCAGACTGGCCATGATTTGCTTGAATCATCCGAGAGTGGTGGAGAGTTCACCTTCCTGATCAAGAAGTCGTAAGCCGACTTTTTGCAAGGCAATAAAAAAGGGGCCGTCTGGCCCCTTTTTTATTGCCTGTATTGGTAGCTCAAGTTTCGGTGTTCATCCGGGCGAATGTTGCGCCATTGGCAGAAACATCGCTACGGCCTCCCCCTTTTTCAAAGGGGGATTGAGGGGGATTTTCAGGAGCTTGCTGCCAACCCAAGGCCTTTCCAATCCCCCCTAACCTCCCTTTGCGAAAGGGGGGGACTGCTAAGCCTGCTTGCCTGAACTCCGAAACTTGAGTTATTGCCTGTACCGGTTCTCGATGCGGCTACTCGGGCAGTAGTTTCTCCCCAGCCACCAGCTGTTCGATGGTTTCGCGTTCGCGAATGACATGCACTTGATCACCGTCCACCATCAGTTCGACCGCGCGTGGGCGGGTGTTGTACTGGGAACTCATCGAAAAGCCATAGGCACCGGCCGAGCGCATCGCCAGCAGGTCGCCGGCTTGAAGTGACAGCTCGCGTCCCTTGCCGAGAAAATCCCCGGTTTCACAAATGGGGCCAACGATGTCGTAGCGGGCCGTGACCCCCTGGCGGTTGGCGTCGACCGGCACGATCTCCTGCCATGCCTGGTACAGCGCCGGGCGCATGTTGTCGTTCATGGCTGCGTCAACGATGGCGAAATGGTGTTCGCCGTTGTCTTTCAGGTATTCCACGCGGGTCAGCAGAATGCCGGCATTGCCCATGATGGCGCGCCCCGGTTCGAGAATGATTTCGTAGTCGGTGTCGCGCAGCTTTGCCAGCACGGCGTCGCCGTAGTCGGCCGGGAGCGGTGGCTCCTCGTCGCGATAGGGGATGCCAAGACCGCCGCCGAGGTCGAGATGCTTTATTGCGATGCCGCTGTCCCGTAGCCTTTCCGCCAGCAGCAGGACGCGGTCGAGCGCGGCAAGAAATGGCGATAATTCGGTCAGCTGTGAGCCGATATGGCAGTCGATGCCGACCGGGACAACGTGGGGCAGTTCGGCTGCGCGCGCGTAGACCACTTCGGCGCGGGTGATGTCGATGCCGAACTTGTTCTCCTTCAGGCCGGTGGAGATGTAGGGGTGGGTTTTCGCATCGACATCGGGGTTGACGCGCAGCGACACCGGCGCGGTTTTTCCCATCTCCCCGGCGACGGCATTGAGCCGTTCCAGCTCCGCTGCGGATTCGACATTGAAACAGTGGATGCCGACCTCCAGCGCCCGCTGCATTTCGTCAACCCGTTTGCCGACGCCGGAGAAGACGACCTTGGCCGGGTCGCCACCAGCGAGCAGGACGCGCTCCAGCTCACCCACCGATACGATGTCGAACCCCGACCCCATACGCGCCATCAGGTTGAGAATGGCGAGGTTTGAATTGGCCTTGACGGCGTAGCAGATGAGGTGCGGATGATCGCCCAGTGCATTGTCGAACGCGTGCCAGTGCCGCTCGATGGTGGCGCGTGAGTAGACGTAAGCGGGCGTGCCCCAGGTATCGGCGATATCGGCCAGAGCGCAATCTTCGGCATGGAGCTGGCCGTTACGGTAATTGAAGTGGTCCATGTTCAGTCCTGTTTCTTCTTCTGCTTTTGCATGTCGGTTTGTGGTGCATCGTCCGGCAGGTACAGCGCACCCTTCTGGCCACAGGCGGAAAGAATGTTGCCAAGGCCGAGTATAATGACGATTACGATGAACAGGCTCTGGGCCCAGCAGATTTTCATGGGGGATGAATCCGGTGAGATGGGGTAGATGGTGATGCGGCAATATCTGCCGACAGGTCTCGAAGGCAGAATTATATGAAGCTACGCAACCACTTGCTACTGTGGTTCACCATTATTGGCCTGTTGCCGCTGGCTGCGGTGCTGTTTTTCGCTAATCAGTATTACCGTGGTGTCTATCTGGCCGAGATCGATGACGAGATGCAGGGGGAGCTGCGACGGCTTTCTGCCAGCATCGACCAGCAGTTTCAGCATCAGCGCAATTTGTTGCGGACGCTGGGCAGCGCCAGCCTGATGCAGCGTTTCATCGATGAGCTCGAACAGGTGATTGAGCTTGGTCATGTTACACGCGAATACCGCATCGCCAAGGCGCAGTTGAAGGCTTTCTTGCTCAATCTTGAGCCGGTGGTGGGTGAACCTGCGGTGATTCGAGTGCTCGACCCCGAAGGAAATACCGTGGTGCAGGTGACCTACGGTGGGCTCAGCAAACCGGAGCTGGAAAGCTTGCTGCCCTACCCATTGCTGGAGGTCGAGGTCAGCCCCGCGTTCAGCGTGCAGCTGGGCAGCCTGCCCGATGGCGAGATTGCCTATCTGCGGCTGCCGCAGCCAACGCCGTTGCCGCAGGAGATTCGACCACCCATTCTCGATGCCGTCTGGCCGTTGCGGCTGGATGGACAGCGGGCCTATCTGGTTTACAGCAGTACGGGACGGCGTTTCGATCGTCTGCTGGCGCTGACGCCACGCTTGCGTGATGCGAAAATCGGCATCATAGAAAATGCCGCAGAGGATGGGGGGCCACCGAAGTGGATCTTCAGCGATCAGCCGCCACTGTTCTTTTCCGGCAAGCGGCGTGATGATCTCCCGCTTCCAGGCGCTGTGCGACGTTATATCGCCGGCGCTGGCAGCGACAGCGTCATCAGTGGCGCGCGATATCGCTGGCTCTTCACCGAATATTTTCCCTATCCAGACCGGCTGGTTTCCTGGGTGTTGTCGCAGCGGCTGGACAATGACCAGATTGGTGGCCAGTTTCGTGTCATCAGCTATGGTTTGCTGGCACTGACGCTGGTGATGGCATTGTTCAGCATTCTGCTGGCCAGCCTGGCGGCGCGGCGGCTGGCGCGGCCGGTGACGCAGCTGGCGCGCAATATGCGGAACTACGCCAGCGGTGTGCCGGTGGGTGATACGCCGCGCTCCTGGTCCTCCGAGGTCAATGCATTGGAGTCGGAATTCAAGCAGATGATCGCCGGCCTGGAAAAAGCACGGGAAGCCCGAAAGCGTGCCGAGCGCAAGCTGGTCAAGTCAGCCCGTCTCGCGTCGATTGGCGAGATGGCGGCCGGTATCGGTCATGAATTGAACAACCCGTTGACGAATATTCTGTCCCTGGCGAAGTTGATCGCACGCGATACCGAGCGTTGCCCCGAGGTCGCTGAGGATGCTGAAGCGATCATCGCCGAAACGCGCCGTGCCGCGCATATTGTCAAGGGTATCCTCAACTTCGCCCGGCAAATCGAACCGGTTTACGAGCCGGTGAATGTGCGCGACTGGATCGAGACCTCCATCCGGCGTGCAGCCAGCGCCCTGGAGGGCAAGGATATCGCGCTGGAGGTTGAAGTCGATGAGGTGTTGACGATGGAGGCCGATCGCTATCAGATGGAACAGGTGCTGTTGAATCTGTTGCAGAATGCCATTTACGCTTCGCCGCAGGGTGGCGAAATCAGAATCACGGCACAGGAGGATGACGGCTGGTTGCGGGTACTTGTGATCGATCATGGCACGGGTATCGATCCACAGATCGAGGAGCGGCTGTTCGAGCCGTTTGCGACCAGCAAGCCTGTGGGCGATGGTTCCGGGCTGGGGTTGTCGATTAGTCTCGGTATTGTCGAGATGCATGGCGGACAGCTGCGGCTGGTCAACAATGAAGCGGGCGGATGCACGGCAGAGATCCGCATACCAAGGGTGAGAGCGTGAACGGACACAGAGTCTTTTTTGTTGATGATGATCCGGTAGCGGGGCGGTTGTTCAAGCGTTTCGCTGCCAATGCAGGCTGCGATGTCACTGCCTTTCGTGATCCCGCCAAGGCATTGGCGGCGTTTCGCGAGCAGCCAGTCGATGCCGTCATCACCGATCTGAAAATGCCGGGCATGAGCGGGATCGAGCTGCTGGCCGAACTGAAGACGGTTGATCCGCAGGTGCCGGTCATCATCATCACCGGCTATTCCAGCGTCGAGAATGCCATCGAGGCACTGCGCCTGGGTGCGGCCGATTTTATCAAGAAGCCTTATGAAGCCGAGGAGTTGCTGCATCAGCTGAGGCTGGTGCTGGAAGCATCGACGCTGATCAAGGAGAACCAGGCGTTGCGTCAGGAATTGGCGCGCGAGCGCGAAGCCTCCTCGATTCTGGGGCAATCGCCGCCGATTCAGGCATTGCGTGAGCTGGTCCTGAAACTGGCACAGATCCGCTGCAATGTGATCGTCACGGGGGAATCGGGTACCGGCAAGGAGCTGGTGGCGCGTGATCTGCATCAGCTCAGCCCGTGGGCGGACAAGCCGTTTGTCGTCATCGACTGCGGCGCCGTCAGCGACACCTTGCTGGAGAGCGAGCTGTTCGGCCACGAAAAGGGCGCATTCACCGGTGCCGACAAGCAGCGCATCGGGCGCCTGGAGAGCGCCCGCGGCGGCACCGTGTTCCTCGATGAGATCTGCAATATCTCCGATGCGATGCAGACGAAGTTGCTGCGCGTCGTGCAGGAGCAGAAAGTGACACGGGTTGGTGGGGTCGAGCAGATCGATATCGATGTGCGCTTCGTCGCCGCCACCAATCGGGATCTGGCCGCCATGGTCAAGGCAGGCGAGTTCCGCGAGGATCTTTATCATCGGCTCAACGTCGTGCGTATCGAGGTGCCACCCCTGCGCGAGCGCGAAGGTGATATCGCGCTACTGATCGAGCATTTCATCCATCAGTTCAATCTCCGTTATCAGCGGCATGTTTGCGGCTTCGACGAGGCGTCGATGCGCCGCTTGCAGGCGCATGCCTGGCCCGGCAACGTGCGCGAACTGAAGAATCTGGTCGAGCGCCATGTGGTGCTGGCCGAAGATGCTGTCATGGTGTTCGATGACGACAATACCGATACAGCTCCGGCATCCTGTGCCACGCGCGACAGTATCGATCACGATCTGCCTGATCTGAAAACGCTGGAGCAACGCTACATCGACAAGATGTTGCGCCGGTTCGACGGCAACCGTGAAGAGACGGCGCAGGCGTTGGGAATCAACAAGTCGACACTTTGGCGCAAACTCCAGCAAAGAGATACCTGAACTCGTCTGTACGAAGCAAGAAAAACAGCCGTTTATTCGCTGATCTACACCTTTTGTCTCACATGATTGTGACGCCTATGCTCGTCACGTCGTCAAAAAATGCGCGCTCGTTCACCTTGTCATGGATTTGCCACACTTAGTCCCTGAAAACTGAGAACTGCGTCACGTCCTGATTTCTCCGCCCCAACTAACATCAGTCCCATAACAACGAATAAACAAAATTCTCTAAATGGGGCTGGGCTTAAGATGGGTAAACTAGACCGGATTTTTATCAGCGTGATCATCTTTTCACTCGCGATCACTGCGGGCGTCATTTCACAGGCAGGTCAGTCGGCTGACCAAACCGTTGCGGTAATGGATCAAGCAGCGAATGTCGCAAATGTTGAACTGGTCGAAGCCAGATACCGTGAAGCGGCTGCACCCGCAAGCAAAGCTGAGCGGAACTTTTACCCCACCACGCTTTGGCTACTGGGATCGGCATTGCTGGCAATGGTTGGATACAAGCGGATGCGTAACACATCGACAGGCACGAACTGAGTCATAACGCCAGAAAGCAGACACAAAAAAGCCCACCTCGTGCGGTGGGCTTTTTTGTGTCTGCTTTTCGCTGAATCGTGTTTCCGATCGGACGGATGGCATTGCATCTTGCAATCTTTTGGGGTTGCGGATTGCAATCCGCACCAGCTTCGGATGTTTGGGGTGTTTTTTAAGTGTCTGATATATAGGTGTTTTGTGTGTTGGCATGCAACTTGTAGGTATAACTGCTCCATACAAAGCTGGATTTTGGAGTTACCAACACATGCAACGCAGACTATTTTTGAGAGGCAGCCTGGCTGCCGGCGCAGCGGGCGTCGCTGCATCCGCTGGCCTGTTGACCCCCAGCGCTGTCCTGGCCGCTTGGCCCAAGGCTGCTTTCGAGAGCAAGA
>Ga0256839_1002657_pt1 | contig 19598 bp, 12 predicted proteins | sample 354166metaG_FD_185968 | JGI IMG/M metagenome (GOLD analysis project Ga0256839, IMG submission 185968) | Hydrothermal vent microbial communities from Mid Atlantic Ridge, Atlantic Ocean - 354-166 | ecosystem: Environmental > Aquatic > Marine > Hydrothermal vents | place: Atlantic Ocean: Mid... | reverse complement strand
TTGCAGAAAAAAAAACAAAGAGCAAGGATAAAGCAAGAGATGAGAAACTGCGCATTCGATTCAGCATTCAAACGTGATTCGACAGACGCAGTGGGCGAGCCGAAAGCTCGAAAAAGAAAACGCAAACAGTTTAGTGGAAATTGCGTTTTATAGCCGCAGCGGGAAAAAGGCTTACGGCCTCTCTTTTTTATCGCTTTTTTCCGCTTGTGGAGATTCGCCGATAAAATTCCCGACCATTTTTTCGGCTTCTGCAAAAGCCTTGGGCAGATAGTCGTTAACCAAAACCGCATCGAAGCGGTCTTCCCACTTGAGTTCTTCTTCGGCCCGTTGCATGCGTCTGCGCAGGCTTTGCTCGTTTTCCGTGCGGCGGCTGCGCAAACGCCGAAACAGTTCTTCTTTTGAAGGAGGCTTGACAAAAATGGCCAAAGCCTTGTCGCCGTACATTTCTTTCAGGTTTTTAGCCCCACGCACATCGATATCGAAGATGATATGCTTGCCCTGTTTCCAAAGGCGTTCTATTTCCGTGCGCAGGGTGCCGTAATATTGCCCGGGATAGACCTCTTCCCACTCTGCAAAAGAGCCGTTTTTCATCAATTCTTTAAAGCGGTCGGTTGAGAGGAAGTAGTAATCTCTGCCGTTCTGTTCGTGTTTGCGTTTGGGTCTGTTGGTAGCCGAAACGGAAAAAGCCAGGCTATCGAATTTTTCCAAAAGATGCCTGACAATAGTCGTTTTGCCAGCACCTGAAGGAGCTGTAAAGATGATGAGTTTTCCTTTTTTTTCTGTCACTGAGTTTTAAAATTTATATAAGAGGCACGATAAAAGGATTTGATTGACCTGCTTGTCGGAAATTTTTTACACTACATTTGCCACCTGTTCTTTGACCTTTTCGAGCTCATCTTTCATTTGTACCACCAGGCGCTGGATATCGGAAGAATAGGCTTTGGCTCCCAGGGTATTGATTTCGCGCCCCATTTCCTGAACGATAAAAGCCAGCTTGCGACCTTTTTGCAGAACTTCGGCCTCCAGTTCCTCTAAGAAGTGCCTGCAATGCTCTGTCAGACGCACCTTTTCTTCGTTGATGTCCATTTTTTCCAGGTAAAAAATCACTTCCTGTTCGAAGCGATTTTCATCCACTTTTTCTCTCCCCAGATAGGCCTCTAAGTTGTGTTGCAAGCGCTGGCGCACTTTGTTGATGCGATTTTGTTCGAAAGGTTCCAACTCTTTGAGCAAGCTCAAGATGTTTTTCACCCGAAGGCGGAAATCCTCATACATGGCTTTTCCTTCTGTTTGCCGAAAGGCCATAAAGCGTTCTAAAGCGGCATCGACGGTTTGTCTTACCAACAGCCAATCTTCTTCGGACAGGCAGTATTCGGTTTGCTCTATTACGCCCGGTATGCGCAAGATGGCTTGTAGCAAATCGCCTTGCGGCAAATGGTACTGCTCTTGCCAGGCTTTGAGCTTCTCGGCATAAACGGCCAACGCGCGCTCATCCAGGTTGATGGGCATTTGCTCCTCATCTTGTAAGACGATATAGACGTCCAGTTTGCCCCGCTGAATGCGCTCCATGAGGTATTTGCGCAATTCCATTTCGCGCTCTTGAAAATTAGCGGAAAGGCGCAGACGGATATCAGTCTGCTTGCTGTTCAACGAACGCAGTTCTACTTTCACCAATTTGCTCCCTTCCCGATGCTCTGCCCGGCCGTAACCGGTCATGGAATAAATCATGCTCTAATTTTTTGCAAACAACCCCAAGCTTGAGAAAAGCACATAGCCCCCGCCAACACCCTGAATTCACGGGATTAGCCGGCTTAAAGCCGGCATTTCGTTACGCGTAGGTCCTTCCCGGGCGCCTTTTCCAATGCTCAGCCCGAATTCGCGGCAAAGATGCACATTTTACCAAAGAATACAAGCTCATCAAGCCAAAAGATAGCCCGATAAGCTCAATAAAAAAACCTCTCCTCAGCTCATTCCTCTTTTTTTTCGCAAAAAATACTTGCTCAACCGCAAAAAATTGTGAACTTTGCACAACTTTTAAGCTGCTACGACAACTCGTAGCAGTCTTTGACGAAATGCCAAAGGGCTTTTCCAAGGACTGCTGGAAAATCAACTGTATGATCGATGACAAAAGCTGAACTCGCCACCATCATATCGGATAAAACAGGTGTCTCCAAAATAGATGTGCTCATCACCTTGGAACAATTCTTTAAAGAGGTTCAAAGGAACCTCGCCCAAGGGGAGAACATCTATGTTCGGGGTTTCGGCAGCTTTATCGTCAAAAAGCGAGCAGCTAAAAAAGCTCGCAACATGGCCAATGGCCAGCCCATGATCATTCCGGAGAAATATGTGCCGAGCTTTAAGCCCAGCATAGATTTCATGAAACGAGTGGACAAGAGCATGAAAGAAAAAGAGGCAAAGGCTTCCTCAAAAAAGTCTACCAGATCCAAAAACAAAACAGCTCGGTGAACATCGACAAAGCATGCGCGTTCACCGACTGATACGCTCAAAAAAAAGCAGTGCCCCTGCATTGCTTTTATTTTTTAAAGTCTAAAACAACGAACTATGCCTTGCGGAAAAAAACGCAAAAGACACAAGATTGCTACGCACAAACGCAAAAAACGACTGCGTAAAAATCGCCACAAGAAGAAAAATCGCTAAGCGTATGCACTGAGAGAGTAGATAAAAAGGGAGGGCGCTCCCTATCTGCTCTTCTTCTTGCAGCACTTCTTCCAAGGAACAAGGCGAAACACATACTTGGGGCAAGACCCTGAAAACGCAGAGCAACCCCTCAAGAGAATACCTTTTGAAGCCCCCCAAAAGCTTTCCTTCAAAAGGCATTCCCGAAACACAACAAGACACTGCCGTTTTGCCGAACTAAAAGCTTTCGCCTCCTGCGAAGAACTGTCTGCCTGCGTGTCATTCACGAACTGCACCCATTCCGCTCTATTTTCCGGAATCAGGTGTAAGTCCAGACAGCAACCAATATGAAACCCAACGAAACCGTTTCAGTCAACAAGGACCTCATCATACACGCCACTTCGGCAGAAGTAGAAATAGCCCTGCTCGAAAACGGCCGCCTCACCGAGCTCCACAAGCAAAAGAGCAATCCCGAATTCACGGTGGGCGACATTTTCCTGGGGCGCATCAAAAAGCTAGCTCCGGGGCTCAATGCAGCTTTTGTGGACATAGGCCACAAGAAGGATGCCTTTTTGCACTATACCGACCTGGCTCCACATTTGCAATCTTTGGCCAAATACACCCGAGGCGTAATCTCGGGAGGCATCAACACCTCCGATCTCAGCCAGTTTAAACTGGAGCCCGAGATCGACAAGCGAGGCAAAATAGATCAGGTCTTGCAAAAAAACCAGCATCTGTTGGTACAGATTCTGAAAGAACCCATCAGCACCAAAGGACCACGGCTGAGCTGTGAGATCACCATCCCCGGGCGCTATTTGGTACTCACGCCCTTTAACAACGTCTTGGCCGTATCCAAAAAAATCAGTACCGCCGAAGAAAGACAACGGCTAAAGACCTTAGTCAACAGCATCAAGCCCTCGAATATGGGCCTCATCGTGCGCACAGCTGCCGAAGGGAAAAAAGTAGCCGATTTACACGAAGAGCTCACCGGGCTGTTGAACAAATGGGAGCAAATTTTCCGTCAACTGCATAAAGCCAAGCCTCCCCTCAAGTTGATGAGTGAACTGGACAAAACGTCCAGCATTTTGCGTGACGTACTCACCGACTCTTTCAATAAAATCGTCATCGACGATGAGTTGCTCTATCAAAACATCCGCAACTTCCTCCGATCTATAGCTCCCGAACAGGTCAAAATTGTACAGCGCTACCGGGGGAAAAGGCCCATTTTCGATGCTTTCGGCATCAACAGACAGATCAAATCGGCCTTTGGAAAAACCGCAACCATCTCAAACGGGGCCTACCTGGTCATAGAACACACCGAAGCCATGCACGTCATTGACGTCAACAGCGGGCAAAAAATGGCCGGAGCAAGTCAGGAAGAAGCCGTGCTGAAAGTCAATCTGGAGGCGGCCCAGGAAATTGCCCGGCAACTGCGGCTGCGCGACCTGGGCGGATTGATCGTCGTGGATTTTATCGACATGCGCAATCGGGAGCACAAACAACAGCTGGTGCAAGCCATGCGGCAATTCATGAAAAGGGACCGCGCCCAACACACCGTATTGCCACTGAGCAAATTTGGCTTGATGCAAATCACGCGCCAACGGGTACGCCCCGAGGTGCAAATCAATACGGCAGAGCTTTGCCCCCTTTGCAAAGGCTCCGGAAAGGTCAATCCCACCGTCTTGGTTACCGATGACATTGAGCGCGACTTGAAGTTCATCATTGCCTCCCGCCCGGATGTCAAAATCACCTTGGAAGTGCACCCCTTTGTAGAAGCTTTCTTGCGCAAAGGTTTTCCTTCCAAGCGCATGCGCTGGTTTATAGAACACCAGAAGTGGGTGCGCTTGCGTTCCAATGAAGACCTGGCCCTGGTTCACTACAAGTTCTTCGACCAAAACGAAGAAGAAATCAGGTTATAAGCCATTCCACAAAACTTCAGGGGCAACCACAATGCCCTGCTTTACAAGCCGCACATAAGAGCACGAGCAAAATCCAAAAACACCTGCCCCTACAGATCGGCAAGTTGTTGTGCTGCAGCAGTTTGCGTAAACTCATTTTTTTTGAAGGCAAGTTAAACAATTCGTGCAAAAACAAAGAGAGGAAAAAAGCAAAGTGTTGATCTGCCCGCTTAACTGGGGCTTGGGGCATGCTACCCGCTGCATTCCCATCATACGTTCCTTACTCGAATTAGGCACAGAAGTGGCCCTGGCCAGCGACGGGCGCAGCCTGGCTTTGCTGAAAAAAAACTTTCCCGATTTGCCCGCTTTTGATTTGCCCGGCTACGGCATCAGCTACCCCACAGCCAACATGGCCTTCAACATCTTTTTCAAATCGCCTCGAATCTTATCGGCCATGTTGGGCGAAAAACGCCAAACGGCCCAAATACGTCAGCAATTTCCTTTTACGCATCTACTCTCCGACAATCGCTTCGGCTGCTATCACCCTCAGGCCCAAAACCTTTTCATGACCCATCAGTTCTACCTCCCCCTACAGGCAGCTACCTCCATCAACCTCTTCCTCATGCGGAAGTTTGGCCACTGGTGGGTACCCGACTACGCTGAAGCGAATAACCTCTCCGGTAAATTGTCTCATCCCGCCCCTCCGGATATGCAAGTCCAATACATCGGGCCCCTTTCTCAATTCGACTTGCCCCGAACAAACAACAAGCCCGACAGCAAAGAAGAAGAACTCTGCCTGGCCCTCATCTCAGGTCCGGAGCCCCAACGCAGCAAACTGGAAAACCAACTCATCGAACAAATTCAAAACAGCAAGCTCCAAGACAAAAAATGGGTCCTTGTCGGAGGAAAAGCGGAAAGCAGCGAACAGACTCAGATCAACAAGCATTTTCACTACTTCTCCCATCTCGATGGTGAACAGCTTTACCAACTCCTCAGGCGAGCTAAAGTCGTAATTTGTCGATCTGGTTACACCAGCCTCATGGACTTGCTCATGCTGAGCAAAAAAGCCTTGCTCATCCCTACCCCGGGCCAGGATGAACAGGAGTACCTCGCCCGAAAATTTGCCGAAAGGCAAGGCTTCCTCGTCCGAAAACAAGACGAACTGCAAATCGATGACGATTTGTCTTTACTCGATAGCATGCCCCGGCCCAAAGCCATTCCCTCCAACCTGCCCAACTTAAAAAAGGCCCTGCAAAACTGGTTACAGGCATAAAAAACCTCCTGCCCTCTTTCCAGGCTTCTAATGTCAAATAACCCTATCTTTGCGCCCATGAATTACCCGTCTAAATTCTTGGAAGATGCTGTCATGGCTTTTGCCTCTTTGCCCGGCATAGGGAAAAAAACAGCTCTGCGCCTCGTCTTGCACCTCTTACAGCAAGACAAAGACAAGGTAGATGAATTTATGCAAGCCATCAGCAAGATGCGACACCAGTTGAAGCACTGCAAAAAATGCCACAACATCTCCGATCAGGAGCTGTGTAACATTTGCGCCAACCCCTCCAGAGATCCAAGCCTCATTTGCGTAGTTGAAAACCTGCGCGACCTGATACAAATCGAAAATACGGGAACCTATAAGGGGCTCTATCACGTTTTGGGAGGAATCATCAACCCGCTGGAGGGCATAGGCCCCGAACAGCTCAACATCCAATCCCTCATCCAACGCAGCAAAGAAAAAGAGGTCAAAGAGCTCATCATGGCCATCAGCCCCACCATAGAAGGCGATACCACCATCTTTTATATCGCCCGCCTGGCCCAACGGCCCGAACTCAAAATCTCCGTTCTGGCCAGGGGAATTTCTTTTGGAGGAGAATTGGAATACGCCGATGAAATCACCCTCAGCCGCTCCATAAAAGCCCGACGCCCTTACGGACAAACTTAAAAACAACTACACCCATGGTGAAAATCGGTCTCTTCGGCCTGGGGCATCTGGGGAAAATACACCTCCAATGTCTGTTGCAAACCGACCAACTTTTCGAGCTCATCGGCTTCTACGAACCCGATTCGAATCGGGCTGCCGAAATCAGCAAGACATTCGGGCTACGGGCTTTTGATCAACCCGAAGAACTGATGCGGCATTGCGATGCCATAGACATCGTCAGCCCGACTTCCACCCACTACAGCTTAGCGTTGCAAGCCTTGGAACACCACTGCCATCTCTTCATCGAAAAACCGGTAACCCAAACCGTGGCAGAAGCCGCCGAGTTACTCGAAAAAAGCAAGGAAAAAAATTGCATCGTACAAGTAGGACATGTAGAGCGCTTCAATCCCGCCTTACTGGCTCTGCAAAACGAAAAACTCCTTCCCCGCTTCATCGAAGCTCATCGCCTGGCTCCTTTTAAACCCCGCAGCACCGACGTATCCGTGGTGCTCGATCTCATGATTCACGATCTGGACATCCTCCATTTTCTGGTCAAATCCCCCATTCGGGAAATTCGGGCCCACGGCGTGGCACTCGTCAGCCACAGTGCCGACATCTGCAATGCCCGGCTTGAATTTGAAAACGGATGTGTGGCCAACCTCACGGCCAGTCGCATTTCGCTCAAGCAAATGCGCAAACTGCGCATCTTCCAGGAAGACGCCTACCTCAGCATAGACTTCCTGGAAAAAAAATCGCAGATCGTTCGCCTGTTCGACCAAGACTCCGGAAAACAAGGCATCGAGCTCGACACCCCTTCCGGCAAAAAAATTTTACAGATCGAATGGCCCGAAGCACAACCCGTCAACGCCATTCAAATGGAGCTGGAGTCTTTCGCACACAGCATACTCCACAATCAAGCCGTTGCCGTACCTTTGTACGACGGTTATCAAGCCCTTAAAACAGCCGAACAAATCGACTCGGCCCTCAAAAAAAGTTGAGATCAACCCAATAGGCAGAAAAACCAAATCATGATCGCATACCTCAAGGGCAAAATCACTTTCCGATCTCCCACCTTGCTTATTCTGGAAGTCCAAGACACGGGATATTGGATTCACGTCAGCCTCAACACTTCGGCCGCCTTGGCAGCCAAAGAGCATGCGCAAATCCTCATTTACCACCACATCAGAGAAGACACTCAAAAACTGTATGGCTTTGCTACCGAAGAAGAACGCTTCCTCTTCGAACAACTCATCTCGGTTTCCGGCATAGGGCCGAGTACCGCCCAAATCCTGCTCTCGGGCATGTCGGCCGAAGAAGCACGCCAAGCCATTCTCACCGAAGACCTCCAAGCTTTTAAAAACGTCAAGGGCATAGGCCCCAAAACCGCCAAACGACTCATCGTAGAGCTCAAAGACAAACTTTCCAAAACGGCAGGGCCCGTTTCGCCCGCCGGAAAAAGCCCCCCGGACAATACCCTTCGCCAAGAGGCGTTATCTGCTCTGTTGGCTCTGGGGTTCAACAAAATACCGGCCCAAAAGGCCATCAACACAGCTCTACACAAGACCCCTGCCCCCACAACCGTCGAAGAGCTCGTCAAACACGCTCTGGGATTACTCCGGTAAAAGCACCGGCCAAGCAAAAAGACAGATGTTAAAAGATTTGCCTTTCGGCAAATGAAAGTTCTTCTATTCGTTTAAGGGTATGTTTTAGGGAAAAGTGGAAAACCAACACCTTTATTGAGTAAGAACAGCAAACGCTTACCTCAAACTATGAACAAGTTACTCCTACGCCTTGCACTCTTTTTGACCACCGTATCGGGAATTTTCTTCTGGGCCTTGGCCTCGGGAACACTACCCGAAAACCCCTTCCTGCCCTATGCTTACTACGCCTCCGGCACCGATACCATCCCCCTGCAAGATCGTCAAGGCGATTTTCTCACCGACCCCAATCCCAACCCCTTCAACCTACAAGACCCCGAGCTCATAGAAAAAAAAGTAGAGTACGATCCCGAAACCAATACCTACATCATCACCGAAACCATTGGCGGTGAATTTTACCGCATGCCCACCTACATGACTTTTGAAGAATACCTCGATTGGCGGGCTAAACAACAAGAACAAGAGTATTTCCAAGAACTCGCAGGCCTCCAGGGCAGCGAAGACATCAGCAAACTCGATCCCATCGCCAAAGTCGATATCCAAAAAAATCTGGTGGACCGCCTCTTTGGCGACAACACAGTCAGCATCCGCCCCCAGGGCAACATCGACCTGACTTTCGGCCTCGACTACCAAAATGTGCAAAACCCGGCACTCATAGAACGCCAACGCAAAATTACTACCTTCGACTTCGACATGGGTATCCAAATGAATGTCGAAGGTTCCATCGGCAAAAAACTCCGTCTCAGCACCAACTACAACAGCCAGGCCACTTTCAACTTCGACAACGTCATGAAGTTGGACTACAACACCGACCTCTTCGGCGAAGACGACATCATCAAAAACATCGAAGTGGGCAACGTCAGCCTCCCCCTGCGCGGATCACTCATTCAGGGGGCACAAAGCCTGCTGGGTATCAAAACCGAATTGCAATTCGGCCACCTCTGGCTCACCGCCGTAGCCTCCCAACAAAAATCTGAACGAAAACAAATCACCATCCAGGGAGGCAGCGAATACCGCGATTTTCAATTGCGCATAGATGAATACGACGAAAACCGACACTTCTTCCTCTCCCACTACAACCGCAATGTCTTTGAAAAATCCCTGGAAAACATGCCGCAAATCAAAGGCCTGTTTCGCATCCAAAAAATTCAGGTCTGGATTACCAATGACCGCGGCTCCTTTGAAAATGTGCGAGACGTCGTCGCACTTACCGACCTGGGCGAACCCAATGGCGCCAACATGACCAACACCCAAAACCCCGCTATACAGCCCCCTCTCAACCCCAAATACCTCGATATCAGCGGCCAGTACGGACTACCCGACAATGCCGCTAACCCCCTGCTCGAACTCATCCAAAGCGACCCCAACACCAGCCGCGTGGACCGCGTCGTCTCCAGCCTGCAAGCCCCACCCCTCAGCTTGCGCCAAGGCCTTGACTTTGAAAAAATTACCGCCCGCCAACTCTCTCCCTCCGAATTTACCTACCATCCCGAACTCGGCTTCATCTCCGTCAACATCAATGTTCAACCCGACCAGGTCCTGGCCGTAGCCTATCAGTACACCTACAAAGACAGCGTCTATCAAGTCGGGCAATTTGCCGATGACATACCGGCACAAGGCGGGACAAATCCGGGCGACCAGGAAGTCATCTTCCTCAAAATGCTCAAAAGCGCCACCCAACGCGTGGATCAACCCTCTTGGGATCTGATGATGAAAAACATCTATTCCATAGGAGCTTATCAAGTCAATCCCCAAGATTTCCAATTGGACATCTACTACGAAGAACCCGGAGGCGGCCAAAAGCGCTTCCTGCCCGACACCAAAATCAAGGGCATACCTCTGCTCAACATCTTCCAACTCGACAGGCTCAACAGCCAACTCGACCCCCAACCCGACGGCGTATTCGATTTCGTCCAAGGCATCACCATCAACCCCACCAACGGACGCATCATGTTTCCCGTTTTGGAGCCTTTCGGCAAAACCCTAGCCGAACAAATAGACGACCCCCAAGACAGTGTCCGCTATGTCTATCAACAACTCTACGACTCGACCAAAACCCGTGCTCAGGAATTCGCCTACCTGAACCGCTTCATCATCAAAGGCAACTACAAAACCTCCATCTCCAACGAAATCTCTCTCGGAGCTTTCAACCTGCCCCCCGGCTCGGTCAACGTCACTGCCGGAGGGAAAATCCTGGAAGAAGGCCGCGATTATGAAATCGACTATACCGTAGGGCGAATCAAAATACTCAATGAAGCCCTGCTGGCCTCCGGCGCACCGATTAACGTCAGCTTTGAAGACAACAACCTCTTCGGCTTCCAAACCAAAACCCTCTTGGGCCTGCGAGCCGACTACCGCTTCAGCGACCAATTCAATATAGGTGCCACCTACATGCATCTGTTCGAAAGGCCTTTTACACAAAAGGTCAACATAGGCGAAGACCCCATCAACAACCGCATTTTCGGCCTGGACATCACCTACAGCTCGGAAGCCCCTTGGATCACCCGAATCATCGACGGCATTCCCCTCATACAGACCAAAGCGCCCTCCCAAATTTCCTTCACCGCCGAAGGCGCTTACCTCAAACCCGGCCACTCCAAAGCCATCAACCAACCCGGCCAGAGCCAAGACCAAAAGGACAAAGGCGGCGTGGTCTATGTCGATGATTTCGAAGGCAGCGTCAGTTCCATCCCCCTCTATACCCGCGTCAATGCTTGGGTGTTGGCCAGCGTACCCCAAGATGATGAATTCGGCAATAACCCCTATTTCCCGGAAGGGAAACTCTCCAACAATCGCCTGGCAGGTGTCAATCGCGCCCATCTCAGCTGGTACCGCATAGATCAGGGCGTGCAACAGGGAGAACAATCTCCCTACACCATGCAAATAGACGAAAACGAAATCTTTCCCAACCTCTCTTACCCCAACAGCTTCGGCCAGGTCTTCTTCCAAACCTTTGATTTGACCTACTACCCCAACCGACGGGGATCCTACAATTTCGATTTGCCGGAAGGCACCCCCTACTCCGCCGGCTTAAACATCGACGGCACCCTCAAAGCCCCCGAATCGCGTTGGGCCGGTATCATGACCAACCTCTCCACCAACGACTTCCAAGCGGCTAATGTAGAATACATCGAGTTCTGGGTACTCAGCCCTTTCCTCAATCCCGACGGTAGCGGTGCACCCGTAGATGACCCGGAAAACTACGAAGGGGAAATCTACTTCAACCTGGGAAATATCTCCGAAGACATCCTCAAAGACTCCCGACTGTTCTTCGAAAACGGCTTGCCCACACCCGATGAACCCGATGCCGATGTCAAAGTCGTGGAAACGGCCTGGGGACGCGTTCCCACCGTTCCTCGCATCACCAACGCCTTCGACGCCGATCCTGAAAAACGCGTCTTCCAAGACATCGGCCTCGACGGCCTCAGCGACCAGCAAGAACGAGCTTTCTATGCCGACTACCTCCAGGCCCTCCAAACGGCAGGCATCGCCAATTACCAGGAATTTGAAGACGATCCGGCTTTCGACGACTACATCTATTACAACGATCCCGAAAAACTGCCCGATAACCCCAATGTGCTGCAGCGCTATTTTCGATTCAACCTCTCGGAAGGCAATACCCCCACCTCACAACAAGGTCAGCAACAAACCACCTTTGGCCGCATAGACCCCGATATGGAAGACGTGGACAAAGACTTCTCGCTCAACGAAACGGAGTCTTACTTCCAATATCGCATCCCCATCCGCTACGACGGCTACCGCGGTATCGATATGGAAAACAACCCCTTCGTTACGGATTCCATCACCAGCCAAGACGGCAAACGCGTCTGGTACCGATTCAAAATACCTCTCCAACTCAACGACGATAACCCCTACTTCTCCCGCGTAGGAGGCATTCAGGATTTTCGATCTATCCGCTTTGTACGGCTCTACCTGCGCCAATTCAAAAAACCCGTTACCTTTCGCTTTGCACGCCTGGAACTGGTGCGCAACCAGTGGCGCCGCTATCAATTGCCCAGCGGGCTGACTTCCATCGGTGGACAGCAAGAAGAAAACAGCGTGCAATTCGATGTGGACGATGTCAATTTCTTCGAAAATGCCGAGCGAACCCCCTTCGGCTATATCCTGCCTCCCGGCATCATACCCGAACAAGCTTTAGGCGTCAATCTCCAGGCAACACAAAACGAACAGGCCCTTTCGCTAAACGTTTGTGGCCTGCCCGACAATGCAGAACGCTCCATCTACAAACTGCTCAATATGGACTTCCGCCTCTACAAAGGCCTCAAAATGTTTGTCCATGCCGAAAGCATACCCCAAGACCCCTATCTCGAAGACAAAGACCTGCACATCTTCATCCGCTTCGGCAGCGATTTCTCTCGCAATTACTACGAATATGAAATGCCGCTGACACTCTCCGATCCCGACCTGGCCGCTACCACGCCCAAAAACAGCGACGCCTACCCCTTTGTCGTCTGGCCGGAGGCCAACAATGTCGAAATCCTCTTTGAACTGCTCAAAGAACTCAAAATCATGCGCAACCAGGCCGGTATAGACCCCGGTGCCATCTATCCCCTCGAAGGCTACGTGGACCCCAATCATCCCGAAGCTCGCCTGCGCATCAAGGGAAACCCCAATCTCGGAGAAGTCAAGGGCGTCATGATCGGTATTCGCAACCCCAAAGACGACAACCTCGATCACTGTGCCGAAGTGTGGGTCAATGAACTGCGCCTCTTCGGACTGGACGAACAAGGCGGCGGGGCCGCCACGGCACGCCTGGACATCCAACTGGCTGACCTGGGTAACCTCTCTGTAGCCGGTAGCTACAGCAGCATCGGCTTCGGCGCCCTCGACCAAAACGTCATAGAACGAAGCCGCGAACAAGTCGTCCAATGGGACGTGGCTACCAACATCGCCCTCGACAAATTCTTCCCCTCCAAATGGGGCCTGCGCCTACCCCTCTACATGCAGTGGAGCCAAACCAGAAAAGCCCCGCAATACGACCCTTTTGACTTAGATATCCCCCTGCAAGAAAAAATAGCCACTTCTCCCGCAGACCAACGAGACTCCATCCGCAACATCGCCCAAGACATCACCTCTTTCAAAACCGTCAGCCTGACCAATGTGCGCAAAGAACGTTCCAGAAACAATAAAAAACCCAAACCTTGGGACATCTCCAACCTCAGTGCCACCTATGCTTATTCCGAAACTGAACGCAGTAACCCTCTTATCGAAAGCGATAAAGAACGAATCTACCACGCTGCCCTAGACTACAACTACAGCAGATCCTCCAAATTCATCACACCTTTAAAAGGTCTGTCCAAGAGCAAACACCTCAAGCTCATTACGGGCTTCAACTTCAACCCCTTGCCCAACTCTTTCGGCTTCAGCACCTTGATGGACAGACAAATCTCTGTGCGCAAATACCGCTTTACCGGAGACCCCCAATACGCCACTTTTTACAACAAGCGCTGGAACTGGGACCGCAACTACAACCTCAATTGGGATTTGGCCAAAGGCATCAAACTAAATTTCAATGCCGTTGCCCTGTCTGTCATCGACGAGCCCGACGGCCTCATCGACACCCCTGAAAAAAAGGAAATTGTCCTAAACAACATTCGCCAACTCGGGCGCAACAAATCCTACAACCACAACATCAACATCTCCTACACGGCGCCCTTCAAGCTCATCCCTCTGCTCGACTGGATCAATGTACGGGCCAGCTACAACGCCACTTATGCCTGGAACGCAGCTTCTTTAACAGCCCTCTCGCTGGGCAATGTCATCCAAAACACCCAACAGCGCACCATCAACGCAGACCTCAGCTTCGACAAGCTCTACAACAAATCAGCCTACCTCAAACGCATCAACACCCGTCAGCGCCCGAGCAACCGTCGGGGGTCGCGCAGCGACAAAGGAAAAAAAACCACACGCCCTAATGCCCCCGCACGACCCGACGCCCCCAAAGGCAAAAAGACGCAAGTATCTCCTTGGGAAAAGGCCTTCATTCGACCTCTGCTCTTGGTCAGAAAAATGCGCTTCAGCTATTCCGAAAACTTTGGCACCGTAGTCCCCGGTTATTTGCCCGGCACCGAATTCCTGGGCATGGCAGATAACTTCCTTTCGCCGGGCTGGGATTTCATAGCGGGCCTGCAACCCAACATCCGCCCCGAAGACTACTACGGCCCCAACGACTGGCTCTACAACAACTGGAACTGGATATCCCGAGACCTGCTGCTCAATCAACAGGTAACCCAAGATTACTCCCAATCGGCTGATGCACGCCTCACCCTGGAGCCCTTCCCCGATTTCCGCATCGAGCTTACCGCTACCCGCTCCTTCTCCAGGTTCCAGTCCGAAGATTTTCGGCGCGATACCATCTTCTTCAATGAAAATGACCCCCTGCAAAGTGAGTACAAGCACCTCAACAACCGCCAGGTAGGCTCTTTTACGACTTCTTATTCGGCCATCAAAACCCTCTTCAGCAAAGACATCCAGGCCCTCTTTCAACAATTCGAAGACAACCGCCTTCTCATAGCCCATCGCCTCGCAGGCCCCGATGCTCCGCCCCATGCCGATTCCCTCATGGCTGCTCTTGGCTATCCCCAGGGCTATGGGCGAACCCATCAAAGCGTCTTGCTGCCTTCTTTCATAGCAGCTTATACCGAGCAAGATCCCAATACCATGCCTCTGGCAGAAGACTATACCTCCATCCTCTTTAAAACCATACCCAAACCCAATTGGACCATCCAATACAACGGCCTGTCCAAATTGCCTTTCTTCAAAGACATCTTCGACAAATTCGACCTGAGACACGGCTACAATTCCTCCATGACGGTCAATACCTTTCAATCCGATCTGCTCTACGACAACAACAACCCCCAAAAGGTTCTGGCAGAAACGCAGGATTACATCACCCGCTTCGAACTGCCCAATTTGGTCATCTCCGAACAATTCACCCCCCTGCTCGGCATCAGCATGGAGTTTAAAAACAACATGGCTTTCAATCTCGACTTCAAAAAAGCCCGCAACCTCCAAATGAGCTTTGTGGACTTCAGCCTCAACGAAACCAAAAACTCCGAATACACCATCGGCTTCCGTTGGCGCCTCAGCGATGTCAACATAGGCTTCCTTACCGGCAAGAAAAAGGGCAAAGGCAAAACAGATCAATCCGATACGCCTTTCGGCAAAATTCCGGGTAGCCGGGGTGGTGTAGGCGGCCTTAGCGCCGGCAAACCCCGCGACCTCACCATCAATTTCGACTTCTCCCTGCGCGATGATGTAACCATACGCTATCTGCTCGACCAACCCGTAGAAGAACCCACACGAGGGGCCACCACCCTCAACATCAGCCCCTATTTGGAGTATCAACTCAACAAACAATTGGCCCTGCGCCTCTTCTTCGACTACCGGCATACCGAACCCAAAACCTCTCAATCTTATCCCATCACCAATGCCTCCGGGGGCGTAGTCGTCCGGTTCACCTTGCAATAAAAACCATGGAGGTGCATCCCCCCTGCACCTCTATCCCGTACCCACACCTTAAAAAGCCAACATGAGTCTCTTTAACCTCTTCCGAAAAAAATACAAAGAAGAAAAAACAGCTCTACCTCATTTTAGACTGGGGCACTACTCCGATTATCAAAAATCCGAAGAACAGCTCAGACACTGGCAAGAAGCCATGCAGGCCTTCGAGACACAACAATACGAAAGCATGTTTGAGCATTTCTTTAAGTATTTGGCTGACCCCAATGAAAACAACGTATCCTTCAATACAACGCAAAACAAGACTTTTAGCCTACTCCAGGGCTCCAAACGACTCCAAGGTGAAATCCGGGAAAAAACCCTGCGAGCCGAGGTGCCCATCGCCCGAGCAGAGAACATGCACATCGCTTTTCTCCGCCACATGATTCAGAGCAACTTCAGACTCAAATACGGCCGCTATGCCATCAACGAAAAAAATGAACTGCTCCTCATCTTCGACAGCTATATCGCCGATTGCTCGCCCTACAAACTCTACCACGGCCTCAAAGAAATTGCCGTGGAAGCAGACAGGCGAGACGACCTCTTCCTCCAGGAGTTTGACATGCTAAAACCCCTTGGTTCGGAGCATGTCACGCCATTTGGCGAAAGCCAAAAACAACACTTATCTAAATGGATGAAAACCTGGATAGAAGCCTGCTTTAAAGAGGTTGAACAACCCTCCATCGACATACAGAAAAACCCCGGTGCTCTCGCCTTTCTGCTCCTGGACACTGCATATCGCATAGATGCACTGCTCAAACCCGAAGGAAAATTGCTGGATAAAATCGATGAAATACACAAAAACTATTTCGCCAAAAACGATCTTACGATTGAACAAAAAAATCAAAAAAGCCTCAACCTCTTCAAAGAAATCCATGCTCAATTGGAGCAAATTGTAGAACGAGACTTCTACCAAACCCGCTCCACCTTTGCCATAGCCAACCCCTTTGACCCTGACAAAATCAAAGAATACATCCGCAACGAAGTACCTAAGACGGACTGGTACATACAAAACGAGAAGCTCACCTACGCCATGGCTATCGCCAACTACATCGCCGGATATATCGTCTATTTCTACTCCCTACCCGATTGGCTGCATGAAGTCTTCCTGCTCTATTTCCGCATTACCCAAAGCGATTTCTTCCGGGAAGCAGGCTTCCCCGCAAAGTTTTTCCCAAACAAAAAAGCACACAAGCCTTTCGTTGCCCCAAACAGAAAGGAAGTCGAACGAGCCTTAGACCAAATCAAAAAGAAATGCGAAAACGAGCTGAAAAACACCTATTTCAAAAAGCAGATGTTGCGGTATCAAAACCTGCCGGCTTTCGCCAAATCCTATCTGCTCATGATAGCTCGAATCAAGTGAACCAAAAAGCGCTGAAAAAGACTTTAAAGCTACACAAAAATTTGCACATCCCCCGGGAAATGGCTATCTTTGTTTCATGCAAACCGCCGAGGTACAACGACACCTGGAAGTACTGAAACAAATCAACGATCCGGAAATCCCCGTCCTGAGCATCCTGGACCTGGGCATGGTTCGAGAGGTAATACCCTTGGACGAAGGCGGTACTTTGGTCAAATTCACCCCCACCTATTCGGGTTGTCCGGCCACCGACCTCATGCGCGCACAAATCACAGCAGCCCTGACCGAAGCCGGTTTTGGCCCCGTACAGATAGAAGAACAACTCTTTCCGCCCTGGACCACCGCCTGGATTAGCCCCGAAGGCAGGGAAAAACTCCGCGCCTACGGCATCGCTCCTCCCGTAGAAGAAAGTGCTGACAAGAACATCTTATTTGGCGAAAGCCCCCAAGTACCCTGCCCCCGCTGCGGCTCCACCAATACCCGGCTCATCAGCCAATTTGGCTCTACAGCCTGTAAGGCACTCTACGCCTGTAACGACTGCTTAGAGCCTTTCGACTATTTCAAGTGCCACTAAATCAACGACCACCGGCTGAACAGGCCGCCGCGCTGCTTCGCTCTCAGCCCGGCTTCGGCTAAAAATATCACAAAGGGAACTAAAGGACATGCTAGCGAACAACAGCTTGTAAACCAAAAGGCCATTTGCCTATCCAGACCATGAAACGCATAATTCTCCTATCCTTTGTTTTTCTTTTGCATCAGGCTTTCGCCCAAATGCCCCTGCAAAAAATCCAGGCCGAATTGCTGGAAGAAGTCGCCGAAAAAGGCCAGACTGAATTTCTCATCATCCTACAAAAACAAGCCGCCCTCAGCAAAGCTGAACTCTTCCTACGCAAAGAAGACAAAACCCGTTACGTAGCCCGGCAGCTGCGCCTCTGCGCAGAACGCAGCCAAAAAAACGTCATCGCCTTACTGGAAAAATCTTCCGCACCTTATCACGCCTTTTACCTCATCAATGCCATCTGGGCAAAAGGCGAACTCGAACTGATGCTGGCCTTAGCTCGCCTACCCGAAGTACGCGAACTGCAAACCAACCCAAAAGTAAACTTCCGATCGTCTCCAACCTCAACGGGAGACAAACCAAACCAACGTGCCCCGGAATGGGGCATCACCCAAATACAAGCAGATCAGGTCTGGAACCTCGGCTACAAAGGACAGGGCGTCGTCGTCGGCGGGCAAGATACCGGTGTGGAATGGGACCATGCCGCCATCAAAAACCAGTACCGCGGCTGGAACGGCAGCACCGCTGACCACAACTACAACTGGCACGATGCCATCCACTCCGCCGGCGGCTCCAACCCCTGCGGCTCCGACTCCCCCGTGCCCTGTGACGACCACGATCACGGCACACACACCGTCGGCACCATGGTGGGTGACGATGGCGGCACCAACCAAATCGGCGTAGCTCCCGATGCCAAGTGGATCGCCTGCCGCAACATGGACCAAGGTGTGGGAAGCCCCTCCACCTACATCGAATGCTTCGAATGGTTTCTCGAACCCACTGACCTCAACGATGCCAATCCCGACCCCGCCAAAGCACCGGATGTCATCAACAATTCCTGGAGTTGCCCTCCTTCCGAAGGCTGCAACAGCGGCAACTTCGCCACCATGGAAGCCGTTGTCAACAACTTGGTGGCTGCGGGCATCGTCGTCGTAGTCTCTGCCGGTAACAGCGGCCCGGCCTGCTCCACCGTAAATGCTCCGGCAGCCATCTTTGAAAACAGCTTTACCGTAGGCGCCACAAACAACAACGACGACATCGCCTATTTCAGCAGCCGAGGGCCCGTTACCGTGGACAACAGCAATCGCCTTAAACCCGACATCTGCGCTCCCGGAGTCGGTGTGCGCTCCTGCGTTCGCAACGGCCAGTACGCCACTTGGAGCGGCACCAGCATGGCCGGCCCACACGTGGTGGGCACCGTGGCCCTCATGCTCGATGCCAGACCCGACATGAAAGGCCAGGTCGCTACCATCGAAAACCTCATCGAACAAAACGCCCTACAACTGACCAGCTCCCAAGACTGCGGGGGCACGCCCGGCAGCAACATCCCCAACAACACCTATGGGCACGGCAGAGTCAATGCCCTGGCCTCCGTAAACGCCATCCTTGCCCTGCCCGTCGAACTGATTTCCTTCACAGCCGAATGCAGCGATAAGGGCAGCCTGCTCCAATGGGAAACTGCCTGGGAAACCAACTTCTCCCACTTCCTCCTGCTGCGCAGCAGCGACCTGGAAATCTGGGAAATCGTGGGCCAAATCCCGGAAAACAGCTCACATTCTTATCAACTTGAAGACCGAACGCAAAGTAGCGAAACCCATTACTACCGCCTCCAAATGTTTGATGTGGATGGCAAGTTTGAATACAGCAAAGTCATCGTGGCGCACTGCCCGGGTACTACAACCCAGACCTCCCCTCTTTTTCGGCTTTCGCCAAACCCCGCCAACCACTTGCTCAACATCCACTTCTCGGGCACGCCACCCTACAGCCTGCGCCTGTACAGCTCGCAAGGAGAAAAAATATGGGAAATTCAGGGCATCCAAAACCAAGACCA
>Ga0256839_1002656_pt1 | contig 19605 bp, 14 predicted proteins | sample 354166metaG_FD_185968 | JGI IMG/M metagenome (GOLD analysis project Ga0256839, IMG submission 185968) | Hydrothermal vent microbial communities from Mid Atlantic Ridge, Atlantic Ocean - 354-166 | ecosystem: Environmental > Aquatic > Marine > Hydrothermal vents | place: Atlantic Ocean: Mid... | reverse complement strand
CCGCTGGTGCAGCTCGTCCACCGAAACCAATGCGCTATCCAGACGGTATACATCACCCGTCAGATCTGCCTGCATGAAATCTTCAACGGCATTATCACCGCGGGCTAAAAATTTAAGTAACCGATCGCCTACACTGGATACCTGCTTGATATCCGTGCGATGGATGCTATCCACAAATGCCTGCAAATGCATTTTTTGCTGCGTCCAGAACTCATAAAAAGGTGCTTTTTCCACATTGGGTAGAAAGGAACGGATGCTATCGGCATAGGTGCGAATGTAAGCAATAGCATTTTGTAAGGGATAATCACTAATATGATCTTGAATATATGCCAGAGAATCAACATACATTTTCACCACTGAAAAGTTGGTAAAGGTGGCACTATGGTTTACCTTGTTCAATTCCATTTGCAAATTCTGGGACTTCTGTAAAATGGAAGGGTATTTTCTAAAAAAGCGCCGGTTAGCGCGAAGATCGCTCCGCATTTGTTCTATTGACTTGGAAATGATTAATACATTCCGCAGGGTTGGCACTTCCAGCAAGTTGTTAAGGGTTTGCAAGGTGGAACGGGTTAAATTGACCAGCCGGGAACGGGTTTGCAATGCCGAATCCGATTGAATAAACGTCACCAATTTCGACAACGTATCGGTGTACGTTTCGGTATGCCGGTAATAATACCGCTCGGCTTCATATATTGCATTGATATTGTACCGACACGTGCTGGTTAAATGAGATTCTTCTTTCCAGATTTTATCTGGTATATAAATAACAATTACCAGAAGCACTACCAATAAAACAATCAGTATTTCTAATATAATTGAACCCTGATAGCCTTTGCGAGCCATTGTTCCTCCAAACTGGTTATGCTTTTATTTTGCCACTAAAATTCAACATTAAACGGGTGAGTTTAATAAAGCCCCTTAAAAATGTCAATGTATTTTAAAATTTATAACTCCCTGCAACATCAATACCCAGTCAGCAGAAAAATATTCCATAAAATTACATCTTTCTTTTACTTTTTGGATACACTCTACCCACTTATTTGTTAGATGCCGCTGCTAAAGGATACTGGATGAGGTTCACCATTCCAATGAATAATATTCAAAAAAAGAACGCTTTTGAATTGAAATTTTACTAAATTTATTTCTGTATATTTGTGGGATTTAATTACAGAATAACGTATAACAATAAGCATTTTGAGTATTATTTTACAATGATATCTATTTTTCGGAAATCTTCCAGTTTACAGCGCCCCCCCTTTTTTAATCAACTTTCCCGTGTCTCTTTTGTCAGAAAAGATCAAAGGAACTGTAACTTCTCAATCATAACGTTTCGTTCTTTAAACCAGAAGGAGTTTTCATCATGCCTTACCGTGTATTAATTGCAGATGCGCTTCCAGAAGACGTTTTAAACCGTTGGGATAGTCCCTCTCTGGAGGTAGTTAATCGTGCAGGTATATCAAAGGCAGCGTTATTACAGGAAGTGGCTTCGGTGGATGCTCTGGTAGTCCGCAGCCGCACGAAAGTAACCGAAGAAGTGTTTCAGGCCAGTCATCGATTAAAGATTGTGGGACGCGCGGGAGCCGGGGTTGACAATATTGACCTGACAGCCGCCACACGCCATGGGGTTATTGTTATGAATACACCGGGAGGAAACACCATTGCTGCTACCGAACATACCATTGGGTTAATGCTGGCTGCCCTGCGTAATATTCCTCAAGCCTATCAGTCCATGAAACAGCATCAATGGAACCGGAAAGCCTTCATTGGGCGGGAATTATTTGACAAAAACATTGGCATTATTGGACTGGGGAAAATTGGACGGGAAGTAGCACAGCGCCTTTCGGCATTTCAGGTAACGCTACTGGGGTACGACCCCTTTTTAACCCCGGAATTAGCCAAACGGCTGGGGGTACAACTGGTTAGCCTGGATGACCTATTTGCCCAATCCGACATCATTACCCTGCACACGCCCAAAATGCCGGAAACCATTGACCTGGTAAACAAAGAGCGGCTGGCACAGTGCAAGGACGGTGTAGTTATTATTAATTGTGCCCGTGGCGGTTTGGTAAACGAAGCGGACTTACTGGACGCCTTAAACGCGGGCAAAGTAAGCGCCGCAGCTTTTGATGTATTTAGCAGTGAACCCCCTACCAGCTGGGAACTTATTGACCACCCCCGTTTTATTGCCACCCCTCATCTGGGAGCTTCCACACAAGAAGCACAGGAAAAAGTGGCGCAGCAAATTCTGGAGCAAATTGCCCATTATTTTGAAACAGGTGTTGCCCGGAATGCGGTAAACTTTATGGCCGTGGACGAAAAATTGCTGCCAGTACTACAGCCCTATTTTGAACTGGCTTATCGCCTGGGACAAGCAGGTACCCAAATGGGCAACGGCCCGTCAAGCTCCAAACGGTTAACGGCCATTAGTGTACGCTTTTATGGAGAGGTTACCCAGCTTCCCCTTGACCCCATCGTTTCTCATTTGTTAATGGGGGTTTTCCGGCATCCTGCTCAAAATAAACAACCAACCGAATTTATTAATGCCGTGAACGCCATGTCGGTAGCACGGGAACGGGGAATTGAGATAGAAATTTCTCGCAAAGACCATCCCCTAACCAGTCATACCCACCTGATTGCTTGTGACTTCCACTTTCAGGACCACATGGTGCACCTCTCCGGAACAGTCTACGCCAAAGGGATTTTTCGCCTGGTAGAATTTGGCCCATACACCGTGGATGCCAATCTCACAGGACAATTGATTGTGATTGAAAACGCAGATGTACCGGGAGTCATCGGTCAAACCGGTTTAATTTTAGCGGACCACCATCTCAATATTGCTCATGTCTCTTCCGGTAGAATGCAGGAAAGTGGTACCGCCGTAAATATTTTTAACGTGGAAGGTGAAGTACCACCGGTAGTTATCCAAAAAATTCAATCAATTCCCACAGTTCAAAAAGTCTGGTATGCTTATCTGGAACCACTGGCATAACGTTTGAATCAGGGTATCCACATGTTTATTTGTGGATACCCCATGTAGAAATTCAAAAGTGTTTATATTTTTATTCATATTTTGTATCCGGCTTCCGAAAATATATGTGGCTCGGCGATTGTCTTTTCTAACAACAGCATAAAAAACATTGTGCAACGTGGGTTGAACATTAACCCCGCTACACAAAAAGGAATTTGTGTAACTTAAACCAGGGACGTGTTATGTGTGGCATCGCCGGTATTTATGCATTTCATTCCAATTCGCAGGTACCAGACCTCTCACACACTGTAGAAGCCATGCTCACAATGCTGGTGCATCGGGGCCCCGATGAAGGTGGCATGCTATCGGACTTTAACCTTTCCATGGGAATGACCCGCCTAAGTATTGTGGATTTACAAAGTGGCACTCAGCCTATAGGAAATGAACAACAAGATATCTGGGTTATATTCAATGGCGAAATTTACAACCACCCCGAAATGCGCCAGCAACTGGAATCCGCGGGGCATCAATTTCGTACCCGATCAGACACTGAGGTTATCGTTCACGCTTACGAAGAATATGGCCTGGAATTCCCTAATTATTTAAATGGACAATTTGCCATCGCCGTATGGGATTCCCGTTCACGGAAGCTGCTCCTGGTTCGGGATCGGGTGGGGATCCGGCCGTTATTTTACGTTGAACATCAGGGCACACTTTATTTTGCTTCTGAAATCAAAGCCCTTGCCCGGGCATTGCCACACCCACTGGAAATTGATTCCAGAGGTTTAGATCAGATCCTTACTTTCTGGGTCAATTTACCTCCGCAAACAGTTTTTCGTGGAATCTGTGAACTCCCACCCGCACATATTATGATGGTAACGGACAGTGGCATGACCCAACATCGCTACTGGCATTACCGTTTTCCTCCCAATGGTCGTTTCCCTATTTGTTCCCGGGAAACAGCACGGTTAATGCTGCGGGAACAATTACTGGAAGCCACGCAGCTTCGTCTCCGAGCAGATGTGCCCGTTGCGGCTTACCTGAGCGGCGGTCTGGATTCTTCTTTAATTACTGCTCTGGTAAAACACCACTTCAATGAACACCTAGAAACCTTTTCTCTGGCATTCCGTCATCCCCATTATGACGAACGAGAATTTCAGCAACAGGTAGCGCAACATTTGGGCACCCGGCATCATGTGGTAGAAATAGATGAGAGTACCATCGCCAGGCTATTTCCTGAAACTATCTGGTTTGCAGAAAAGCCGTTATTTCGCACTGCCCCTGCCCCTTTACTGGCTCTCTCCCAGCTGGTACACCAGCACCACATCAAAGTGGTCTTAACAGGAGAAGGAGCTGATGAGGTTTTTGCCGGATACTATATCTTTAAAGAAGATAAAATTCGCCGTTTCTGGGCCAAAGCACCCGAGTCCCAATGGCGCCCGATGATATTGGCCAAGCTTTATCCTTATATTTTACAAGAAAAAGGCACTGTGGCACCATTCTGGCGTCAGTTTTTTAAAAAATACTTAACGGAAACCGAACATCCTTTTTATTCTCATCGGCTACGCTGGGACAATGCAACTTATTTCGCCCGCTTTCTCTCACCAGAAAATCGCTTCCAGGGAGGATTAGAAGCCCATCTGACCGATTTATGGGAACTAATGCCCCCGGAGTACAGCGAATGGCATCCGTTAAATCGCGCACAATTCCTGGAAGCGTTGCTTTTTATGAACGGTTATTTGCTTTCCAGCCAGGGCGACCGGATGATGATGGCCAATTCCCTTGAAGGACGTTTCCCTTTTCTGGATCATCATTTAATTGATTTTGCAGCCCAACTTCATCCCGATTTAAAACTTCATGGGTTAACAGGGAAATATGTTTTACGCCTGGCTTTCCCGGAACTGCTACCGGAAACCATCAGAAATCGCCCCAAACAACCCTACCGTGCTCCCATTCGTCAGGTATTTTTAGGACCGCACACACCGGACGTTATTCGTCAGATGCTGGACTATCAAACTTTGCAAGCATACGGTTACTTTAATCCAGCTACCGTCCATCGTTTAATGAAAAAGATTGAACAATCATCAGTGGTCTCTGCCAGGGATGAAATGGCGATCACTTTTATTATTTCTTTACAATTGCTTCACTATCAGTTCATCGAAGCTTTCCCCGTTGAACAAACACCACTGCCCTTAGCCTTCAAACGTATTCAGATAAATCACAAGGAGGAATCCCATGCCATTTACCAGAAATGAACTGGACATTGACCCCGCACAAGAGAGTGAGCGCATTATTGCCTTTATTCGGCAAACCATCGGCCGGCAGTTGCGTAAACGGGGTGCAGTGGTAGGTATTTCCGGTGGTATTGATTCCAGTGTATGTCTGGCATTAACGGTACAGGCACTGGGGGCTGGTCGCGTGGTTGGCATTGCCATGCCTGAAGCCGATTCTAATCCGGAAAGTGCAATTCTTGCCCGCAAATTAGCCCGGCAATTTGGCGTACAATTTATAGTGGAAGACATGACCGCTGCGCAAATTGGCTTTGGGACTTACCACCGCCGGGACGAAGCCATTCGCCGTGTATTTCCAGAATTCGACCCCACCTATAAAGCCAAAATTGTGCTACCAGGGGCTATGGAAAATGGTAAGGTGTTAAATGTGTTCCAGCTCACCATTATTTCCCCGGAAGGGGAAGAAAAAACGGAACGCATTCCACCAGCAGAATATCTACAGATTGTGGCCGCCTCTAATTTTAAACAGCGGAGTCGAATGGCCATGCTTTATTACCATGCCGAACGCCTGAACTACGCTGTGGTAGGAACCGGCAATAAAAATGAGCATGAACAGGGCTTTTTTGTGAAATATGGTGACGGTGGTGCGGATTTAAAACCCATTGCCCATTTATTTAAAACACAGGTCTATCAGCTGGCAGAATATTTAAATATTCCAGAAGAAATCCGTAAGCGTCCCCCCACAACCGATACTTACAGTGCTGAATGCACCCAGGAAGAATTTTTCTTTCGTGTCCCCTTTGAAATTGGTGACCTGGTATGGTTGGGCATGGAACGTGGTGTGCCTATCGAAGAAATTGCCAGGGCAACGGGTATTACAATCGAACAAACTCAAAACATCATGCGCGATATCCGCCAGAAAATTCGCGCAACTGAATATCTGCGTATGGAACCGTTTCATATTCACCAAAATCAGGAGGTAAACGCATGAATGCTCAAGACATTAAAAATACCATCCGTCAATTTATTGTGGAAAATTTCTTATTTGGCGATACATCCGTCACTTTTGAAGATAATGAATCATTAATGGAAACAGGTATTCTGGATTCCACCGGCATTCTGGAACTGGTAGCTTTTCTGGAAAAAGAATTTCACATCCGGATTCCCAATGAAGAAATCTTACCAGAAAACATGGATTCTCTGCACAGTCTGGAGAAATTCATTCAGAAAAAATTAAAAATGAATGCTGCTTCTTGAGGGGGGAAGATGCTGGACCGTCGGGATTTTTTACGGTTAACCTCTGCAGCGGTTGTCACAGGTGTCTTTCCGGATATTGCACAGCAACTCTTATTTGCTGATAATACAGGCCCGGAAAATCCTGAACCGCCGCTTCACAAAAGCCGGGTGTTTGTTTCGCATCATAACGACGTGGCCCGGAATACCCACCAGCTGCTGGACATGCTGGGAGGCATTGAACACCTGGTTGGCCCCGAAGATATAGTGGTTCTTAAAGTCAACAGCCAATGGTGGTTGCAGGGCATGACCAATACGGATTTTCTATGGCACTTTATTCAGGCCATTTTAGACCGCCCAGGGGGGTTCCAAGGAGAGATCATTCTTGCCGATAACCACCAGGCTCAAACTCCCAATTCCCGCGGCTGGACTACCCAAAAGCGTAATGGGCGCTGGAATTATAATGAACTGGTAGCAGATTTCCAATCGCGGGGATACGCCAATGTTACCAAATACCACTGGCACCCTGCAGGACCCAATCCCACCCCCCTCCAATTTGGAGGCAGTGGAAATGCAGTTGTTACGCATCCAGAAGAGGGAGACGGCTATGTTTGGCCTTCAACACTTTATTATCAAAGCCCCAGTGGCAACCGCACCCTGCTCTCATACCCCATCTTTACTTCTGCCTATAGCGGTATTACTATCGACCTCAAACACGGGGTTTATGAAAAAGGACGGTATACCCAGCGCCCCCTTAAGTTTTTTAATATCTCCGCCATAAATCACCATAGCAGTTATGCAGGAGTGACAGCTTCGGTAAAAAATTTAATGGGTGTGGTTGATATGAGCTGCGGCTACCCCGCACCCCTTCCGGAAAACACCTACAATACCCACCATATAGGGGCTACACCTTTGTTTAAATGGATGGCTCGTTATAAAAAGGAGCTGGAACATATACCTGGATTTTATCGTGTTTACTTACACCCGGAGGTGTTTCGATTCCGCTATACCGGAGGGGTACTGGGAACCTGGATACGGGAAATCCGACGCCCTGACTTAAATATTATTACCGCTATTCGAGTGGGTTGGGGTAGCCGAACTGATCCCCAAAAAGCAGGGCATCCAAATGTTCTCACAGCCTCAACAGACCCGGTAGCGCTGGATTATTGGACAGCAAAACACGTTTTACTACCGGTAACCCAACACGCCAACGCACCGGAAAAATATTTACGGTTAAACAATCCCGATATCATCGATGGCCCCTTTTACCGCTTCCTACGGGAAACACAGCGTCAACTGGGAGGGGCATTGTCTGATCAATTTATTGAGTTGGAGGGACAGCTTTATGAATCCGTCCTTAGGTAGTTTTAACACTCGTTTAATTCAATTAAAACCGTTACTGAGTAGTTTAAAATATATAATCCCTATTAAATTTGATGTTCACTTTTTTTTGCGCTACAAGGGGTACCCCCAGGTAACGCGTATTCCCTTTAATGGCTCTTTTCACGAAGCGAGCCCTGGTGATCTACCCCGCCTTGTGCAATGTAACCCCAAAAGGCACCGTTTTGAAGAACGTTTCCGCAACCAAGACCGCTGCTTTATTGCAGAAACGCCTTCCGGTTCCATTGTGGGTTACGAGTGGCTCAGCACCCCCCCATTTCATTATGAACAAAAGTATCATTACCGGATTACCATTCCCGAGGGTTCATTTTACCTCTACGATGCTTTTATCCTGCCGGAATACCGCATTAGTGGCGTCTGGCTGGGCTTAAAGGCAGCAATTGGCGAAGCGATGCAAAAAGAAGGGAAACATACATTAATCACCTATGTTTCTCACAACAACCACCTCTCCTTCCGTACGCATTTTCGTTTTGGTTTTCGCATTTATGAATGCGTATCGGTACTCACGTTGGGTTCAATGGGATTTACCTGGCGCATTCCTTTGGAACATTCAACCGAATTGGTAAAATGGCTATCGTTCCCGCATTCCCATTGAATGATCACCTCACATCCAGGCTCTCCTAAAACGTCACTGCCTCCGGTAAATGCCGGAGGCAGTGTTCATTAATGTCCCTATTTCAATAAACCTATCATTCCACTGGATGGCCGTCAGAATCAATAAAATGGATTTCACCAATATTCAACGCTTTAACCGGCTCCGTAATCTTACTGCGGTCACCAACAATAACCCAGACCATGCGATCAGGATGAATGTATTTTTGGGCCGCCTGTTTCACCATATCCAGATTGACCTGTTCCACTTTGGCTGGATATCTATCATAATAATCATCGGGCAACTGATAGCGAATAATACGCGTAATGGAACCCATAACCGCATTCATGGTTTCCCATTGACCGGGCAGACGAAGAATTTCATTTGTTTTAACCTTCTTCAATTCATCCATAGTTGGAGGTTCTGATCCCCGAATACCCGTCAATTCCAGCTGGATTTCTTTTACGGATTCCGCTGTTTTATCCGTTTGCACCGGAGCCAGAACAATAAATGGGCGCTGGGCCTGGGTGCCCGCGACAAACGTCCGTGCTCCATATGACCAATGCTTTTCTTCTCGTAAATTCATATTGATGCGGGAGGTAAAAGTACCACCCAAAATTTTATTTAACATGTAAATGGCCATGTCGTCCGGATTGTTCTTGGGGGGGAACAAATCACCACTAAAAATAACCGATTGCACCGCTCCGGGCCGATCAATAATATAAATATTGCCTGCACCATTATTTTGCGCTGTGGGTATGGAGATTTCCGGAACTTCACCAGCCTTCCAGTGGCGAAATTTCTTTTCCAGTAGGCGCTTCAATTCTGGCATGGTAATATCCCCCACCACTACCAATGTCGCATTATTGGGCTTAAAATAGGTACGATGAAATTGCACCAGATGATCACGGGTAATTTTTTCTACTGTTTCTTCATAACCCGAACCGGTAAATGGTAAGGCATACGGATGTCCCTTTCCGTAAATTAACACGGGCAATACCCGTAATGCCATCATCGTGGGTTGTGCTTTTTCTTGTTTAATGGCAGTTAAAGTCTGTTTTTTCAGCCGTTCAAAATCCTTTTGAGGAAATTTGGGGTTTAAGATAATGTCAGCATATATATCCAGTGCCTCCTTTAACCGCGATTTTAAAGAAGACAGAAAGATATAGGAATAATCCAGATCCGAACTGGTATAAACCTGCGCCCCCAATAAATCCAAACGTTTACTAATTTCCAGTGCACTATAATGTTTGGTACCTTCATCCAGCATATTCATGGCCAGGTTGGCAACACCAGGTAGGGACTGGTGATCCGTCTTATATCCAGCATTCACCATTAAACTCATTTGTACCTGTGGAATGGTATGACGCTCAGCCAGCACAATGGTTAAACCGTTTGACAAAGTCGCCCGCTGAAGATCCGGAAAATCTGGCTTCGGCGGTGTACCAGCTTCTGGCATTTTGCTGCGGTCAACTTCGGAAGGCTTTGTCTGATATTTTGGAAACGGGGTTACTTCCAGTACAAATACGCCATCACTCAACCACTTTCGGGCAGTGCGTTGAATCATATTAGGGGTAGCATTCTTAATATATTGCAAATAAACCTTGTAATGGTCTGGTGAACCGGCAAACACTTGATTCATTGCCAGAATATCGGATTTACCGCCAAATCCACCAATGCGTTCAATTCCCCGAATAAAATTGGCCAAAAAGTTTGTTTTTACGCGCTGTAATTCTTCCTCAGTGGGACCTTCCTGCAAAAAGCGGTGTAATTCTTCATCAATTGCAGCTTCCACTTTTTGAAGGGGAACCCCTGGCTGGGCAGAGGCCACAATCATTAATTGGCTACCAATTTCACCGGGCATAATATAAGCCCACACAGCAGAAGCTATTTGGTCATCATATACCAGCCGTTTGTACAGCCGGGAGGTTTTACCAGAGCTCAGCAAGTCCGTTACCAAATCCAGGTAAGCCGCTTCCTGGCTACCCCATTGGGGAATATTCCAGACCTTGTACAGGCGAGCCTGAGGCACGCGATCCTGCATGTGATAGCGGTGTTCCCCCTGCATTTTGGCGATCCACACTTTTTGCCGTTCTACGGGGGGACCGGAAGGAATGTCACCAAAATATTTTTCTACCTTTTGTTTTACTTCTTCCGGGTTAACATCCCCGGCAATGACCAGGGTAGCATTGGCTGCTCCGTAATATTGTTTGAACCATTCATGCACATCTTCCAGGGAAGCAGCATTTAAATCTTCCATGGAGCCGATGGTTGTCCAGGAATAAGGATGGCCCTTTGGATAAGTATTTTCTGCCAACACATAACGTACCCGTCCATAAGGCCGGTTTTCCCCTTGGCGTTTCTCATTTTGCACCACCCCGCGCTGCTCATCCAGCTTGGCCTGATCAATGGCACCTAACAAATGCCCCATTCGGTCGGACTCCAGCCACAGCACCACATCCAGAGCACTTTTAGGAACATTCTGGAAATAATTGGTGCGATCCCGGTTGGTGGTACCATTTAAATCGGTTGCCCCTAACCGCTCCAGCGCCTGAAAGTAATCGTCATTAAAATGTTCACTGCCATTGAACATGAGATGCTCAAATAAGTGGGCAAATCCAGTTTTTCCGGGTTTTTCGTTTTTAGAACCCACATGGTACCAGATATTCACAGCCACAATAGGCGCTTTGTGATCTTCGTGCACAATGAGGGTAAGACCATTATCCAGTACGTATTTTTTATAGGGAATTTCTATATCCCACTCATCGCGAGGATTCCCCGCCAGCACCATCAGGGGTACCAATATCCCCATGAGAAAAAAAACAACCATTCGTTTAAACATTTACAGACCTCCTCTATTTTTAAATGGCAATATCAAGCTAACGGTATTCCCACCCAAAAGTTGCCAAAATATATTTTTCACAAAAAATGAAATGCTCTCTATTCTACTTGTTAAAAAATGTTATAGCAATTTTTTTATTACTTTCCTTTTACCTATTCATCCTCAAAAAACTTAAAGGAGAAATGAATGTTATTTCCAAACAGAACTCCTTTGAGAGCGCTGGAAAATTGTCCTTATTTTGCTACACTGGCCTTCTACCTTAAAATTACTTTCCATATTGGTTTTTGCACGGAAACGGTTAAATTTTAAAATACTGAAAGGGAAAAAGAAAGGAAAATACCAATGCGCTGGTTTCAATCCCTACTCATCACCCTGATAATGCTAATTGTGCTAAGTTGTTCCAGCAACCGCCTTACTTCTTTACCCAATGTAGCCGGGGATTCTCCCCATTTTAAGAACCTTAATAGTCAACAGGTTCAAAACATTATTTTGTTTATTGGCGACGGCATGGGGATTCAACAGGTTGCCGTTACCCGTATTGCCACGGTGGGCCCGGATGGTCGACTGGCTATTGATAAGATGCCGGTCACCGGTATCCTCACCACCCATTCTGCAGATAACCTCATTACAGATTCTGCAGCGGGTGCTACTGCTATGGCAACGGGTGTTAAGACCCGCAATGGCATGATTGGCATGAACGCAGATACCCTTGGCTACGCCACGATTCTGGAACTGGCCAAACAACAAGGCAAAAGCACTGGCCTGGTGGCAACTTCCTCCATTGCTCATGCCACACCCGCAGCTTTTGGTGCCCATGTACCCAACCGCCGCATGCAGGACAAAATTGCTGAACAATTACTCCAAAATAAAATTGAGGTGCTTCTGGGGGGTGGCAAAAAATATTTTATTCCCCAATCGGAAAACGGTAGTGGCCGTAAAGATGATTTAAATTTACTAACGATGGCACAACAACAGGGCTACACGGTAGTGGAAACCCGAGAAGATTTCCAGAAAGCAACAGCGCCCTATTTGTTGGGCCTTTTTGCTATGGATGGTTTAACCACCCGGGAACCGGAACCCAGCCTGGCAGAAATGACGGCAAAGGCGCTTCAAATACTTTCCGCAGATCCAGATGGGTTTTTCTTGATGGTAGAAGGGAGTCAGATTGATTGGGGAGGACATGCCAATAACCTGGATAAAGTAATTCGGCAAACACGCCTATTTGATGAAGCTGTAAAAGTAGGCATTCAATTTGCCCAAAAACATGGCAACACGCTGGTAGTTGTGGTAGCCGATCATGAAACCGGTGGCCTGACAATTGTAAAAGGCAAACCAGACGGAAGTGAGCTGGAAATTAAGTGGGTAACAAATTACCATACCGGTCAACCGGTTCCCGTTTATGCTTTTGGCCCCTTCTCCCAATTATTTACGGGTGTACACGATAACACTTTCATACCCCGGGTCTTTGCCACCCTGTGGGGTATTCAGCCCTTTCCTCAGCAGACAACCCAACCCAAAGCGATGGGAGAACATCAGTGATATCTTCCAGTAATTTTCGCCTGATTTTATTAATCATGGGTCTTTCTTTAATGGGCCTGGCAGTATATTCTATGGGCAAACATCCGCCAGCACCGGCAACTGAAATTTCGGAGAATGAACACCTGGTTATGGCTACTCTCTGGTATCAGCGATCTGCGGAAGCGCGAGCTCTTTATTATCAAGCGTATAATCTGGCCCGCCTACGCTTACAGCAGGATTTACAAAATAAAACCGTAACCAAACCCCGGGCGATAATTGTGGATATTGACGAAACAGTGCTGAATAATAGCCCCTACGAAGCACGGCTTATTTTACAGGGCGGTCATTTTCCGCAATATTGGACTGAATGGGTCAATCAGGCGCAGGCAAAAGCACTGCCAGGTGCCCTTCCCTTCCTGCGCTATGCAGATTCCATGGGAGTTGCCATATTTTATGTGACCAATCGCCACGAACGTTTTCTGGAAGCAACCATGAAAAACCTCCAGCAGCAAGGGTTTCCGCAGGTGACACGTGACCATATGTATTTTCGCAAAACCTCCAGCAGTAAAGAAGCACGACGCCAAAAAATTGCACAAGCTTACCATATTGTATTATTGATGGGGGATAATTTAAATGATTTCGCCGCTGTTTTTGAAAAACAACCCAGCCTGCGCCGCAATGCACTGGTGGATAGCCTGCAAAATGCTTTTGGCAACCGCTTTATTGTACTGCCTAACCCCATGTATGGGGAATGGGAAGGCGCCATTTACCAATACCGCTGGGATTTATCCCCGGAAGAAAAAGCCCAACGCCGCAAGCAAGCATTGCACAGCTTTTAAACAACTTGATTTAAAAGCATTTGCTTAAATAAACAAACACAATTAAAACGTTTGGCTAAAAACAGGGTACGCGATCTATGAAATTTCTTTATCTGGATTGTGCCGGTGGTGTGAGCGGTGACATGCTACTGGGAGCTTTTCTGGATTCTCTGGTACCACAGGATTATCTGGAAACTTCATTAAAAAAATTAAAATTAAAGGGGTTCCATCTGGAAGTTAACGATGTGGAACGGCACCACATTCATGCAAAAAAGGTAGATGTAGTGGTGCAGGGAAAACGCCATCACCATCGTACACTGGCAGATATTGAGAAAATTATTACCCGAAGCGATCTTTCTGATTTTGTTAAAACCCACAGTGTGGCGGTATTCCGGCGTTTGGCAGAAGCAGAGGCAGCAGTTCACCATCAGCCATTAGAAGCGGTTCACTTCCATGAAGTAGGGGCAGTAGATGCCATTGTTGATATTGTGGGCACTACCATTTGTATGGAATATCTTCGCCCGGATGCCGTTTATTCTTCTCCCCTCCCCCTTTCTGAAGGCACTGTAAAAGCTGCCCACGGAATTCTACCCGTCCCAGCACCAGCAACACTAAATTTGCTAAAGGATTTTCCCGTGCATCGCGTTGCTGTTGAAGGCGAACTGGTAACGCCAACAGGCGCTGCCCTGGTTACCCATTTTTCCCAGGGACGTATACCGGAACGGCTTTCTTTTCGTATCCAATCAATAGGCTATGGTGCCGGCAGTAAACAATTCGATACTATTCCCAACTATCTGCGGATCTGGCAGGGACAACTGGACGTGCAAAGTATCAAGGAAATTGCTCTGCAAATTGAAACCAATATCGATGATGCCAACCCCGAAATTTATCCTTACCTGGCTGAACAGCTCTATGCTGCTGGCGCCCAGGATGTGAGTTTTTACCCTGCCATCATGAAAAAAGGGCGGCCTGGTGTGCTGGTAGTGATTATTGCCCAACCACCACTGCTTACTTCCCTTAAAGAAATTCTCTTCCGCGAAACCACCACCATTGGCCTGCGTTTCCATTATATTTTTCGTGAAAAACTGGATCGGGAAATTGTTACTGTGGAAACCGAGTGGGGAAATGTTCGAGCCAAAAAAGTGACCATTGACGGTGAAACGCGGATTTACCCTGAATTTGAAGAATGTAAACGCATTGCGCGCATTTCCGGTAAACCTTTGCTGGAAATCCAGCAGTCAATTATCCAAATTTTCCATCAGCAACAACATCCTGACCATGAGTGATGTTCCCCACATAGTTGCGGGTAAAAATCCGGTACTGGAAGCCCTGTTGCAAAATAGAACCATCGAAAAAATCTACATCTTGCACGGCCAACAGGATAATAAAACTCGCCAAATTTACCGGTTAGCCCGGCAACAACGCATCCCTGTTGTGACGGCCGATTGGCGTAAACTTCACCAGCTGGCACCCCAAATGCAGCACCAGGGGGTAGTCGCCATGCTGTCTCCCATTTCCCTCCTCTCCCTGGCAGCACTCCTGGAGCGTCTTGAGGGTATTTCCCATCCCCACTTTCTGGTGCTACTGGATCGCATTCAGGACACACACAATCTGGGTGCCATTATTCGCAGTGCAGAAGTGCTGGGGGGAAAAGGCGTCATCCTTCCGGAACGGGAAAGTGCCCCAATTACGCCGGCAGTGATGAAAACTTCCTCCGGAGCAATCTTTCATTTACCCATTGCACGGGTCACCAATTTGGGACAGGCCATCCAATATTTACAGGAAAAAGGCTACTGGATATACGGAACAGTAAAGGATGCCCCCACTTCTCTCTGGCAGGTGGATTTTCGTCGCCCCTGTGGCATTATAATTGGTAATGAAGCCCGGGGGATTCGCCCGGGGCTATTAAAACGCTGCGATACTGTATTTACCATACCTCAAAAGGGCAAAACAGAATCCCTCAATGCCAGTGTGGCTGCCGGGATTGTTTTTGCCGAATTCCTTCGACAAAACCTGATGGGAAAGTAGTTTGCACAAAATACAAACTCATTGGATTTTGCCTTAAGGTGCTATAAATTCACTGCCAAATTGTAAATATTACAATCGGGAAGGTGCCCATGAACTACCTGGATGAATTTCGCCGCCTGGTCAGTATTATGAAAGAGCTGCGGCAAAAGTGCCCCTGGGATCGCAAACAAACCCCCCAATCCTTGCGCCAATACATTCTGGAAGAAGCTTACGAAACCGTGGAAGCCATTGATCATCAGGATTGGGATGAATTAAAAAAAGAGCTGGGGGATTTATTGCTGCAAATTGTGTTTCAGGCAGAAATTGCTGCAGAAGCACAACGCTTTACCCTGGAACAGGTGATTCACCATATAAACGAAAAATTAATTGAACGCCATCCCCATGTGTTTGGGGATGTTACAGTTACCAGCGCCGATGAGGTAAAAGATAACTGGGAGCAAATTAAATATCAGAAAGAAAACCGCCGTTCCCTGTTACAGGGTGTCCCTAAGCATTTATGCGCCTTACTACGTGCCCAACGCATTCAGGATAAAGCCGCCCACGTAGGTTTCGATTGGGAAAACCCCCGAGAAGTATTACAAAAGGTAAAAGAAGAGCTAAAAGAACTGGAACAGGCACTGGATTCCCAAACCCCGGAAGAGGCCGAAGGGGAAATGGGCGACGTGTTGTTTTCCCTTGTGAACCTCAGTCGCTTTTTAAACATCAACGCAGAAGATGCCTTACGAAAAACCACAAACAAGTTTATTGCCCGGTTTCAATACATTGAACAGCAACTGGCAGCTCAGCATAAAGACATTCATAACGTTTCCCTGCAGGAAATGGATGCCCTGTGGGAAGAAGCGAAAAAACTGGGATTATAACCCATGGCCTGGTGGAAACCGTTAGCGCTTGTTTTAACTTTAAGTGGCACCATCAGCCTTACCATCCTCTGGCTACTCATCCAACAAAAACGGTTTACTATTTTTAACTCCCTTTTTGCCTATGCCGTGGCCATATTTTTTATGGAAGTAATGGCTACCCTGGTAGCACTTCAAAACCGTGGATTTGAAACCCTCTGGGTAGCACACACCATCCGGCTCATTACTGCCATTTATTTTCCGGTAATTTTATACGCCATTTCCCGGAGCCTTGATCTCCCTCCTCTTCCCCGCTATCCGCATCGTCCTTCATGGATCCTTTTCGGCATAGCTTCTGTGATCTCACTTGGTACCTGGCAAAGCTTATATTTTACCATTTCCCATGCGCCGTCTTCCTTTTTCCCCACATTTACCCCTTGGTATTGGCTCGTCCTCACCTTCTGGGTAGCTACTTATTATCTGTTATTTTATGATTTGCTGCTCAAATATCGCTTATGCCGCCGGCAGGAAGAGATTGCAGCTTTACGCCTGGCCTTATTGCGCCTTTTCCCATTGGTATCATTGATGGCTATGAGCATTCATGCCCTCCCATTCTGGGGCATCGACCATCCACTGCTTTTGAGTATTTACCTTCCCGGGAGCTTTTTGCTCCTTTATACCGCTATTCGGTTCCGAATTTTACCGTTAACCTCACAGCTGGAATTTATTTTACCCCAGTTGATTTTAATTGCTCTGTTACTGGTGGCACTGTATCCTTTTATTCCTGACAATCAAAACTTTGCCTTTTACCATTTGCTTACCGTAACCTTAACCCTGGTAGCTATTGTGGGTAGTGAGCTCACCCACTGGTTCCACCAACGTATTAGCCAACAACAACATCAAGCACAACAGGATTTTGAGAAAAAATTAGAAAAATTTACTGCAGAAGTTACCACCTATCTGGAACCTGAAAAGTTCTGGGAATATGTTGGCCATTATTGCCAATCGTTGTTTCAATTTAACCGGTGCGCTATCCTGGCATTTCAATACGACGTACAGCCATACCAGCTGGTTTATTTAAAAGGGTTTAACTTCTCCGAATTTCAAGCGATGCTCAGTGGTAATCCCTCAGCGATTCTGGATGTACTGGAAAGCGAACGCCAAACACTTAACATCCACCACTATCCGGAAAATAGTGTGGTACACCAGGCAATGAATCGTCTGGGCATTGAGCTGGTGGTTCCCATCTTTGAAGATACGACACTGGCAGGGATTATTTTTCTGGGGAACGACCGTCATTTGTACTCCGAACGGACACACCTGCTGGCACGACTCCCTTTTTTTGCCAGCCATGTGGCAGTTGCTTTCCGCAACCTGAAAATCATTCGCCAAACCCTACAGGCACAAAAAATGGCAGAAATTGGCATGCTGGCCTCCCAGCTGGCACACGATTTCCAATCTTTCATTGCTCTGGTGAAACTGGAAAATACCGCTAATGAACGCCTGATAAGCCATGCCAATTATATGGAAAAATTGGTGCAGGATTTACTCCATTTTGTACGCCCACAGCAACTGAACCTTACGCCCATTAACATCAATGACTTGATCGACATGACGCTGGATGTTCTGGACATTCCCTCGGATGTGATCATCGAAAAACATTACGCCGAAGACCTTCCAGAAGTTAAAGTGGACATTGGGGAAATGCGGCGGGTATTCATTAATTTACTGGAAAACAGCCTGCGAGCGATGCAAAACGCACCACGGAAGCGCATTAAAATTACCACACGCCGGTTGCGCCCTTTATCCCGCTTTCAACTCTCCCCCTGGCTATACATTGAAATTCTCGATGAAGGCGAGGGCATTCCCGAAGAACTGCTGGATAAAATTTTTGAACCCTTTTTTACCACCCACAAACACCGAGGAGGCAATGGATTGGGACTGGCCATCGTCAAACAAATTGTTACCCGACATCAGGGCTACATTGATGTGGCCAGCCGCCCTGGTAAAGGGACTATCTTCAGTATCCGTATACCCTTTCTTATTCAATAATCGTGGAGGGAAATAAATGGAAGCCAATAACAAAGTTCTAATTATCGAAGATAATGTTATCTGGGGAGAAAACTACAAAAAATGGATTGGCGACCAGTACAAAATCAAACTGGCGTTTAATAAAAGTGAAGCACTCCAAATATTACAATCATTTGAACCTGACCTGGTCATTCTGGATCTGGGATTGCCCCAAATTAAAGATGGCTTTGAATTGCTGGACACCATCATCCGGCAGGGCAAAGACACCCAGATCATTGTGGTAACTTCTTACAAAGACCACCATTATGCACTGGAAGCCCAGCGGCGAGGCGCCTATGGATATTTTTCTAAAGGGGAAAATATCGAAGAAGAACTGCCTTACCTGGTCAAACAGGCCTTGAAAATGCAACGCCTGGAACGAGAAAACAAAGAACTGCGCACCCGCCTGCACTCCAATATCCGTTTTGACAACATTGTAGCGGTTTCCCGCCAGATGCAGCAAATTATCAACCTGGTGGAACAAATAAAAAACAGTAAAGAACCCATCTTAATTACCGGCGAATCCGGTGTAGGTAAAGAAGTTATTGCCCGCCACATTTTTGAAAGCAGTGAACGGTATCGCAATCATTTTATTGCCATTAATTGCGCTGCCCTTCCCCCTCACCTACTGGAAAGTGAATTATTTGGTTACGAAAAAGGAGCTTTTACTGGTGCCGTGCGTACCACCCGGGGTAAGCTGGAATTAGCCCATAATGGTACGTTATTTCTGGATGAAATTGGCGATATGCCCATGGAACTACAGGCCAAACTGCTCCGAGTTCTGGAGCAAAAACGGTTTTACCGGCTGGGTGGTGAAGAAGAAATTAAAGTTGATTTTCGCCTGATTACCGCCACCAACCAACCATTGGCAGAACTGGTAAAAAACGGCAAGTTCCGGCAGGATTTATATTACCGCATCAATGTTATCCCCATTCACATTCCACCCTTGCGGGAGCGTCCGGATGACATCCCCGCCATGATCGAATATTTTGCACAAAAATTCTGTCAGGAAAACGAACTGCCCTGCCCCAAATTTACCAATCGGGTCATCGCTTTTCTCTCTCACCT
>Ga0256839_1002655_pt1 | contig 19608 bp, 16 predicted proteins | sample 354166metaG_FD_185968 | JGI IMG/M metagenome (GOLD analysis project Ga0256839, IMG submission 185968) | Hydrothermal vent microbial communities from Mid Atlantic Ridge, Atlantic Ocean - 354-166 | ecosystem: Environmental > Aquatic > Marine > Hydrothermal vents | place: Atlantic Ocean: Mid... | reverse complement strand
CAATATCCGTATCATTGCCAACAAGGTCAATCACCCCGGAGGTCGTATCCTCAGCAACCGTAAAGCTGTCTCCAACCGCAACAGGTCCATCATTAACAGGCGTGACAGTGCCGCTGACCGTACCGCTTACAGTAGCTGATCCATCGAAAAGGCCATAGGTAAAACTAATAGGACCATTGTAATTTGCATTTGGGGTAAACGATATTGTTCCATTAGCATTTAGTGTCGCGATACCATTCGCAACAGCAACACTATCGCCAGCAATAACCGCCGTACCATCGATCTGATTAATCGAAAGAACATCACCATCAGCGTCTGTATCATTTGCCAGTACAGAAATTATGGCCGTCTGATCTTCAAGTACAGTAAATGTGTCACCAACCGCAACAGGTGGGGTATTTGTTACAATAGTTACCGTGCTTTCACCAACATTGCTGTTTGAAGTCCCGTCATTGACTATAAAGTCAAACTGGCGCTCTCCAAAAGTAGCACCACCCGCAGTATTGTCATAGGTGATGGAAGCAATCAGGGCCTCCAGGTCAGCAATTGGAATAGTTCCACCGCCATCTCGAGTAATGGTAAAAACATCAGGCGTGCCAGAACGATCATAATCAATATTAAACGAGGTCCCGCCAATTGTTACAACTTGAATTGAGTTCGTATTCAAACTGAATACGGCACCGCCAATATCTATTTCTTCTGAATTGCCATCTTGAATACCAGTAACATTGATAATCAACGAATCCATCGTTGTATTGTTAAGATCAATTATAGATACATCGCTATCTGCAATATTTACTGGATTACCAGAAGTTGTATCGAAATTTACATCAAAGCCTCTATTATCTAAGCCACCACCAGAGTTGTTGGGGTCTAAATTTAGAATTGGCGCATTTGACACGATCAAATTCACCATTCCCGTGGAAGTGTTCCCATTCCCGTCATCAATAAGGTATGTAAATGAATCATATGATTGACTAGATCCATTTGGATAAACAGTAATTGTTCCATCCGCATTAAGTAGAACTGCAGGCTCTCCTAGATTTGCTGCAGGATCTGCAATTTCAGCTGCATTTGTCACCAACAGTCCAGTCGACAGGTATACCAGGTCACCAGCACTGACGGCTTGCCCTAATATTTGAGTAATCGAGAATGAATGTGAATTAGCGTCAATATCATTCGCAAGCACATCAACAGTGACAGGGGTTGTATCATTGGTAATCACCTGGTCTTTAATAGCAATCAGCTCTGATTCAAAGCTGTCTGCCCGAACCATCAACCAGGTGTTAAAAGAAGAATCACCAGTGTCCGCGACGCCGATCTTAATATCATTCTGCTGGCCAGCAACAACATCGACGGTTACCGAAATGGTATGAGTGAATCCATCCATCGCAGTTTCCCAATTTGAGCCAGAATTATCTCTGTACAAAGATGGGTTTGCGGATTCCAGTATTCCATCAGTCGGATCATGGTTAGCGTTAAAATCATTGGCATCTGAGCCAAATGCAGGATTAATTGTACCCGCGTGATTGATGGAACCAATACTCATTTCCTGCCCATCTGGAGTGGCGGCGTAGTAAATCCCATTTACCCAGATGCCGATAGAATCGTTAAATCCCGCATAGACATATTCATTATACTCCTCGGAACCGAAGGCAAATTGAATGGTGAGTTTGTCATTATCGGGAATAATCGTTGCTTCAAGAAACGATGCGTCAAATGTGGAAACTCCATTATTGATCGAGTTAAAATCGGCATCATTATTCGCGCCCGATGTATTCTGCGATGCATTTCCAGCAGACCCGGCAGCATTGATGCTTTCGGTAGAACCGGTACTAAAAATCACACCATCATTAAATGTAACAACTGGGTTTGCCGGCACAAGACCATCAGTAAATGTGCCAACAGATGTCGGATCTCCGGTGTAAGTTGGATCTGTCACACCACTTGTTGTTGAATCAAGGATTGTCACGCCACTTCCAAATATGGCATTTGCGAGCACATTAGCATCAGTAGTATTTGTAATCGTAAGAGCCGCAAGAACCCCTTGCCATTCACCGCCATCAACGACCGCAGCTTCTACAGTACCAGCGGTAATTTCCAGATCCCAATCACCACCAAGAGATTCGCTCCCTGTTAGATCATCAGATGCGGCAATATCTGCGCCTGTAATTTTTGCTAATTGTTCTGCTACTTGCTGCCCGACATCGCCTGCACCAAAATCGCACCCATAAATCAAAATATCGCCATCTTCATCCAAGGCTGCGCCGATATTATTCAATGCCTGAACATGTTCATTGGTAATCGTATCGCCATTTAATTGCGTTGACCCCAAATTTAAGAACCCGGCCCCCCCGTGCGAGATAATATGAATGGCATCCAACCCCTCCATCTCGGATACAATTTTCGCAATCTGCTCGACACCGTCACTATCCTGATCAAGAACATAGACCTCAACATTGGGATCAATACTACTCAACAGGGATCCGATGTCCTCAACTGCAGCATCAATAAACACAATCTCTTTACGGCTCTCGCTTTGCAGATCGGGGGCAACTGACACATCAAAATTATACTCGCTGGAGTCGGTTTCAGTATTCTGGTTTGAATCATTATCAATGTCAGATGAGGGGTTGCCGACATATTTATCAGCAAGCTCAACCATCGCAGCAGTTTCAATTGCATCTCTTGCGGTTTCAACCGCAGCAGCATCCAGAAGAATGCGAGGTTCTAATGCTCGCATTAACGGTTTTTCTTCACCCGGCATCTCGATTGGCCCAATACGAGATTTTCGAAAAACGGATCTGAATATATTTGCCATGTCGTCGCCAATTATTAAGAGCAAGGGAGCAACCGATTCAAAAGACGGATTCCACCCAGTAGGTTTGTTGGCGATAATCGGCTGTTTACGGTTAGTATTTGGTTAATATTTTAGAAAGTTAACGCGACAATCAGTAATCAAAATCAATAATTTATGAATCAAATGAATCGTTTAGAATAAATTCACCCTTTTTTAATATTTCTTAACAAAATTAATAACTTGAAGAGAGCACCCTAAACACCCGAAACTACGAATTAAATCAGTTCCGGAAATCTCATCGTACCGTAAATTAGGAAAACACAATAGGAAACCATGCCAATTTGAATGAATTAACTATTTGATTTAAAAAATGCCCTAAAATCGAAGTCATCGGCAGATACATCAGAAAAATCAGGAAGAATATGACCTGCAAGGATTCTGCGACCTATCATATGTTCTGCTTGATTGTTCACGGTATCAATTGCTAACAAAGACATTCGATCAAAATGAAATACAGAAATTTTATTTGATCCCGGTTGCTGCTTTACAACCCGTCGCTCTGAATTATTTGACAATCCTACGATCTGTAGCTTGTCATCACCTTGATCGGACCAAAACCAGGGAACCTCCGAATAAGATTGCGGGTTTTCAGTCAAAGTCAGGGCCGCATTTCTAGCCTGATCATTTGCATTTTGGATGGATTCCAATCGCACATGTGCACCAATTTGCCAGTGCTCAAATGAAACACAGTCACCGATTGCCAATATGTTCGGGTCTGAGGTTTGCATATAAGGGTCAACTTCAATGCCGTTTTCACACTGCAATCCTGCGGTTTCTGCTATTTTACAATTTGCAACAACCCCTATGCCTATCAAAACCAGATCCGCATTTATGATGCTACCGTCACATTTCACACCCTTAACAAGACCATTCGCTTGAACAATTTCGTCAACATTTGCGTTAAGATAGATTTCCATCCCCCCTGCGCGATGCTTGGATAAAAAATACTCAGAAATCTCCGGCGAAACGGCTCGCCCCAACAGCCTCGGTCCGGCCTCAAATACGGTCACATTTTTACCAAGACCAGCAAAGGTTGCGGCGGCTTCCAGTCCAATAAATCCACCACCAATTACGCTAATATTGTTAGCTTTCTTGAGCTCTTTTCGCAGCAAAACAGCATCATCTGCGATCTTTAAATAGTGCACACCATTTGCATCAGAGCCCGGTATATCCAACAATCTTGCCCTAGCCCCCGTCGCCAGAATAAGTTTCGTATAAGTAAGTTGCATCCCGCTATTTAGAGCAATATTGTTAGAGTTGCGCTCGATAGCCGTCACCTCATGCCCAAGAAGCAGCTCAATATTGTTATCATCATAAAACGCCTGAGGTTTGATAATCTGTTTATCTGTATCAGGATGCTTTAAAAATGCCTTGGAAAGCGGTGGACGGTGATAAGGCAAGCAGTTTTCATTAGAAATCATAGAAATTTTGCCCAGATAACCATTTTGTCGAAGTGAGGCGCATAATTGCGCGCCGCCATGCCCGCCCCCAACGATTATATAATGATCATCCATTTCAACTTTCATCCACCCAACCGTTAAAAGAGTAACCTCACCAATACCAAAGACAACGCCGGAAACAACACCAAAATACCAACCCGCACCAGATCACTGATCACAAATGGAATCACACCGCGATAGGTATGTGACATTGGCACACCTGCCGCCATGGAATTGATGACAAATAAATTCATTCCCACCGGGGGTGTAATAAGGCCAACCTCAACGACAATCAAAACCAGTATTCCAAACCATAACGCAAACTCTTCCGGTGGCAGGCCAAAATCCATAGCAGCCATCATCGGAAAAAACACAGGTATTGTCAGCAAAATCATCGACAGCGAATCCATGATGCATCCAAAGATCAAATAACAAAGCAAAACAAAAAACAACACCATCCACGGGCTATAACCCATTGAATTTACCCAGGTAACGGCCTCTTGCGGTAATTGCGAAAACCCTAAGAATGTATTGAACACACTGGCACCAAGAACAATAAAGAAAATCATGCCGGTCGAAACGGCGGTTTCCAGCAACGCATCAAAAAAGGAAGAAAGAGTTAGCCCGCCATTGAATATGGCAATAAGCCCGGTTCCAGCAGCACCGATAGCTGCCGCCTCAGTCGGGGTAAAAACTCCCGCATAAATCCCCCCAATCACAATTGTAAATACCAACATGACCGGCCAGACATCAAGAAGCGAACTCATTCGAACTGAAAGATCAACTTTTTCACGATCGCCTGCAGATCCCGGTTTGATGCGAACATAAATCGCAATTGCGATTATGTATCCGATGGCAGCTAAAAAACCCGGAATAAATGCGGCTACAAATAATTTGGCAATATTTTGTTCTGCCAGCACCGCGTAGATTACTAAAACCACAGAGGGCGGGATCAATATTCCAAGCGTTCCACCCGCAGCCAAAGCGCCAGTGGACAAAGCATCTGAATACCCGAACCGTTTCATCTCAGGCAATGCCACCTGCCCCATAGTGGCGGCCGTGGCCAGGGACGATCCGCAAATGGCGCCAAAACCACCACAAGCTCCGATCGCAGCCATAGCAACACCCCCCTTGAGATGCCCAAGCCATGCTTCCGCCGCCTTAAACAAGGCCTTAGACATACCGCCCCGGGTTGCAAATTGGCCCATCAACAAAAACAACGGCACAATGGATAGTGAATAATTGGAGAACGTTTCAAACGGCATTGATTTTAACTGCGAAAGAATGGGTATCCATGTTCCGTTGATCAGGTAATTACCAGTCATTCCACACAGCAACATAGCCAGACCAATTGGAATCCGGATGAAAATCAATATCATCAGGACAAGGAAAACCAAGCCCGCCAGTTCAAGGTTGCTAAGGCCAAAAATCATCAATGCACATCCATCATTTGTGGCTCACCGTTACCGACCATTTCATTAAAACTGCGCCAGGTCGTATAGGCGGATACAACAATGAACACTCCTCCACCAAGCAAGCAGGCTGCATATCCCCACCAAAGCGGGAACTGTAGAATAAAGGTTGTTTCGTGATAGGCCTGCTTGTCAATTGTGCCTAAAATCAACCGCCAGAAAATAATGCCAGCAACAATTGTCAGCAGCAAATTACCAACCACCGCCAAAAAAGCCATTTTTCGTGGTGACAGCCAGCTTACAAATATATCAACGGTTACGTGCCCTCGTTTAAACTGACACCAGGGGAGAAATGAGAAAACTGCAAATGCAGTGCAAACCTCAACCAATTCAAAATCACCCGGCACCGGGCCAAGACCGGCAAAAATCAAGGCCCGCCCGGTAATGCTGGTTACCGTCAAAACGATCAAACCAGCCAAAACAATCCCGCCAATTATGGCAAGCCAACGGGCAAGCACCTCAATCATTAATCCAATTCGCTCTTCAAGTTCGGGTGCAATACCCGACCGTTCTTCAGCAATCAATTTTTATACCCCCTGTGAACAATTGAAGCTTGAGCATTCAAAGTTTCCACATCAAACCCGGTTAAGTGCTTATATTTACTGGCCCGTTCTTCCAGCTCCTGTTGCGACAAAACATCGTGAATATCATTAAACTCACCGTCGCACTTTTCTTCAACAATTTGCATTATTTGATCGGGACCATTGCCCCTGTTTGCCAGCACAATTTTTGAAGTGAACGGCCGCCGCTCCGTCTCATAGGCATCAAGTGCACTGTTGTTGACCCCTTTATCCAGCAATTCCCGCACCAAAACTCGTGCATCAACAATACCTTGCGTCGCTCCGTTAGAGCCAATTGGATACATCGCATGTGCAGCATCACCCACAAGACTGACATTTTCAAAAGTCCATTGATCCAGTGGATTTCGATCAACCATCGGAAATTCATAAACCCCGTTATGGTCGCGAATCATTTGCGGAACATCGAGCCAGTCAAATTCCCAACTTTCAAACTCCGGCAGAAAATCCTCTAATTTGCCAGACCTGTTCCAGTCTTCCTTATTCCAAATCTTGTCGGGATCAAACTTCAACTCAGCGATCCAGTTAATCAACATCTCACCCGTTTGCGGGTCAATTTTCGAAATTGGGTAGATTACAAATTTTTGAAACTCATGCCCAACCATTGCCATGGTCGCACCATCAAGAAATGGTTTTGCAGTCGTCGTCCCACGCCACAAAATTGCACCACCCCAAATCGGTGGCCCTTCTTGCGGGAAAAGTTGTTTTCTAACGGCTGAATGAATGCCATCGCAGCCGATCAATATTTCGCCTCTAATCTTAAAATCTGCGTTTTTACTACGCGAATGAAAAGTTGCCTCTACACCGTCAGGTAGTTGCTGAAACCCAGTCAGAACACACCCCGCTTCAACAATATCCTTATGCGTGCGCTCAACCAGAGCATCATATAGCATCGTCTGCAACTTTCCGCGATGAACTGAATATTGTGGCCAGTTATACCCGGCATCGGTGCCGCGAGGTTCATTCCAAATTTTACCACCCAGTTTGGAAAAATAAGCGACATTTGTTGTTCTGACCCCAAATGCTTCAAGCGCGTCTTCCAAGCCAAGCTCAATCAGTTCACGCACAGCATGCGGTTGGATATTTATTCCCACGCCAAGCGGCTCGATTTTGTTACTTTGTTCAAATATTCTAAAAGGCAACCCGACCTGCTGACACGTTAAAGCCAATGTAAGCCCACAAATCCCTGCACCGGCAATCAGAATTGACATATCATATCATCAATCAAACAAATCGGGGCACCATTAACTGCGCCCCGATTCAGGTTGAATTTACATTTTTGTATATTTTTCGATCAATGCGCGCGCATCATCAACCATTGCCTGACCCGGGCGGCCCTTTGCGTCCATTTCGGCAATCCATGCAGCCACGACAGGTTTAGCCGCATCTTTCCAGCGCTGCAGCTCATCGCCTTCAATCCGCACAATGGTATTTCCACGGTCTTCAGCCACTTTACGTGCCGGAGCATCCTGCTCTTCCATCACACGGCCAGCCCAACCACCAGTTTCAGCACCTGAATTATCATCAATAACTTTCTTCAGATCATCAGGAAGGGAATCATATTTTGCCTTGTTCATGGCAAAAATAAACGCGGCAGTATAAAGCGCATGATCACCACCGAACTCCGTATGGGTTTTTGTCAATTCGGCAATTTTAAATGCCCGTGTTACTTCCCACGGAATAACCGTACCTTCGATCACACCTTTTGATAGCGCACTTGGAACAGCCGGCAACGGCATACCAATTGGAACAGCACCAAGATTTTCAATCAGGCCGTTGATAATACGTGTAGGACCACGAAGTTTTTTGCCCTTCATGTCCTCAAGCTTTTGGATACCATCACCCTTGACATGAAACATTCCTGGACCATGAACATGCAACGCAATAACTTTTACATCCTTGAAATCTTCCTTGCAGTATTTTGCAGCATAATCATTATAAGCCTTTGAAGTTGCTTCTGCATTGGTCATCATGAATGGCAATTCAAAGACTTCCGCACAAGGGAAGCGGCCCGGTGTATAACCTGGGAGTGTCCAAACAATATCAGCAACACCATCCTTAGCCTGATCGAACAAAGCAGGTGGTTTGCCACCCAATTGCATGGAAGGAAAAATATTGAATTTAATCCGTCCACCGGATTCTTTTTCAACTTTTTCAGCCCAAGGCTCAATGAACAATTTTGGAATGGTCGCCGGAGCCGGCAGGAAGTGATGAATTTTAAGCGTCACTTCCTGAGCTTGTGCAGTGGCAATTCCACCAAATGCCGCGCCAGCAAACAGGCACGCTGTGAGTAATTTTCTAATCATGTTTCTCTCCCGGTTAAATTTTCCGCTAATCTTTTATTCAAAAGACATTGCGGTTTTTGTTGTCCGACTGCTAAACAAGCACAAAATTAGTATCATTTGCAACTAATTTAAGCGCCCAAGGCAATTGAATTACCAGTTTAGCGCCACAAGGCGTAATTTAGCCAATTAAATGTCTGCAATATCCATTCATTTTTGGGATCAAAAGGTAACTATGCCAAGGTTAGGGTCAGGACCCTAAGAGTCTGACTCGAAAGTTTATTCAACATAACAATACCTTGCCAGCCTGCGCATGAGCATTCTGATATGGGCAATCAGTGTCCATGCGGTTGAGCTTTCAATTGAGGCTTCATAATCCTTGGCCAGTCTCCTGCATCTTCCCAGCCATGCGAATGTGCGCTCGACCACCCATCGCCGGGGTAAAACGACAAACCCGCTCATATCGTCGGTCCGTTTGATCACCTCAATTGTCCACTTGCCTTTGCCCTTCAAAGCGTCTTTCAGTTTGTCGCCAGCATAGCCTCCATCGGCAAATACATGACGCAGGAAAGGATAAAACCGGCGGATCGATTGTAGCACTGATACCGCCCCATCACGATCCTGAATATCGGTCTCATGCACAACCAACCCAACCATGAAACCGTTGGTGTCAGTCACGACGTGGCGCTTGCGCCCCTTGATCTTTTTACCCGCATCATAGCCTCGTGGACCCCCGCTTTCCGTGGTTTTCACCGTTTGGCTATCGATGACGCCGGCGCTCGGGCAAGACTCTTTGTTCTCCAACTCCCGGCCCATTTGAACAAGCGCAAAGTTGATGCCTGACAACACCCCGTTCTTGCGCCAGTCATAGAAATATCGCTGCACGGTGGATAATGGCGGGAAATCTTTCGGCAGCATGCGCCATTGAATACCGCCTTGCGCCATGTACAAAATTGCATCAAACAACGAGCGCATATCAGTGGTTCGTGGCCGTCCGCCATGGCGGGCCGGTGGAAGAAACGGCTCAATAATTGCCCATTCCTCATCAGAACAATCACTTGGATAACGGCTGTAAATGCGTTTATGCTCTGCTCGGGTGATATCAGTCCAGGCCATTGCGATCTCCTTCGAATCTTTGACAATCCGAATGAATCACAAACCTCTGATATCACTCAACTACTTTCGAAACAGGCCCTAAGCAAATTTACCGAAATAACTACGATAGCTTTCGCGCCAGCCAGTGCCGTCGACATAGCGAAATATAGGCATCTTCGCCGCCTATCACCACCTGCTCGCCATCTTCGATGACCCGTCTGTTACCATCCATTCGCACAACCATGGTAGCCTTGCTGCCACACCAGCAAATGGTTCTGATTTCGCGCAAACTATCAGCAATCGCCAACAGCTCGGCACTTCCGGGAAACAGCTTGCCTTGAAAATCGGTGCGAAGCCCGTAGCACATCACCGGGATAGAAAGATCATCGGCAACCCTGGCCAATTGCCAAACCTGCGCACCGGTCAAAAATTGAGCCTCATCAACCAGAACGCAGTTTACGGGTGCTTGAGATTGCGCCGCCTCAATCTGCTCAAACAGGTTATCTTCTGGCTGGAAAATTTCCGCTGGCTGCTCAAGGCCAATACGCGATGCAATAACGCCCTGCCCCTTGCGATCATCCACGGCCGCCGTTAGCAACAAAGTGCGCATACCGCGCTCATGATAGTTATAAGAAGCCTGCAATAACACGGTTGATTTACCGGCATTCATTGCCGAATAGCTAAAATAGAGTTTTGCCATCTTGAGCGCCCACGATTGCATTCATTCGATTTTAGCGAGCACAACCACTTACGGACAAGAGAGCAATTATACTCTCCACAGGCTTTTAATAAAATATTTCAGGCGATCAAATCGACGCGACAGCCTCATTATAGGTTGCCATCATCGCATCATGGTTTTTGCCATACTCAAGCAAAGTGGTCCATGTAAAAATACCACTATTATGCATATCGTCGAATGTAATTTGAACAGCATAATTACCGACCTGCTCAATCTTCATGATTTCAACATTCTGCTTACCGGTAATAGTTTTCTTCTGGCTCGGCATGTGGCCTTGTACGTCAGCGGACGGCGCTTCAACCCGCAACAACTGAGCGGTTATATCATAGGTCACATCATCAAATGTTACAGATAAAACCCGTTTGTCTTTTGAAAGTCTGATTTCGGATGGAGCGACTGCATTTGCCATAATTGTTCTATTCCCTGCATTGGCCTGATTTGACCAAACTATACCGACTACGAAGAAAAACCTTATTGCAGCAAGATGAGCATTCAAGCAATACTATTCAATTATCAGGGGTGATCTGTCACAGGTTTTAGTTCAAGCCACATCATTTACAATATATTCTTTATCTTCAAAAAAATGCTCTTTCAGGTTATTGCCCTCCCCCCCACGATCAATGACCAGAAAATCACTTACCGCCTCAAGAGCAATCATCGGGTGATGCCAGGTATTTCTGGCGTAATTTATCCCCTGCTGCCCGCTTGCAAGAAAGCCCACCGGCTCACCCGGCAAACCATCACTATTTGCCGGAGCCACAATAACCAAAAAAGAGTTCCCGCTCATTGGCATGAAAATCTGGCTCCCCAGCGGATGGCGCTCCATCATCTTTATCGGCAATGGCAGGGAAAACGGCTGGCTTCGGGCAATGGAGACAATGGTTTTCCCGTATTCCATAGACGTGTCTATTTTCGCAAGGTCATGAAACCGCTCTGTGGTGCCATTATTAATCGGAAAGCTATCAGCACTGGCGGCCTCAACAACATCGCCAAAGGGCGCAAATGCCTCTCGAGTGAGCGGGTTAATGGATATAATTTTCGTCAAAATATACGCCTCCTTGCCAAATTGCCTTGAGCCAATGACGTTGCAATTCGCTCCATCACCAGCCCAAGCGACTTAATCTAAATCAGCTCCCATTGTCATCAAAAATCGGAACTGGAGACAACTCTTTTGCAAAACTCAACTGGTTAGCCCTAAAGTCTTGCTTTTCCCCACTTGCGGAAATGTTAAATATTCGCCCATTATAGTAGCAACAAACCAATCTGATAATTATTTGGGGGCAAATTTGCTTAGCATTCTACAACAGCTCGATGAAAAACGCAGTCAGGCACGAATGGGCGGCGGCGAACGGCGCATTCAGGCGCAGCATGCCAAAGGCAAACTAACCGCCAGAGAACGCATTGATGTTCTGCTTGATGAGGGCAGTTTTGAAGAATACGACATGTTCGTCACCCATCGTTGCACCGACTTCGATATGGAAAAGAACAAGATCGCCGGTGACGGGGTGGTTATCGGCTGGGGCACCATTAATGGCCGCTTGACCTATGTTTATTCACAGGACTTTACCGTCCTTGGTGGATCGCTTTCTGAAACCCATGCGGCAAAAATTTGCAAAATCATGGATATGGCCATGAAAAATGGCGCCCCTGTCATTGGCCTCAACGATTCCGGCGGTGCGCGCATTCAGGAAGGCGTGGCATCCCTTGGCGGCTATGCCGATGTATTCCAGAAAAATGTTTTAGCCTCCGGCGTTGTGCCACAAATTTCGGTCATCATGGGCCCCTGTGCCGGTGGCGCGGTCTATTCGCCCGCCATGACCGATTTTATCTTTATGGTCCGTGACACATCTTATATGTTTGTCACCGGCCCTGACGTGGTGAAAACCGTCACCAATGAAATCGTCACCGCCGAAGAACTGGGCGGCGCCAAAACCCACACGTCAAAATCCTCTGTAGCTGATGGGGCATTTGACAACGACATTGATGCGTTGCGCCAAATCCGCAAACTGTTTGATTTCTTACCGCTCAACAATCGCGACAAACCACCGGTTCGCCCCTTCTTTGACGATCCGAACCGAATGGAAATGAGCCTCGATACACTGGTGCCGGAAAACCCCAACAAGCCCTATGATATGATCGAACTGATCGTCAAACTCGCCGATGAGGGCGATTTTTTCGAAATTCAAAAGGATTTTGCTAAAAACATCCTAACCGGATTTATTCGTCTTGAGGGACAAACCGTTGGCGTTGTTGCCAATCAACCGATGGTGCTGGCCGGTTGCCTTGATATTGAATCAAGCCGCAAGGCGGCGCGTTTTGTGCGTTTCTGTGATGCTTTTTCCATTCCCGTTTTAACCCTTGTTGATGTACCAGGCTTTCTGCCGGGAACGGCGCAGGAATTTGGCGGTGTAATAAAACATGGTGCAAAGCTGCTCTTTGCCTATGGCGAGGCAACGGTGCCAAAGGTCACGCTGATCACCCGCAAGGCCTATGGCGGTGCTTACGATGTGATGGCCTCCAAGCATTTACGCGGTGATGTCAATTATGCCTGGCCAACGGCTGAAATTGCCGTCATGGGGGCAAAAGGCGCGACCGAGATCATCTATCGTTCAGAGCTGGGCGATGCGGAAAAAATCGCCAAGCGCACCAAAGATTATGAAGACCGTTTTGCCAACCCCTTTGTGGCGGCCGAAAAAGGCTTCATTGACGATGTGATCATGCCGCACGCCACCCGCAAACGCATCTGCCGGGCCTTCGCCATGCTGCGCGGCAAGAAGCTGGAAAACCCATGGAAAAAACACGACAACATTCCGTTGTGAGGATTTAAAATGCATAAACATCGCGGTTTTCCATCACGCCTTTCAGGCACCGATTATCACTTCACCCTGCGCCGTGCGGGCAAAAAGGTAACGCCATTGGTGGCACGTGAGCGATACCGCGACCGCAAACCTGCCGATTGCCAGGCCGATCTTTATTTCATGGCGGCAATCTGGAATTGCTTTGGCGAAGAACCGTTTCAACGTGGCAATCTCGATGCCACCCGCCTTTCATGGCTGCTCGGTCGTGAGGTCGTGCCGGTGGACGAGCATTTCGATAACCAATCCTATTCAGCCCTGCTCAAGGTCGATGTAAAAACTGCTCAAAAATCCTATCCGGAGGTATTCAAATGACCCATTGGAAAGGCCAGGCTTTTACCGTCAGTCATGCTGAAACTGCCGATTTCAAAACCGAAGGGCTGCGAGCCTTTTTTGCCTATCGTGATCTGGGTATTAAAGATGCCACCAAAGGTAAATTTGGCGCCCATGTCATTCGCGCCGTTGCGGGCGAAAAATCCGAAGCCCAATGGCATGTGCATGAACTTGATTTTCAATTGATCTACATCACCAGGGGCTGGGTGATCTTTGAATATGAAGGTCAGGGCGAAATTACCATGCGGAAAGGCTCCTGCGCATTACAGCCACCAGGAATTCGCCACCGCGAAGTTCGCCATAGCGATGATATGGAACTGATTGAAATAATTTCACCGGCAAATTTTGAAACCACCCTTGTCGAGGCACCATCATCATGATTCAAAAATCAATATCCGAAAAAGAACGCCAGCGACTACACAAGCAGCATTGGGACTGGCTGAAGTTTATCGCCCTTTGTGCGCTTGCGGGAATTACCTTCGGCGCATTGATCTCACTGTGGATCATCAATTCAGACTTAAATGGCTTTGGCAGCCTTTTGGCCCGCTCCGCCAACCGCATTGGCTTTACCATTTTGCTGGTCGCAGGCTTCGCTTCAACTTTTGGCATGGTAGCGATGGGTATCGGCATCACCATCCGCTCTCAAATGCAAGACAAACAGGATTAATTCACTCATATGTTTAAGAAAATTCTGATAGCAAATCGTGGCGAAATAGCCTGTCGGGTCATCAAGACCGCCCGTAAAATGGGCATTACAACTGTGGCCGTTTATTCCGATGCGGACAAAGACGCACTGCATGTGAAAATGGCAGATGAGGCCATTCATATCGGCTCACCACCGGCAAATGAATCCTATATTGTCATGGATAAAATTATTGGCGCTGTGAAACAATCAGGTGCCGAGGCCGTTCATCCAGGCTACGGGTTTTTGTCAGAAAACCCGCTTTTCCCCGCAGCACTGGAGAAAATTGGGGTTGCCTTTATCGGCCCGCCGGTTGGTGCGATTGAGGCTATGGGCGACAAGATCACTTCTAAAAAACTTGCAATAAATGCCGGTGTCTCAACTGTTCCCGGCCACATGGACCTGATCGAAGATGCCAATGAGGCGGTAAAGATTTCAAACGAAATCGGCTATCCGGTGATGATCAAGGCCTCTGCCGGTGGCGGCGGCAAGGGTATGCGCATTGCCTGGAATGATGATGAGGCCCGCGAAGGCTTTCAAAGCTCCAAAAACGAGGCGGCAAAATCCTTCGGTGATGACCGTATATTCATTGAAAAATTTGTCACCCAGCCCCGCCATATTGAAATTCAGGTTTTGGGCGATAAACACGGCAACACCATTTATCTGGGCGAACGCGAATGCTCTATCCAGCGCCGCAATCAAAAGGTTATCGAAGAAGCGCCCTCCTCTTTTCTGGACGAGGCAACTCGAAAGGCGATGGGTGAACAATCGGTGGCACTGGCGGCCGCAGTTGACTATTGCTCGGCCGGTACGGTTGAATTTATCGTTGATGGTGACAAAAACTTCTATTTCCTCGAAATGAATACACGTTTGCAGGTTGAACATCCGGTCACCGAACTAATCACCGGCATTGATCTGGTCGAGCAGATGATCCGCATTGCCAATGGCGAAAAACTCAAGCTCAAACAAGATGATGTGAAGCTGACCGGTTGGGCGATGGAATCACGGCTTTATGCCGAAGACCCCTATCGCAATTTTCTCCCGTCAATTGGCCGCCTCACCCGCTATCGCCCGGCCTTTGAGGGCACCAAGCCAGACGGCACGATCGTTCGCAATGATACCGGCGTATTTGAAGGCGGCGAAATCTCGATGTTCTACGACCCGATGATCGCCAAATTATGCACCTGGGGCAAAGACCGGCCAATCGCCATTGAGGCCATGCGGATAGCGCTTGACCGCTTTGAGGTTGAAGGCATTAGCCACAATTTGCCGTTCTTGTCCGCTGTCATGGACCATGAACGCTTCGCCTCCGGCAATATTACAACCGCATTCATCGAAGAGGAATATCCAGATGGGTTTTCCGGCGCAACGCTCGACGGTGAGGCGCGCATCAAACTTGCAGCAATCGCGGCCGTCATGAACATGATTGCCCAGTTACGCCGCACCCGCATTTCCGGTGCTCTCACCAACCACAAGAGACGGGTTGGCAAGAACTGGGTTGTCACCCTTGATGGTGAAAATTTCGCGCTCAAACTCAAAGCCCGCCACGAGGGTGCACGGATCAAATTTTCCACCGGCGAAAAGCTCAATGTGGTGACGGACTGGCGACCGGGCCAGCAACTTTGTCTGGCAAGAATAGACGGCGAGGAAATCGCGGTCAAAGTATCACCTTGCGACAGCGGCTATTGCTTGCGTTGGCGCGGGGCGGAAATGATCGCCACCATCCAGTCGCCGATGGTTGCTGAATTATCCAAATTGATGCCCGAAAAAATCATTCCTGACACTTCATCGCTGTTGCTTTGCCCGATGCCGGGGCTGATTGTGTCAATCGCAGTCACCGAAGGTGAGGAAGTGCAGGAAGGTCAGGCCCTTGCCACCGTCGAAGCGATGAAAATGGAAAATATTCTGCGGGCCGAAAAGAAAGGCGTGGTGATGACGATCAACTGCAACCCCGGTGACAGCCTCGCCGTTGACGACGTGATTTTGGAGTTTGAATGATGGTTCAAGAATTGAAGCCAGAAAAAAGCATGAAAGCACTTGAGGCGTTTGGAAGAAGTCAACTTTCCAAGAACTTCTTTATGCGGGATTTCCTTTACTCTGAGATTTCCAATTTTTATAAAATACCAAACATTCCAGATGAGCCAGCCCTTGCTATTGAAGCTGGTTCGCAACTCTGTCAAAACTTGTTGGAACCCCTCAGGGAGCATTTTGGAGGTTTGGCGATAAGGTCTGCATATCGATCTTGCGCGGTGAATGAATTTGGTAACGAAAACAAGCTCAATTGCGCCAGTAATAAGGCCAATTATGCCCACCATATTTGGGACCACAGGGATGCAAATGGACATCTGGGTGCCACAGCTTGTATCGTTATTCCATGGTTCGCAACCCAGTATGAGGCAGGGCGACCATGGCAGAGTCTCGCATGGTGGATTCATGACCATCTGCCATATTCTACCCTCTATTTTTTTCCTAAGCTCGCGGCATTTAACATCCAATGGCATGAGAAACCGGAGCGCCGTATTGATTCTTATGTCGCCCCCCGTGGGAACCTCACCAAGCGCGGAAAAAGCAATTGGGATGGAGATCACTCGACAGAATATGAATGGTTCGCAGTATAGCGAAAACATCAGGAATTTTGCATGACCACCACACACCCAAAAAACCCACCCCGTGACTGGCTCGACGTTGCCACCAAAGAATTGCGCGGCAAGGATGTTGATACTCTCACCTGGCACACGCCGGAGGGCATAGACGTCAAGCCGCTTTATACGCAGGCTGACCTTGAAAACATCGACCATCTGGGCACGCTTCCAGGCATTCTTCCCTATTTGCGCGGCCCCAAAGCCACCATGTATGCGGGCCGCCCGTGGACCATTCGTCAATATGCCGGATTTTCCACTGCGGAAGAATCCAACCGCTTTTACCGCAAGGCATTGGCCGGCGGGCAGCGCGGCCTGTCTGTTGCCTTCGACCTTGCCACCCACCGTGGCTATGACAGTGATCATCCACGCGTTGTTGGCGATGTTGGCATGGCCGGCGTGGCGATTGACTCTGTTGAGGATATGAAAATCCTGTTCGATGGCATTCCGCTAAATAAAATGTCAGTTTCTATGACCATGAACGGCGCGGTGGTTCCGGTGCTGGCCTCTTTCATTGTGGCGGGGCAAGAACAGGGGCACAAAACATCTGAACTTTCCGGCACCATTCAAAACGACATTCTCAAAGAATTCATGGTCCGCAATACCTATATTTATCCGCCCGAACCATCGATGCGGATTGTCGCCGATATTATCGACTTCACCGCCCGTGAAATGCCCAAATATAACTCGATCTCAATTTCCGGCTATCATATGCAAGAGGCCGGTGCCAATCTGGTGCAGGAACTTGCCTTCACCCTTGCCGATGGCCGCGAATATGTGCGTACCGCCATCGCCAAAGGCATGAATGTGGATGAATTTGCGCCAAGACTTTCGTTCTTTTTCTGCATCGGCATGAACTTCTTTATGGAAAGCGCCAAATTACGCGCCGCCCGGCTTTTATGGTCACGCATTATGGAAGAATTTGAGCCCAAAAACCCTAAATCCTCAATGTTGCGTACCCATTGCCAGACATCCGGCGTATCCCTGCAAGAACAAGACCCCTATAATAATATAGTACGCACCGCCTTTGAAGCCATGTCGGCAGCGCTTGGCGGCACTCAATCGCTGCATACCAATTCATTTGATGAAGCGATCGCCCTGCCCTCTGATATGGCATCCCGCATTGCCCGCAACACGCAACTTATTTTGCAACATGAAACCGGCATAACCAATGTGGTCGACCCCTTGGCTGGCTCCTATTACGTCGAAAGCCTCACCAGCGAACTTGCCAATGAAGCATGGAAGCTAATTGAGGAAGTCGAAACCCTTGGCGGCATGACCAAAGCCGTCGCAACCGGCATGCCCAAGCAACGCATTGAAGAGGCGGCCGCCAAAAAGCAGGCAGCCATCGACAAGGGTGACGAAATTATTGTTGGCGTCAACAAATTTCGCCCAACGGCTGAACCCCTTATCGACATCCGTGAAATCGACAATTCTGCCGTTCGCGAGGCGCAGGTTGCGCGCCTCAAACGCATTCGCCGCGACCGCGACCAACAGGCCTGCGATGCAGCCCTTGAGGCTCTCACCAATGTCGGCGCATCCGGCAAGGGCAACATACTTGAGGCGGCAATAGAGGCCGCGCGAGCCCGCGCCTCGGTCGGTGAAATGTCAAGCGCGCTTGAAAAAGCCTTTGGCCGCCACAAGGCCGAAGTCTTGACCATCAAGGGCGTATATGGGGCTGAAAATAACGATGAGGCTTACCATTCGGTTGAAGATCATATCAGCGCATTTGCCAAAAAACTCGGCCATAAGCCGCGCATTCTGGTGGTCAAAATGGGCCAGGATGGACACGATCGCGGCGCCAAGGTCATCGCCACCGCCTTTACCGATCTTGGTTTTGACGTTCATGTCGGGCCGCTGTTCCAGACACCGGAAGAAGCAGTTGCCCTGGCGATTGAAAAAGACGTCGATATTATCGGTATTTCCTCCCATGCGGCCGGGCACAAAACCTTAGCACCAATGTTGCTGAAAGAACTGGCCAGCAATGATGCAGCCGACAAGATCGTTATTTGCGGCGGGGTTATTCCGCAGCAGGATTATGATTTTCTCACCAGGGCAGGCGTAAAAGCCATTTTTGGTCCCGGCACCAATATACCAAAGGCTGCCGATGCGTTGATAGATTTATTGCGCGAGCGCCTGCGCGGGCGCAACATATAGGTTCACCCATATTTGCATAATAGTTGATTGGGATGATCTATCCTGCCCCTTGTGCGATTATCAAAATTGCGGCAGTTTGAACTTTCAACATAATACGGAAATTATTCGATGCAAAACAAACCAATGCCCGGCAGCACTATGACCGATCCTTTTGGTCGCAAAGTTACCTATCTTCGCGTTTCTGTAACCGATCGCTGTGATTTTCGTTGTACCTATTGCATGTCGGAAGACATGACCTTTCTACCGCGCAAAGACTTGCTGACCCTGGAAGAACTTGACCGGCTTTGCTCTGCATTCATAAACAAGGGCGTTAAAAAACTGCGCCTTACCGGTGGTGAACCTCTGGTGCGCAAAAACATCATGAGCTTTGTTCGCACCCTTTCCCGGCATTTAGAAAGCGGCGCGCTGGAAGAAATCACCATCACCACCAATGGTTCGCAATTGGCCAAATACGCATCCGATCTGGTCGATTGTGGT
>Ga0256839_1002654_pt1 | contig 19611 bp, 11 predicted proteins | sample 354166metaG_FD_185968 | JGI IMG/M metagenome (GOLD analysis project Ga0256839, IMG submission 185968) | Hydrothermal vent microbial communities from Mid Atlantic Ridge, Atlantic Ocean - 354-166 | ecosystem: Environmental > Aquatic > Marine > Hydrothermal vents | place: Atlantic Ocean: Mid... | reverse complement strand
CGGGCGGACAACTCATGGACATAGGCATCGGTCGTATACCTGCCGACAGCCCTGAAGAAGCCCGGGATATTGTGAACAAGATCCTTCATTATCATGATGCGGCCAGCTACGGAAGCTGGCGCAATATCCTCACTTTTATTGCCGATGATGAAGACAACAATTTGCACCTGAGGCAGTCCGAACGACTCTCGGATACACTGCGCAAACATCATCCCGTCTACAACATTGACAAGATATACCTCGATGCTTACGAGCAGACGAGCACTCCGGGGGGAAACCGGTATCCGGGTGTGGAAGATGCGATCAATACACGTATGTTTTCAGGTACTTTATTTATGAATTATACCGGGCACGGAGGGGAAGGTGGCCTGGCTCACGAACGCATCATGACACACGACATGATACGTGCCTGGGACAATTACGACCGATTGACACTATTAATAACGGCTACCTGCTCGTTTGCACGCTATGACAACCCCGTTACGGAAACAGCCGGAGAGTTATCACTGGCAAACCCGCAGGGAGGGGCTGTGGCTTTGATTTCGACCGTTCGACTGGTTTATGCCAGCGCCAATTATACACTTAATCATGCATTGCTTCTTGAATTGTTTTCTAAGGATAACGGAGAATACCCTCGAATGGGGGACGTAATTATGAAGACCAAAAACCGGGTCGGAACCAAAGAGAACAATCGCAAATTTGCATTGCTTGGCGATCCGGCCATGCGGCTGGGCTATCCGCAACTTAGCGTAAAAAGCACGGCCATCAATCAAAAACCCTTCGTACAAAATTCAGACACCGTATCTGCACTTCAAAAAGTAAGCATTGAAGGAGAGGTGCGCTTAGCTGACGGAAATATTGCAAGTAATTTTAACGGTATTGTTTACCCTTCTCTTTTTGACAAGGAGGTAGACGTAAAAACCCTTCGCAATGACATCGGAAGCAGAAAGACCACCTTTAAACTGCAAAAGAACCTGCTTTATAAAGGCAAGGCCAGTGTAAAAAACGGAAAGTTTTCATACACTTTTATCTTACCCAAAGACATCAATTACGCCTTCGGATCGGGGAAAATAAGCTACTATACCAATGAAGGTTCTATAGATGGCCATGGCTTCGATTATGTAATTGTAGGAGGATCCTCCGACAGCTTTGCACAAGACAATGAAGGGCCTGAAGTAAAAATCTATATGAACGATGAGAACTTTGTTTCGGGGGGCATGACCGATGCCAACCCGATAATGCTGGTAAAGCTGGCTGATGAGAATGGAATCAATACAGCCGGAAATGCCATCGGGCACAATATCACAGGCATCCTGGACGAGGCCGATGAAAATCAGATTATACTCAACGAATTTTATGAGTCGGAGCTGGATGACTTCACACGGGGCGAAGCCAGATATCCGTTGACTGACCTGGAGCCCGGACTGCATAGCATCGAAGTGACCGCATGGGATGTTTACAACAACTCGGGCAAGGGCTATACCGAATTTGTAGTAGCCGAAAATGCCCGCCTGGCACTGGATCACGTGCTAAATTACCCCAACCCTTTTACCACATCCACGGAATTCTGGTTTGAGCACAACAAACCCGGAGAAACCCTTTCTCTGAAAATAGAAATATATACGGTCACCGGGCGTTTGATAAAAACCATACGTCAGGAATTTAAAAGCGAAGGGTTTCAGATTCGCGGAATACAGTGGGACGGCAGAGATGAATTCGGAGATGAAATCGGTAAAGGCGTATATATTTACCGGCTGGAAGTCAAAAGCGAAGAGGGCGAAACGGCAAACAAGTTTGCTAAAATGGTATTATTGAAGTAAATTTCGTTAGTTGAAGTCGTTTGTAAAATAGATACCTTTGCCATTCGTTAGCTTCAAAACTTCTTAAATAAACAAAAACCATATTTTTTCGTAAAAATCACTTATGGCCTCAGGGCCATTTCACCATAAAATGAAACTATTTGCAATGAAGAAACTTGCAAGCATACCGGCAGCTGTTCTATTCCTCCTGATCAGTACGTATTCCACAGATGTGCGTGCCCAATTTAACTTCCGGGATTCGCTCCTTAATGCCGTATCCACGGCCGTTCCCTTTCTCAGAATTGCACCCGATGCCCGTTCAGGCGGCATGGGAGATGTAGGCATCGGGCTATCACCGGATGCCAACGGCTGGTTTTATTCTCCGGCAAAGATGGCCTTTGCACCGCAGGATATGGCGTTTTCGGTCACTTACACTCCCTGGTTGCGTCAATTGGTTGGTGATATTTATCTGGCCAGCCTTTACGGGTATAAAAAAATTGATGACATGCAGACCGTTGGCGGCTCACTGAGGTACTTCTCGCTGGGCAATATCACCTTTACCGATATAGGCGGGAATTACATTGGTGATTTTCGCCCCAATGAATTTGCATTGGATGCCGGCTATTCCCGTAAGCTGAGTGATGTCTTCTCGGCCGGCATCATGCTGCGTTTTATCTACTCCAACCTGGCCTCTGATTTTCAGGTCAACGGAGTAGCCATTAAACCGGGCACATCGGCAGCTGCCGATATCTCTTTCTTCTATCACAATGATGACATGAAACTGGGCGGAAGAGATGCCAAATTCAATGCAGGGCTCAATATATCAAACCTGGGTGCCAAGATCACCTACACGGAGGACGCTCAAAATCAAGACTTCCTTCCGGCAAACCTTGGATTAGGAGCTGCACTGACCGTTGAAATTGACGATTATAATGAAATCACCATTGCAGCCGACCTAAACAAACTTTTGGTTCCGGCCACATTTAACTCAATTAACGGCAACTTCCGCGACCTGTCAGTTCCGGCTGCCGTAATAAGGTCTTTCTCTGATGCTCCGGGAGGCTTCAGCGAAGAAATCAGAGAAATAATTTATCAGGTAGGTCTGGAATACTGGTACGACCAGCAGTTTGCCCTGCGTCTCGGTTATTTTTACGAAGACGGCACCAAAGGCGGGCGAAATTTCGCCACCGTTGGCGTAGGCCTGAAGTACAACGTTTTCGGGCTCAACTTCTCTTACCTCGTACCCACGAGCAACCTTCGAAACCCGCTGGACAACACGCTTCGCTTTTCACTCAATTTCGACTTCGATGCTTTCAGGAAAGAGGCCAAGTAAGCATTGACGATGGATATCCGTGTGGGGATCGGCTACGATGTGCATCAACTCAGAGAAGGAGTACCGCTTATGATTGGCGGAGTTTCGGTTCCCCACAGCAAAGGTGCCATCGGCCACTCAGATGCCGATGTGTTGATTCACGCTCTTTGCGATGCCCTGCTCGGAGCGGCCAACCTCGGAGACATCGGCAAACAATTCCCTAACAATGATCCCGCCCTCAAGGGAATTGACAGCAAAATATTGCTGAAAAAGACAGTCGAGCTGCTTGACCGGCATGGTTGGGCTATTATCAATATGGACAGTACGGTATGCCTGCAGGAACCCAAGATCGGGCATATCATCCCGGAAATGCAGCGCGTTTTATCTTCCGTCACAGGGCTGGTACCGGGGTCCGTAACAGTGAAAGCCACCACTACGGAATGGCTGGGCTTCGAAGGCCGCGAAGAAGGTATCAGCGCCATGGCCGTAGCCCTCATTCGCAAAAAGTAATTTGCAGCTTATCTTTATCTGACAATGAATTACAGCGCGGCAGAAATAGCCGAAATACTCAAAGCAAAGGCCCATTTGCCCCGTCCCGCAGTTTCCATACGCGAGTTGGCCATCGATTCGCGAAAAATTTACTTACCCGGGAGCTCCCTTTTCTTTGCGCTGCAAAGCAAACAAAATGACGGACACAAATACCTTGTCCACGCTTATGAAGAAGGGGTACGGAGTTTCGTTGTCAAGCACACAGCTCTTTTGCCCGAGGACCTCTCGATAAATTATTTCTTGGTGGACGATACGCTGCAAGCCCTCCGGCAGCTGGCCGCTTTTCATCGAAAACGCTTTGATATACCCATTGTGGCCATTACCGGTTCGAATGGAAAGACAAGTACAAAAGAATGGTTGTATGAAGTGCTTGCAGAGCGGATACGGGTGAGACGGAATCCCAAAAGCTATAACTCACAGATCGGGGTGCCCCTTTCGGTCTGGCTTTTGGACGAGGAAGACCGGCTGGGAATTTTCGAGGCCGGCATTTCGAAGCCCGGAGAAATGGAAAAGCTCGAAGAAATCCTCCGGCCCACCCACGGCATACTCACCAACATAGGCCCTGCACATGACGAGGGATTTACAGATCGTAAAGAGAAATTGCGCGAGAAACTAAAACTCTTCGTTCATTGCCGCACACTCGTTTACTGCCGCGATCAGGCTCTCGTACACCGCGAGCTGCTAAAATGGAAGCGGGATTATCCGGGGCTGCAATTGCTCAGCTGGGGAGCCCATGAAGAAGCCGATATCAGATATGAAAGAAGCGATGCAGACCTCAAAATCCGTTTTCGGAATAAGGAATACCGGATCCAACCCCCGGCAAAGGATGATGCAGCCATTGAAAACATAATGCATGTTTTTTCTGCTCTTCCGGCCCTCCGGCTAAATCCGGATGATTTTATCAAAACTTTCAGCCGCCTCGAGCATCTGCCCCTGCGCCTTGAGATGAAGAAAGCCGTCAACGGATCGCTCCTCATCTATGATTGCTATAACAACGACCTCCGCTCGCTTCAAATAGCCCTTGACTATCAGGAGATGCACGGGAAAAAGCGGAGCAAGACACTCATCTTGTCTGATATTCTTGAAAGCGGCAAGGAAGGCCCGCAACTCTATCGCGAGGTGGCCGAAATGATCAGACAAAAAGAGATTAAGCGCCTGATTGGCGTGGGCGATCAAATGGTAAAACACCTCCCCTCTGAAATCAAAGGGGAAATGCAGATGGAGTTTTACAGAAACACGGATGCCTGCCTTCGTTCTCTTGACCCTGACTCTTTCAAAAATGAAATCATCCTTCTGAAAGGGGCACGAAAATTTGCCTTTGAGCACATCGGCCCGGTCCTCGAAGAACAAGTGCACGGCACCCGGCTCGTCATCAACCTCGAAGCTTTGCGGCATAACTTCAATTTCTATCGCGCTTTGCTGCGCCCCGATGCGAAGATCATGATCATGGTTAAAGCACTTGCCTATGGCACCGGCATGGACCGGATCGCAAGCGTACTGCAATATCACAGAGCCGATTACCTTGCCGTGGCCTATGCCGATGAGGGCATTGCTCTTCGAAAGGCAGGCATTCAGTTGCCCATACTGGTGATGAACACATCCGAAGAAGCCATGTTGCGCCTTATCCAACATCAGCTCGAACCTCAAATATTCAGTTTCAGGAGCCTTAATCAGATCCTGACCTCACTGAAAAAGCAGAAAAAACAGTCCCGCCCCTATCCTGTGCATATCAAGCTTGATACGGGAATGCACCGCCTTGGATTCGAGTTGGAAGAACTCCCCGTACTTCTCGAACAATTGCAAAAAAACCGGGGCCTCGTAGAAGTGAAAAGCATTTTCTCTCATCTGGCAGCTTCTGAAGATCCGCAAATGGATGCCTTTACTCAAAAGCAGATTCTGCGCTTTGAAAAAGCAACAACACTTTTATCCGAAGGACTGGGATATGCTCCGCTAAGGCACATTGCCAATTCGGCTGCCATCAGCCGCTTTCCCGAGGCCCGCTTCGATATGGTTCGGCTCGGGCTCGGACTGTACGGAATCGATCCCTCCGGGAAATACAGCGAACAGTTGCTGCCGGTGGCAGCACTATATACCAGCATTTCGCAGATTCGCAGAGTACCGGCAGGAGAAGGAGTGGGGTATGGCCATTTGGATGCAGCCGATCACGAGCGGCTCATTGCAACAGTGGGCATCGGATATGCCGATGGCTACAGCCGGCAGTTTTCCTCGGGCCAGGGATTTATGCTCTTACATGGAATGCGGGCCCCTGTGGTGGGCCGTGTATGTATGGATATGACATTGATTGATATCACTAAAATTCCCGAAGCCCGCGAAGGAGATCGCGTGGAGGTCTTCGGAAGTAAAATTAAATTAGAAGAACTTTCGAAGCGCATTGCTACCATTCCCTATGAAATCATGGCAGGATTATCGGAAAGAATTGAAAGAGTGTATACGGAAGAATAAATCAACGGCTTTTGAAGAATTCCAGCTGGTATTCGCCTTTCAACTTTTTGTCTTCTCCAATGCTTAACAAGGCCATTGCTTCTTTGTCTACATTAATAATCAGGTATTCTTTGGCATTCAGAAAAATACGTGCCAGAGTGCCCATATCCGGAATTTCGGCCTTGTCGAAAATGACATAATGATTGGAAACTCGGTTTTGAATGTTGTATCCGATTTTATTGACAAGGGTTCCATCCTGCAGTTTCAACTGCTTCACAGCTCCGTTGTAATAAACCGTCAAAGAGTCATTTTCAAAAAATTCAAATTCAATCAGATTGCCGGCACTGGCAGGTAAGAGCGTCCATCGCCCGAGCATTTTACCCTTTACATTTTCAAACACATAGGTATGGCAGGATTGCACGATCCAGGCAAATGCAAGTAAAATGGGCAGTATAAGGAGCTGTTTCTTTTTCATAAGACTTGTCTATATAGTTGAATACGAATATAATGCTGTTCTGTTTCACACTTCTTGCATCAGGGTGCGAAAAGCCACATACTTATCCTTGTAGCGCTCTCGGTGAGCCGCTTGCAGTTCTGTAGCAAATTCCTTTTGATAACGCAGAAAGTCCTCCATATTGTTTAACCAGTATTGAATGGCGTAGGTATTTCCCGAATCGGCCTCCGCGCCATCCACGCGCAAAAAGCGATGCTCCCGAAAGAGTCCTGTTTTCATCACTTCCGGAATATGTACCTTTTTCATCCAGCGCAACCAGTCCTGCGCAATATCCGGATCAACTTTTACCGTCACATTGTACAAAATCATAGCTTTTATAATTGATCTCCCCGCAATGCCCTGAAACGTTCTCTTGCTTCCTCTGTGAAAATGCTCCCCTGATATTCCAGTATGAGTTCTTTATATAATTCCATGGCTTTGTGCTCATCCCCTTTCACCTGATCGTATATTTCGGCCAATTTGAAGAGGGCATTATCTTTTAGCAAATCATCAAAATTCTGCTCTATTACTTTTTCATAAAATGATATGGCGGCATCTATATCCTGTTCTTCCATGGCAATGTTTGCCATTTGATACCAGATATCATCCATCAGTTCTCCGGCCGGAAATGTCTTTGCTATGCTGTCAAGCAATGCCGTGGCTTCCGTATATTTTTTCTGAAATTTCAGAAGGTCGGCTTTTGCAAAGAGCATTAAAGGCAATGCCGTAGTATCGAGCCCAAGGTTGGATGTAATAAAGATGGAAAGTTCAAGGGCATCATTGGATATTAGTTCCGAGCTTGATCCTTTCAGCACTTCGAGCATGCCCTGTGCAAATTCAAAATCGCCTATGTAGTAATACAATTTGGCATTTTTGTAGCGGGCCAGTTCTCCAAGGGGCTCATCCTTCAAATCGAGGTCAACCTGAGAGTATATCAAGGTGGCGTCCCAAATCCGGCCATCCGCCAGGAGATAATCGGCATAGTCGAGTTTGATACCGGCTTGCATCTTCCTGTTCAGACCCGGGGATTTTAGCAGCTCTTCACACAATTTGATGGCCGCATCCAGATCATGGAGATAATAGGCTTCGAGGTAAGCGAGGTCTTTTTTAATGGATGCCAGGCGGAGCGGATTTTGCCCAAACTCTCTTAAAAAATCTTCGTAGTCTGATTTCAGACTTTCGACTTCCTCACGGGTATATTCATAACCTGCATTCAATCTTTCCTTTTTCACGGTAAGCATGGCTTCCCGCGCATAGAAATAATAGGGCGCGTTCTTTCCTTTTTGCAGCAAATATTCCAGTCCTTCGATGGCCGCATCATAGTCCTGCAAATTAATTGCCTCGGTGGCCAGCTTAAATATGCGCTCTCCGTTTTCTCCGTATCGCTTGTCAAGTGCTTTGGCCTGTAAGAGAGCATTTTCAAAATCTTTCCTTTGCAAAAAGAGCCATATGAGCAGTTCGTTGTAATAGACGGCCGTGGGGTTCTCCCTGATTCTTCTGTACAGTTGTTTTTGTACCTCTGTATATACTTCGTCCTCGCTGAGCGGGTCTTGCAGGATGTTTTTAATGATCTCCATCTCACCCGGTCGCCACGCAAGGTAATCCAACAGGTAGTGACTCATTTTAATGGGGTCTCCCCGGTCATAATAGAGACGGGCCAGTTCAAGGTCAAAGGTGTAGCCCTTTACCCGTTGTCTTCCTTTCTTGTAACTTTTCACGGCCAGATCAAACTCGCCCGCCTGAACAAAGGCAGTGGCAAGCCGGCTTACTGCCACCACATCCGGGTCCATTTCTTCGATGGCCGATTCAAAAAACCGGTTGGCCGTTTTTCGGTCGCCCAAAAGTTTGGCAATATACCCTCTGTCTACGAGGTAAATTTCATTGCCCCTGTTTCTTTTCCACTGACTCTTGCTGAGCTTCCCGGCTGCTTTATAATTTTCAAGTTTCAGATAGCTGTTGAGCAGATATCGGTAGAAATAGTCGGAGTGACCGCTCTTTTCATACAATTCATCAAACAGGGCCGCTGCCTTTTCATATTCACCGTTGTTGTAATACTGCAAGGCAAGGTTGCGCTGTGCATCATCGTTTTGTGCCGGCAGGGCATGGAAAGAAAGGAGTAAAATCAGAAGAAACAGTTGTTTCATAAAGTCATGTATGGGATATTAAACGCAGGAAAACTGCCGGGATTTTGAAAAATAATGCAAAAAAAGCCACCTGTAGAACAGGTGGCTTAAAATTAATCAGGAATTCCCATTTTTAGTTCAGGGTAAACTTAATCGGGAGATTGAAGTAAACCGGTACCGCTTTGCCCCGCTGCTTGCCCGGCTTCCATTTTTGTGGATACTTCTGCAAGACATCCACTGCAGCCTCGTTCAGGCCACCCCCCGGGCCTCGCAACACCTGTATATCGCTGAGCGAACCGTCCGGCTCCACTACAAACTGTATGTACACCGTACCTTCAATATTATTTTCCCTGGCCATGGCCGGGTATTTCACATTTTGATATATGTATGCATAGAATGCCTTTAATCCCCCCGGAGGCTCGGGCATTTCTTCCACTATGCGAAACGGAGTTACCGGTTTTTCCGGTTCGGGAGGCGGAGGAGGAGGAGGCAGTTCCACGGGCTCTTCCGACTCTTGGTCAAAAATTTCCACCGGCTCTTCTTCCTCCTCGGGTTCATCTTCCACCACTTTGATTTCGGGAGGGGGTGGCGGGGGCGGGGGCGGGGGTGGCGGCTGCCGTGTTACCGGTGGTTCAATGGGTATCTCTTCATCATATTGCTGAAACTGCACCTTGCTTTTAGCCTGAGGCGGTGTCAGTGTAAATGCCAAAAGCAATATACCCAGTATCGAAGCAAAGCCAATCCTCAGGAATATGCCCCGATAACTGTTCACATCGGCTTCCGGATACTTTTTGTCAAACACATCCTCCTCTTCATCCTGATGATGTTTGATTATCTCTTCCGGTTTGCGAAGGCTGAAAACCAAATAGGTGACGGCCAGCGGAAGGATCAATATGGCAATAATGCCAATGATCAGTATGGTGGTATTATCCATATATCAAGCTTTCTTTGATTGATAGTTGTTTGCAAATATAATGGCTGCTGCCAAAGAGCCGATAATATTAGCCAAAATGTCCTGACTTTCAAAATTACGGCCACTCGTAATGAAATACTGCAAGAGTTCCATTATGGTTCCGAAAATGGCGGCCGGCAAAATCGTCAGGGCTGCATAAGTCCAACGCCTTTTTTGAAAATCATATTGTCCCGAAAATCCATACAAGACTGCAATGGCAAGGATACCGTACATCAACAGATGTGCAACTTTGTCGACATACGGCCCGTTGACCCGGGGAAACTGCCCGGAAGGCCACAGCGAAAGTGACACAATGATGACCATCCATACGGTTGCCGGCAGCCAGCGCATTGGCTTGCACTTTATTTCTTTTGACTGTCAGGATTCGCTGATCAAAGCGGCATATTCTCCGGGCGAGAGAAGCTCATCCAATTCAGAGGGATCAGAAAATTTTATTTTTATCATCCATCCTTCCCCATAAGGATCCTCATTGACCAATTCCGGAGAATCTTCCAGGGCTTCATTGGCTTCGAGCACCGTAGCACTCACCGGCATGAAGAGATCGCTGACGGTTTTTACGGCTTCTACCGTACCGAAAGGGTCTTCTTTTTTCAGTTCTTCTCCCACGGTTTCAATTTCGATATATACAATATCCCCGAGTTCCTTTTGGGCGAAGTCGGTGATCCCGACATATCCTTCGCCATCCTCAATCCTGATCCACTCGTGCTCTTTGGTGTACTTCAAATTTTCAGGTAGCTTCATTTCAACTCAAAATTTTGCTTAAAATTAAGCTAAATACTGCGATTTTTCAGCATATCACTCGGCCAGTGTGAAGCGCACGGCAATTCCCGCGTTGGTGTTTGAAATCGGATAAGAAATGGACGTCCAGGGCCTGGTCTTTTTGTGATCGAAATAGAGCCGGATGCTGAGCCGGTTGTTGACGACATACATGGCCGATGGACTGATGGAATAAGTACGGGCGCCCTGGGTAGGTTCTGCTATGTTTTGATCCATGCGGTAATTCATGGTGATGTCATTGCGATAGCTGAAATCCATCTTGAAAGTGAGTTCATTCTCCAGTTCTACCTGCTCTCCGTTTATTTTAAAAGGAAGGCGTACGCCCTTCACCCGGTATCCGGCCCCGAAGGTGATCTCCGACATGCCGCGCTCTATCAGCTGATAGTCGATCAGGCTCAGGGAAAGGCTTCTGGATTTTTTGTATTCAAAGCGCGCGGTAACTCCGTTTTGCAGGGTCATATCAATTCCGATGAGCGGGGCAAACTGCTCCATGATGGTCACATTGGGGAATACATAGAGCGAATAGAAGTTTCCGAAGAGCGTGTCCCGCTCGGAAGGGAAGCCGATTTTCAAAGAGTCTCCATATTGAAAATCGGTTTTGAAATTATTGACCGTCAGGCTCGAGTTGTATCCGTGGCTGATGTTCAGGCTTGAGAATATTTTGTCAAAGGGTTTCACCTTGCTCAATCCGCTGTATCGAAAACGCCAGTTTGGCTTGGGCCGGTTGGCAAATATATCCAAAGAAGTTTCGCTGGCGCTTGTTCCGGTATATGCTGATATAAATGCCGGAATCAATACAGCCTGGGAATAGGGCCCGTAGCCATCGGCATAATCGGGAAACCGGATGGTATCATTCACATTGAACTCTTCAAAACTTCCCGAGGAATACGGATTTAGCGATCCCAATATATTCGAAAAAGTGATGCGATTGGCTTCAAACTGTTTATAGGTTTCCGTAATACGGGAAGAGTCCCGTTTATCAAACATGGTATTTACAGCCAGAAATGAAATTTTGTAGGAACCCTGCCATTGAGGGTTCAGGTGCTCAAATCCGTCATTCGTCTTTCCGGTAAACTTGAAAAATTCCGTGTAATTGCTCATGAGCGAGTGCGACCAATTAAGGTCAATAGTCATTCCCCTCACCGGCTCGATACTGGCTTTGAGATCATAGTTTTCGGTCACATTTTGAGTGTATTGAAAATTGAATGTAGTGGCACGGGTCATCCAATCCCGGGCTGCAAAATCGTTCAGCAGGTTGCTGTCGGGCTGGAATCCGAAAACAAAAGGCCATCCCGGAGCCGAAAAGCCATCGGACAAGCCCAGGAATGCCGCATCAGGCATAAAACCCGGGAGCATGCTGCCTTCGGTCTTGTTGTAATTAAAGCTCACCCGTTTCAGCCCCATCACAACACCCAGAATGCCTTTTACCCCTGCACTCAATTCTTTTTCTTTTTTGTCTTTCTTGTCACCAGCTTTCTTTTCTTCTTTGTTATTGCTTCTGCTTCTGGGCAGGCGCCCGCCCGATCGCTGCCGGGTGTTGCCCACGGCCTGCTTCAGTATGGGAATTTTGCGATACAAGTTGTTCATGTTGGCATCGGCATTCACTCGAATACTGCGCGAATTGCGGATATCGTTTCCAAAGGAATCCACCACCAGTGAGGCGGCTTTCCAATTATAATCCGTGGAATAGGCCGCCCGGGCATTCAGCCAATCCAGCAGCGGGAGCTTTTTGAAGGGAGCCTGATAGTTGAGTGTAATTGTATGGAAATAGTCCGTATTTCGTCCCAGACTTTTAATATTTGACCAAATGCTGTCCTTCTTCCATTGTTTGTCGATTTTCCCCTGGGGTTCATCAATTCGTGACTTGGCCGTAGCCGAAAGATTCAGTTTCAATGATTTTGTAATATCCCAGCGCATATCGTAGAAGCGATCCCAATTGAAGAACTTATTGTAAGTTGTATCCAATAAAGCATCCCCATAAAGGTCGCGCAACACCAATTCACCGTATTGACGGTTGATGTCTGTACGAAATGAGAAACTGTTTGGCATGGGATTCAGGTTGATATCCCGGATAATTCGCAGCCACTTGCTGCTCATCGGTATTAACTTCTTGAACGGCTCTATGTATTTTGCTTTCCCGGAGTAGTTGTATGCAAGCCCGCCTTTATATCGCTTGATCAGGTCGTATTCCGTAAGCGGATTGCGCTTCAGAATTTCATTGTAGGCATAGGTCAGATTAAAATTGGAGAGATCATAAAAACGAGACTTTCCTTTTCCGCTTTTATTTTTGCGAATATTTGTAAAGTTCAGGCTTTTGATGGAGGTGTAATCCTGTATTTGCTTGAGGTACTCTTTCCGTTCGGCACCCTGAAGTTCGGTTAAAAGATCGGCTACCGGAATATCGAGGTCATAAGGGTCAAATTCGGGCCGGCTGAATGTTTCGGAAATGCCGGCATACATGGGGATGCTGAGCCCGAGAAATTCCGGCAGGAGTTTTCCCAGTTGCAAGTTGGTGGCGGCATTGTATTGGTAGTAATTGTCGCGATATCGGTCGTTCACCCGTTGCTCGAGTTGCCCGAATCCGATGGTGTGCATGCTGCCCGAAAGCTGCACATCTCCCAGATCTGCCATTTTCAAATCGGCCCGAACCAGGCCGGCACCCCCTCCGCGCTCATTCATCCCGACCAGCCTAAACTCATTCACCCAAACTTCTGCACACAGATCACGGCCGATTACTCCTTCCGTCTTGGGGTTTCGCAATCCGATCATCGCTACCTTGACCAATCCCAGATTTGGATTGCCGATAATAGTAATGCTCCGCCCGTTGCTAAGTTGCAGCGTATAGGGGGCTGTGCGGTCTCCGCCCAGAAGGTTTCGCTGCTGCTTGATCAAACGCAAAGTATCAAGGGTTATGTCAATCAGGTTTTCATCCGGCCATAATGCCCTCCGGCTGGCATCATTATTGCCATTCACATCATCGGGAGCCGTCACTTTCAGGGGGATGGATATTTCATAATAGTTTTCGGTAAAATCATTCCCCAACCTGACGAAGGCGTGCATTTCCCCGTCTTTCAATCGTTCTGCCGGTTTAGCGCTGCCGTTAAAATCTTCGGCATGAAAAAAGAGCTGCATTCGCTTGTACTGGCGAAAATCAAAGTTTAGTGTTTTAAAGACTGCTTTGGCATCTCCATCCTGAAGGCCACATACTTCCAGCATCATGGATTGCTCATTTTGAAGCAAGGTAGTGCCGGCATTATTCCCGATAAATTGTTCTCTTTGCACACCCGGTGGGAGCAGGTAGGGAATGGGTTGCTTTCTTGAATTTTCTTCCACACTTACAGCCGATACGTTAAAGAAGGTCTCATTGTCACCATCCTCGGCAAAGTACTCACCGGGCGAAGCCAGCGAAAAACGGTAGCGTCTCCATTGGTTGCGCACGAGCTGAAGCCGGGCAAAGCGCAGTATGGCCGTTTGATTAAAGCCGGTAAGAAACATACGCATAAAGCGAATCGAACGAAAATCCTGAATGCCCCCGACTTTCGAGTCGAAGTTGTAAATGGGAATTTGAAAGTGGTACCAGTTAATTTCATCCGAGGTACCATCCGGAAAAGAGGCGCTGGCAGTAACCACATCCGTGATATAGGGGTTATTTTCGGGACTCATTCCGCTAAACATGGGAATACGGTATTGATAGTATTCTTCATTCTCATTCAACGTATTGTCTCGGTTGAGGTCTTCGGTATTGGGCAGGTTGCTTCCCTGCTGAAAGCGGTCCGATTCGATGGTGGCATAGGTGTTTCCTTCTGCTCCGTCATAGTGCCGGTAGCGGGGCAATACACAAATCTCCGCATTTTCGAGCTCCGGAGCCAGGTAAGAGATGAAGTCATCGGATGAAGGATCATTTCGGAGTGTATCCAGTACTTCGGCATTGAGTTGGCCATTGTTTACCATGGTTTGAATCCGGCTGATAAAGGGCGCGAAGAAATCCCGCTCCGACTCCGAGCTAAGCCCGTCAAAACCCAGGTCCTGCCTTTGCAATACGGCAGGATCGGTAGAAAAAGCATTGGTAATAGCCTGATTGTTAGGCACGACCCCCCACCCTGTAGTATCCAGGTTGGCCTGTGCATCGCTTTCAGGGAGTCCGTTTTCGAAGAAATTGCGCGAGTCTTTCAATACATCCTCCGAAACATTTCCAAGATTAATATACATTTCTCCCGAACCGCTTCGATTATCAAAAGGGTCCATCACCCAAAAATCAATAAATTCAATATTGGCTGCTTCAAAGTCATTTGTTTCGAGGGCACGGGTAATCCCCCCCCATCGCGACTGCGGATCTTTCAACGTGCCATCGGGATTCAGCCCAGATGAAATACCGGGCACACCATTTGGAGTGGACTCAAAGTTGTAAGGCCCTCTGACCTTCGGCATATACATCAGGTCAAATGTGGCAATCTGCTGAAATGTTAGTTGAGTTTCGCGTTCAAAGATTTCCTGTTCATTGATGATGCGCACATAATGGCTCGACTGGCACTCGGGATTTTTTTTTATGTAATCGGGTGTGCTCCCTCTGTTTTGAAAGAAAAGCGGATCCATGGAATACCAGACGAGCTTGGCGCGGTTGTAACCGTATATCAGGCTGTCGAAAACTGCGGCTTCCGGGAACAGTTCCTGACCATTGCCATTTACTGCTCCTCTCGGTGTACTTGCCAGAGCCCATGCCGTAAAAGGAAAGCGCAGATCATAATAGGTTCTTGTGCCTTCAAAATCGTCAATATATATTATCCCTCCGTCTGCCCTGTCTCCTTGATTAATTGCCCTGTTGTGACCGGGGCTGAAATATGCCCCTTCGGCAACGATATTAATTGAAGAATTTCCCTTTGCTTTCAAAACGGGAAGATTATCAAGCATACGGGTCAATGAAGGAAGATTTTTGTTGTAGTGCAAATCCGCCCCGTAAATGGAGTTGGAAATCGGGTCGTTTCCGTAATTTACCTTTTGCGTATAAGGCCTCTCGGATAAGTGCATCTGCGTGGCCCCCAGCGTGAAATTATCGTTGACCCAATAGTCGAACCTGTTGCCTACCATGGTACGTTGCTGAAACCCGAACTGATTGTTATTCTCAAAGTTTACGTTTATGGGAACTCCGGAATTCAGTATCCCGTCATTGATGATCTTGATCCGACCAAGGTTATAGTCAATCGTATAATCCCGTCCTTCTACCAGTCTTTGTCCTCCTGCCGTTACGGTTACCGAGCCGCGGGGCAGATTGAATGTGCCGAGATAAATTTCGGAAGATACTTTTGACTTGTACCTGCCCTTAATTAAAAATCGGTCGAACTGGGGAAACTGCTCGGCAACAAAACGTGTGCTGTCGTAGAGTTTCTGAAAAATATATTTTTCCGCCAGTTCGTTCGGGTTTCCGTTTTCAATAAATCTCTCTTTTAGATTCGATCCAAAGGGCTCCACCACAGGAAAAATGATTCTTCCTCTTTGAGGATCAATTGTAATACCGGGAACAAAGTCAAAGACCCCGTCAGGTTGAGGGTCCAGTTGATTGTTCAGCCGATCCAGGCCCATGACTTTAATGATTGCTTTATTTTTTATCCCCTTGCCCTCTGGTATATATCTTTTATTTCCTCCTCCGGGATCCTGATAATATATATCCAGAAAAAAGTCTTCACTGTTTACCTGATATGCCCCCAGGGAGTAAATGTTTTTCATCATGAGGTCCCAGATTGGCAATTTGGGGCGTGCCGAAGTACTTTTGAGCATTTTCAGAAAAATAACATTCGGGCTTTTGGGGTCAATCGGCACATCTTGTGAAAACTCCCCTATCCGAAATGTTTTCCCCTGATATGTATATTCAAAAGCCACTCCCAGCACTTCGTCCGGCTGCAGGGCTTGATTTAAAGAGATAAATCCAAGACGGGGGTAAAGTGTAAATTCGGTATTCTGCAGTTGTCTTGCCCTTGTCTTTTCATATGAAGTTATCGGCTTCAAATTAAGCTCATTGTTGAGCGTATTAACAACGGTATTAAGCGAACGGGTACCAGAGCTGTTGATCACCTTCTGGTAAAGGGTGTTGGAGCCGTTGTTTGGTACATTGGGACCTGGAATAACGGAAAAATTAACGGTATCAAAAAGATGCCTGCTTTCACCAAGGTCCATAAAAGCAACCACATCACGTGTGTTCTGTGTGACACCGGTCGTGTTAGTGACCCACACTTCGATGCGTGTGATTTGAATGGGTGAGTTGATCACCGGAAGGGTTTTCAATGCCTCTTCATAGTGATCCCGGAAATACTGGGCCAGAAAGAAGTGCCTGTTTTCATCATATTGCATACCCGACACTTCAAAATCCCGGGTTTGAGCCCCTCCTTCAATCTGTATATTGTCTCTTCTTGATTTTTGCTGTGAGAGCACGCTCGTCACGGTAAGGCGGCCAAATTTTAACTTCGATTTTAAGCCAAAAAGCGACTGGCTTCCTGTAATGAGCGAAGTCGGCAGAGGAAAGCTCACATTTCCGGCTTCCACATTTTGTACGATCTCGTCTTCCGAGCCTTCGTAGTTCAGCTTGATCTGGTTGTCAAAATTAAAACTCGGCTGGGTATTGTAATTGGTATTGATCTTCATTTTATCCCCGATCTGCCCCGTCACCGACATGTTGATGTTCATATTGAAGTCGAAGCCCCCGTTTCGCTGTGCCCTTTGTGGCAGGGTGGGATTTTGGATATTTTGGAATGTACCTCCGAAAAGCAGTTCTATCGAACCCTGGGGCCGGATTTCCACAGTGCTGCCACTGAGAAATTTGCCCAACAGGTCGTCTTTTTTGAAGAGCTCCAGGTCTTCGCTTCTTCCGAGCAGGTCCACTCCGCGTGCCCGCTGTTTCCAGTATTCTTCTTCCGAACGTTTGAATTCTTCCTTCAGAAAATCATCAAAATCAATGTAGCCCGGTGGGCGATAATTTTGATGGTCATAGGTCTCCACGATTATGTATTCTCCGGTTTCCGGATCGTATTCGATGTGCTTGTTGATCAAAGAAGGGTCCTGCAAATCAAAGGGATTGTAATTGGGGTTGCTGTAATAGTCGCCCTCCCGGTCTTCCAGCGGATAGGGCAGGTCCACCACGGGCGAGTCGGCCGCCATCCGAACGGGCAGAAGAAACAAATCCGGAGATATTTCCGCAAAACTTTTATCCAGGGTCTCACCCTCGCTGGCCCTCCGGTATGGCGTAGCTGCAAGCAATACGCCCGCCCCCAGGGTAAACATCCATATGGTCCTCATTAAGCTCTTCATTCTCTGCGGTCAGGCCGGGTTATATATTTTTTAAGGTTTCTTTGATCAGGAGTTCCACACTGTCAAGAGCCGGTTGATGACGAAGGGTTTTTTCAATGCTCTTTTCTGCCTGCGATTTCGAAAAACCAAGCATGATTAATGCAGATAACGCCTCTTCCTTAAGGGTATTGCTTGCCCCGGGCGCCATTATTTCTTCCGAAGCCTTCATCTGCGGCAGTTTGTCTTTCAGTTCCAAAATCAGACGTTTGGCCGACTTGGGGCCAATGCCTTTAATGCTTCTTATTTTGGCTTCGTCTTCGTGCAAAATGGCCTCGGCAAATTCGGGCGGCTGCATGGACGATAACACCAAACGGGCAGAGGCCGGCCCCACACCCGAAACCGATATGAGCAAACGAAAGAGTATTTTCTCGTCCTCGCTAAAAAATCCGTAAAGGGTATGTGCGTCTTCCTTTACATGAAAATGAATGAAGAGCAGGCACTCCTTCTTTCCCTGAATGGAGGCATAGGTATGCAGGCTGATATGTATCTCATAGCCTATACCATTGTTTTCAAGCACTACCATTGCAGGGGTAAGCAGCGTTACCTTGCCGGAAATAAATGCATACATGTACTGATATTAATTGCGATTTTGGGCAAGTAGAGGTATAAGGCTATAGGCGGTGATTTGTTGAAGAGATCAAAATTACATAAAAATCAAAGTTGATTCAATAGCGTCTATAATTCCATGTCCAGTTTATGCTTCATCTCTTCTTTTACCTGGGCATCGACCACGGCAATGGAAACCATGTTGATGATCTCTCTCACAGAGCTTCCCAGCTGCAAGATATGGATGGGTTTTTTCATCCCCAGCAGCACCGGGCCGATGGCCTCCACATTTTCCACCTCCGATAAGAGCTTGTATGCAATGTTTCCGGCTGCCAGGTCAGGAAAGATGAGGGTATTGGTGCGGCCGCCCAGAAGATCGCAAAAAGGGTAGTTCTGGGCCAGCACGTCCTGATTGAAAGCAAGATTGGCTTGTATTTCGCCATCGGCAACGATCTCGGGATGAAGGTCTTTCATCAAACGAACCGCTTCGCGCACTTTGATGCTTTCTTCATTTTCAAAAGAACCGAAGTTGGAATAAGACAAAAAGGCCACCCGCGGCTCAATGTTAAACTGGCGAACAGCATTGGCCGTCAGCAATGCGATCTCATACAATTCGCGCGCATCGGGATTGACATTGATGGTGGTGTCGGCCATGAAAAGAGGGCCTTTGGAGCTGTTGAGAATATACATGCCCGCTACCCGCATGCCCGGCTTCAGTGTGCCGATAATCTGAAGAGCCGGACGGACAGCTTCCGAATATTTTCGCGTCAGGCCGCTGATAAATGCATCGGCTTCGCCCATTTCCACCATCATCACTCCATAGTAATTGCGATCGCGCATGGCTTTCTTCGCTTCCAGCAGGTTAAATCCTCTTCGTTTCCTTTTTTCAAAAAGTATCTCTCCGTATTCGTGGCGTTTTTGCTCATTCTCTTCGGCCCTCGGATTGACAATCAGCACATCTCCCAACTCAAGATTGTTTTCTTTCATCAGTTTCCGAATCTTAAGAGGATTTCCAAGCAGAATGGGTTCGGCTATGCCCTCGTCTTTTACAATCTGTGCTGCTTTCAGAATTTTATAGCTGTCTGCCTCGGCAAATACCACCCGCTTGGGGTTGGCTTTCGCACGGTTCATCACTACGCGAAGGACCCTTGTCTCCAGATGAAGCCGCTCGGCCAGTTCTTCTTTGTAGGCATCCCAGTCTTCGATGATTCTTCGGGCCACACCCGTTTCGATGGCGGCTTTTGCCACAGCCGGGGCCACGG
>Ga0256839_1002653_pt1 | contig 19613 bp, 20 predicted proteins | sample 354166metaG_FD_185968 | JGI IMG/M metagenome (GOLD analysis project Ga0256839, IMG submission 185968) | Hydrothermal vent microbial communities from Mid Atlantic Ridge, Atlantic Ocean - 354-166 | ecosystem: Environmental > Aquatic > Marine > Hydrothermal vents | place: Atlantic Ocean: Mid... | reverse complement strand
ATTTTTCAAACCGGTGTACATAAAGCCGGTCAAGGGCGTTCAACTGCGCCAGGCCCATGTTGATGGCGGGCTGAAAGAACCAATTTTGGTTTCAAGTTTTCTATTCGCATCAAAAGCCAAAAAGAAACAGATATTTTTGATCGTCAATGGCCGCCTCAATCAGTTTGAACTGGAAAGCGCGGTTAAACCGGAATTGGCTGATATTGCGCGTAAATCGATTACAGAACTTACGCGCAGCCTACTTTCGACCAAGGTTTATCAAGGCTATGTTCGGGCCAGAAACTCTAATACACGCTTTAATCTGATCGCTATTCCCGACAATGTTACGCCTTCCAAAGAGGCATTGGATTTTGATCCGAAAAGAATGAGAAAGCTGTATGATGTTGGCTATCGGATTGCCACATCTTCATCTCCGTGGAAATCTGAGCCGCCACGATTACAGGCCAATGACCGTATTGCACGGGCCAATTGAGGCGATTTCGAACAGACTGTTTCTCGGTTAAGCGGGGCAATGTGCCTTTTATATTCTGCGTGAGCGAAAACTACCGAGGCCAAAGTTACATGGATAAAAAAAGAACGGCGCATCGTTAAAACACGCCGTTTAAATTTTGATTATAAAACTGGAGAAATTAGATTATTTGGTGAAAACCATGTCGCCGCCCGGTGCGCCGGTGTGGCATGCAATGCAGCCCTTTTTCTTGCCCTTGGCAACCTTGCCCGCAAGCATCATGCCCTTGGGGTTTTTATCAAGCGAGCCATCTGGAAGAAACTTCGCCCAGAACCAGTCTTTATTGTCGGTATCATATCCAGCTTCCCGCTTAAACATAACGGTTACTGCACCTAGATGCTTGCCGCGATCGGCTTGAACTGTCTCAACTTCCACATCTTTTGGACCGTAATTGCGTTTAACAATCACTTCGCCGGAATGTCCGTTTACCGAGGTTTTGCTATAAAATGTTTCAAGAACAAATCCATGCGGTTCTGTGCCTTCATATGGGAAGGTGTTGATTGTATCGCTACCGACCAGGCGATCTTTTTCCAATGCGGTCCACAGTGCTTTCGCGTAGGCTGCATCGTCTTTGCTACCAAACGGTGCCATTTGGCTTTGTCCGGCAGTTGACGAAAGAGCGATGGCAGCAGCTAAAACCAACCCGCCAATTTTTAGTTTTTTCATAAGTATTCTCCCACTATTTGTGATGCAATGAGTTATGCTACTGAATGTCGCAATCACGCCATATTCACGTTCGCTTGAGCAAAATCACAAATTTTTGTTAATCCTCTAAAGCGCAATGAAATCAAGGTTTTTGATAAAAATCACGCTCCCGTGATTGGACAATCTGCCATCTCCTTGCCCCAATAAATAAAGTTCAACAGGGAGGAACGATAAAGTTATGAATGTTATCTCGCAGAATATCAAAGTGTCACTTTCCATTTGCATAATTGCATTGGGTATGGGGGAAGCGCATGCCGCCGGCGACATTGAAAAAGGGGAAAAGGTTTTCAAGAAATGCATGACATGCCACAAAATCGGAGAGGGTGCGAAAAATGCCATTGGTCCCGTATTGACCGGGGTTGTGGGGCGAAAAGCGGCAACGGTTCCAGATTATTCTTATGGGAAAAGCATGCGTCAGGCTCGAGAAACTGGACTTGTGTGGAGCGAGGAAAGTCTTGATGGCTGGCTAACCAATCCTAAAAAATATCTGCGAAAAATTCTGGATACCCGCAAGGCTAAATCCAAGATGAAATTTAAACTCAAAAAGCAGGCCGACAGGGATAATGTGATCGCCTATTTGAAAACCTTTTCAGTTGAAATAAAAAAAGACGCCATGAAAAAGGATGGTATGCAAACTGAAGCCACACCGGGACTGGCAAAACCAGCTATGGTGGTTGCGGCAACTGATATTTGTGTCGAGAATCAGTCTGGAAAAACACTGCTATTTGTTGCTGAGGCCAAGGGCGGTGAGCGGGTGGTTAAAACACTCAAAGCCGCCGAAAACCTGTGTGTACCACAGAAAATGATTGATGCAGGCGGCACGGTTGGCGTGTTTCTGGATGAGGATGCGATGGAAGGGTGCTCGCGGTTGGCGAAAGCGGGGCAGCCTGAGCGTTTGGTTGCCTATGAACCGTTCGATAATTGCACCTGGGCCCAATAAAATCAGCACGATAGTAATTTTGCATTTTAAATTATACCCCCCCCCCGATGTGAAAGTTACATCGGGGGCGTGGAATTATTCTACAGTCCGTAATGGTCAGCAATAACCTTCCAGCCATCCTTGGCTGAATCAACAATTTTGAAGAGGTCAATATCTTCTGGAGAGACGGTTCCCTCTTCCACCAATGCTTCAATATTGATGACCCGTTCCCAAAATTTCTGACCGAACAACAACACGGGAATGCGTTCCATCCGGCCGGTTTGAATGAGGGTCAGTGTTTCAAAAAACTCGTCCAGCGTGCCAAACCCGCCTGGAAATACAGCAACTGCCCGTGCCCGCATCAGAAAATGCATTTTGCGGATCGCGAAATAATGGAAGTTCAAACAAAGCTCAGGCGTTACATATTTATTCGGCGCCTGCTCATGCGGCAAAACGATGTTGAGGCCGATAGAATGTGCATTAACATCCTGCGCCCCGCGGTTTCCAGCCTCCATAACTCCCGGCCCGCCACCGGTAACCACCACATATTCCTTGCCGTCTTTCTTCAGAGATTCCAGTGATGCCATTTGTGCAAACTGTCGGGCTTCCTCGTAATATTTTGAATTCTCTTCCAGGTTTTTTCTGGCAATCGGGGTTTTGGCAGCCCAGGCTTCGCCGCCGGGCTCTGGAATTCGAGCGCCGCCAAACAAAACGACGGTGGATTCAATGCCCGCTTCAGCCAGCACCATTTCCGGTTTCAGCAATTCCAGTTGCAGGCGTATAGGTCTGGTTTCTTCCTTGCAAAGGAAATCCTGATCATCAAATGCCAGCTTATAGGCCGGTGCTCTGGTTTGCGGGGTATCTGGAACCTTACGCACCCGTTCGCGGTCTTCGCCGGAATGTTTGAGGGGGTTATGGTGTTTTTCGACTGGAGTTGAACTCATAAATTAATTCCTGTTTTGTAATAGAACGTGGGATCATGGACCAGATTGATTGACGCTTTGTAACGCTTGGCATAGTTTCGCAAAAAATTGAAATAGGCGGTCAGAACTTATTTTCCCGCTAGCGAAAGGAATATCTATGGGCAATTCAGATTTAGTTCAATTACAAGCGACAATCGACAAGGCATTTGATGATCGTGATAATGTTAATCTAACCACCAGCGGAGAAATTCGCGAGGCGGTGGATGAAGCATTAAATTTGTTGGACAAGGGCGAAGTCCGGGTTGCAGAAAAAGCCGGTTCCAATGGCGATTGGCAGGTCAATCAATGGCTGAAAAAGGCCGTGCTTTTGTCTTTCAAATTAAATGATATGGAAATTATTCAAGGCGGTTCCGGTCAGTCCAGCTGGTGGGACAAGGTGCCATCGAAGTTTGATGGCTGGGATGCCGATAATTTCCGCAAAGCCGGGTTTCGCGCCGTACCAAACTGCATTGTACGCCGTTCAGCCTATATCGCCCCAAGCGTTGTATTGATGCCGTCATTTGTTAATCTTGGCGCCTATGTGGATGAGGGTGCTATGGTCGATACATGGGTGACCGTTGGCTCATGCGCGCAAATTGGCAAGAATGTGCACCTTTCGGGCGGCGTTGGCATTGGCGGGGTGCTGGAGCCCTTACAGGCCGGCCCGGTGATTATCGAAGACAATTGCTTTATCGGCGCGCGTTCAGAAGTTGTTGAAGGCTGTATTGTGCGTGAAGGTGCGGTGCTTGGCATGGGCGTGTTTATTGGTCAGTCCACCAAGATCGTCAATCGGGCTACCGGCGAAATCTCCTATGGCGAAGTTCCTGCTTATTCGGTCGTGGTGGCTGGCACCATGCCCGGTAAACCAATGCCAAACGGCGAACCTGGCCCCAATCTCTATTGCGCGGTTATCGTAAAAACAGTCGACGAGCGCACTCGTTCCAAAACATCAATTAATGAGCTGCTTAGGGATTGATCTATAAAATGAGTGCACAATCAAAATATACACTGAAATGGTTGTTTTTCGGCTTTGATGGTCGAATAAGGCGGATGACCTATTTTCTGTCAGGTTTATTTTTTGTGATGCTCTACACCTATATTACCGTCGCAATTGTTCAAACCCCTAAATCCAGTGCGCTGTTGGGTTGGCTCGGGTTAGCGTTCCTTGGTTTAATGGTAGTATCTTTATGGGCGACAATAGCGCTTTCGGTAAAACGGCTGCACGACCTTGGGTTTCCTGGAACCTTGACCATAGTTATGTTCATCCCAATGCTGTCATTTTTATTCTTTTTTGCACTCTGTTTGGTTCCAGGCAACCCGGGAAAAAACCAATATGGTGCTTCTCCTGTAATGCCTGATCAACAAGGTTCCCATGACTGACGCTCTTTCCAGACCGACTGAATTTTTACAGAATTTAATCCGTTGTCCTTCCGTCACGCCAAACGAAGGTGGGGCGCTTGATTATCTGCAGGTTGAGTTGGCAAAACTCGGGTTTGAAGTGCATCGGGTGGTTTTTAGTGATGAAAATACCCCGGATGTGGATAATCTTTATGCCCGGATGGGCACGAAAGCGCCTCATATTTGCTTTGCGGGGCACACAGATGTGGTGCCGGTTGGCAATGAGAAAGATTGGTCGAAGCCGCCCTTTGAGGCTGAAGTCGTCGAAGGCGAGATGATCGGGCGTGGTGCCGTCGATATGAAAGGTGGCATTGCCTGCTTCATGGCCGCAGTCGAAGCCCATATCTCAAAGTACGGTAAGCCTGAAGGTTCGATTTCATTCCTGATTACCGGCGATGAGGAAGGCCCATCAATTAATGGGACCGATAAATTACTCAAATGGGCAAGTGAACGCGGTGAAAAATTCGATGCCTGCATTGTTGGTGAGCCTTCAAATTCTACTAAGATTGGCGACACCATTAAAAATGGTCGACGTGGTTCCTTGTCGGGGAAACTAATTGTGCATGGGGTTCAGGGCCATGCCGCCTATCCGCATTTGGCCGATAATCCGGTTCGTGGGCTAATGGATTTGCTCGACAGTTTGTTGGCAACGCCGTTTGATCAGGGCACAGATGAGTTTCAACCCACCAATCTGGAGGTGACGTCGGTTGATGTGGGAAATCCCGCCGCTAATGTCATTCCAGCCTCCGCCTCGGCAATCTTCAATGTGCGCTTTAACGATACCTGGGCCGGAAGTTCTATGGTTGAAGAGATCAACAAGCGGTTTGAACAAGGCGCGGCTAAAGCAAAAATCCGCAAAGGCAAAAACCACCCGGTAAAATATTCAATTGAATGGATTGGTCGGGTAAGCCCGGTATTCCTGACTATGGATGAACGGTTGATAAAAATACTTATGGCGGCAATCCGGTCTGTAACCGGTAGCCTGCCAAACCTTTCAACCGGTGGCGGCACTTCAGATGCGCGCTTTATCAAAGACTATTGTGCTGTGGTTGAGTTTGGTCTGATCGGTCAAACAATGCATCAGGTTGATGAACGTGTTAGCCTGGAAGATCTTGAAATTTTGACCAATATCTACACTGAGTTTCTGGATGGATATTTCAGCAGAAATTCTTAATTGGGTTCAGACCCTAACAATATTGGCCCCGATACTTATGAATTTCAATGCAAATTATATTTTATTGAATATGGCTGCCAGCATCAAAATAATGTTTGGTGATGCGCAGGGTGTTGGTGAACTGGATCATTCCGCATCCGGGTTTCTCCGGTCATTTTGGGCGCTGTTATTAACGGTGCCCTTTACGCTAAGCAATAAATATTCGGAATTTAACTCAATCGTCAAATCAAGTGAAACCAATCAGACGATTTCGGTTTTCCCGTATTTGCTCATTCAGGAAATGGCCTCGCTGCTGGCCTATTTTCTTTCCCTGTTGGTTCTTTATTCAATTTGTCGAATATCGGGCTTCAAGCATCGATTTCCAATTGTTGTTATCTCGCTCAACTGGAGCAGCCTGTCGATGACTATTTTGTCATTTCCGGTTTTGGTTTTAATGGGAGCAATTGGTCAAGCCAGCGCAATTTTACCATTCATGGTACTGGCATTGATGATTGTCTTTACGCTGGCGATGTTCAATGTGCTGCGTTTGGCGTTGGAAATACCCGTAAGATCAGCAATAATTTATGTTTTCGTGCTTTCGGTATTTGAGATCATTGCCTATTTTAAACTACTGGAATTGGCCGGACTATAACCACGACAATTGGGGAATGGCGCATATTCATATTTATTACACGTGATTTTAGTGGTTTAGCCTGATAAAGGACGGGAGCGGTATGGGAGGCAAAATGATTTCGCAACAAAAATTACTCAGTTTCATCGGTGGCATATTGTTCACTGCGGCCATGATGTTTTTTTCCACAACATCGTCACAGGCCGGGTGGAGGGAAGATGTTCAGGTATTTAAAATCGGTATAGTCAGCGACCGGGAAAGGTCTGTTGCAATCCGGCAGATTGAACCTTTTCGAGAGGCCCTTAGCCTGGCAATAGACATGCCGGTAAGTGTCTTTGTTTATAGAAAATTTCGCGGTTTGATTAATGCGCAATCCAGCAAAAAAATCCAGTATGGCGTATATACAGCTTCATCATTTGCCACGGCATGGGCAAAATGCAAGTGCATTAAACCTGTCGCTGCGGCTAAGCTGACGGGCGGTGCGGTTAAATACCATTCGATTCTGATTGTAAGAAAAGACAGGTTTTCCAAAATAAGTGAATTAAAGGGAAAGCGAATTGCAATTTCAGGCAAAAATTCCCTTTCAGGCTATATCGTGCCCAAAAAAGAGCTGGACGGTAAAGACCTTCGTTTTGTTGATCTGCCCGGTAAACCAGATGATACGGTAATTGTAGGCGCGGGCACAACGACCAGTAGCCGTAAACTGTTTCAGGAAGGTCTGGTTGATGGGCTGTTTGGATGGAGTACATTTGATGCAGCATCCGCCGACAGCGTTGCAGGCGAGGTGGCAATGGCCGGGACGTTTTTTGATCTGACCAGTATTAATCTGATGGATGCGAGTGAATTAAAGATTGTTTGGAAATCAAAACCCATATTCACCGGGCCACATGCAATTGCGACTACTGTACCAAAGGTTTTTGAAAACAAGATTGGTGATTTTCTACTCAATCTTTTTAATAGCCATCCGCGGGCCTATGATTCAGTTGAAAATTATCGCGGCGGTGGTTTTGCCGAGGTTGAATTATCTGATTATCAGCCGCTGATAGATATTATTGATGCCAGAGACAAGGTTGCTGACATTGCTCAGACTAAATAGCATTCGGCCCGAAGGCGATTTTATTCGCTTCCGGGCCGAACTAATTAAATTTCAAACTTGATTTAGTTTGTGAAGCCAATCGTGCTGCTTGTGCGCGGTACATTGTAATTGGTCTCGTTGAAATAAAATGTATCAATAAGGTTTGCACCAAGCGACGGGGCGTATTCATAGGTGACTTTTGATACAACCAGGAATGTATTTGGCAGCCTGATATCGTCCGGGATCGGATAACTTGAACCGGGTTGCGGTGCAGAGGTATTGCCTTTCTTGCGCGACCAGACAACCGTTGCAGCGCCGTCACCATCTATCTGCACACCGATCACATGTATCTTTAGCGGGGTCGCAGTGTAGGGAGCCATAACAGCGCTGGATGCATTCATGATGTTGTCTACCGTGGTGCCTGTCATGGTTTCAGACTGGGCGACAAGATCGGAAAGTGTTGCCGCAACCCGTGAGACTTTTCGACTGTTGGTAACACCAAGTGCTGTTTCAGCAACCCCAAGATATATACCGATGAGCATGGGTGCGATAAGCGCAAATTCTACGCCGCTAAGGCCTTTAATATCAGACTTGAAAGTTTGCAGGGCATGAGAAGTTGCAAAATGTGCGTATTGAATTTTCTTGCGGATATTCATCTTGATTACCTGAATGTTGTTATCGGGTGATTTGGGGGAGGGGCAGCGGCTTCCTAGTCAAACGGTTCGTTCTGGAAGGCGGTAGTCGCAACAAGCAGGCGCTTTCCATTTGAAAGGCCGGTTACGCTTTGCCATAAAATATCCAGAAATACCGGCCACTCATAGAAAGCCCGAACGATCACGGTCGAACCCGCCGACCCGGTATCAAAGGAAAGCCCGGAATTGTCGAAATTTCCGTCGACATCGCGCGGTGTTGTCAGTGGTGCATCTGGAAAGTTAACATAGGTTTTGACATCAAGCTGAATAGAGGCGCATTCAAAAAGGCCCCAGGTTTCCGCACAAATTTTATCGCGCACCTGAGTAGCAGTGGTCGTGTCCGATTGAATCTGACCGGTCCTGATTTCACGGCCAACTGTATCGACGCCAGATTCAAATACCTGCGCGGCAAAAAAGCCAAGAGCTGTTTCCAGAATTGCAAATATCAGCATAAGAAATGGCAGCGCAAGCATGCCAAATTCAATTGCAGCAACGCCGTCTTCATCATCTTTGAACCGCCTAATAGTTTGAAGGCCAAAGAAGCTATGTCTGGAATTTGTTTTAAACTGATGCTTAGTTTGCATCGAATTACCCTCACCAACTGCATTTAATGTGCTGAATAGATCTGATTATTCAGACCTTCTGGCCCTGATTATTGAAAAGACGAGGGCACCATCACATTCACGATTCATGAAGTGTTTTAACGGCAACTTATGTAATTACCGTTGAGGCAGGGTTAGCAATCTTAGCGGATCAGTTAACAATCAGGTAACCATAAGCCAGAATTAGCGAATATAATTCGATTGTGGGTCTTCTGGCTTCGAGATTATACAGTCTTACAAAGACGCACCGACTTAAATGGTTCTTTATGCATCATATGACTGAAAGGTAAGATGTCGGTAAATACAGAATTACGTTATTTACGCTTTGCAACAGCATCTGAAAGTGCGTTGCGTTCTTTAATCTGCGTTGCCGCGGCCTGGAATGTCGATTTGTTATCGCCGATGGTCAATGTTGGTTCGCAAATTGGTGAGCAAGCTAATGTTTCTCGCACTGCCCTGCGGTAAATCCTCACCGTATTGGTCTCATGGCCTTGAACAACAATTGTTTCGTCAACAATTGGTTCACCGTCTGCATCAAGAATAACAATATTGGTCACCCCAAAACTTCTGCCGGTTAAAACCAAAGTTTGCGCATCTTGGATGGCTGCATCGGCAATTGATGGATTGCCAATTATAATCGTGTCCGCTGGTCTGGAAATTCGAAGAACCTTTGCCCGGTCAATCGTAACGATTACTGGCTCTGCATTTGCATCGTTAACTGAGACGACAGAAGCAACACTCGAACCCACCAATATTGAAAAGGTGAATGCAATTAACTTGCATGAGAAATTACTTGGCGCGTTCATTACCATCTCCAGATTATCGTGATTGCATTGCACACTGTAATAAATTGGTGAATGAAGTCTTAAATAGCCGAGCGTGAGCATCATATAATATGGCTCTGAACGTGCTATATATAATGTAAGGCCCTGTTTGCCCGCCAATGTGGCTAAATTGATTTATCAGTTGGGGGTTCTCATCTGGGGCGAAAAACCAAACCAATCAACCAACATAATCGCAGCAACATAATTCAGACCCATGCGCGCCTGCCTGATGTTCAATATACATTGGATTGCCATTGATAGAATGCGGGCGAATTATTTCAACGATAATTAACTGTAATGCAAGGCCGGTGTGCAGTTAGTGTTTGTTAATCTTGTTCGTTAAGTCGTTCTCAACGCCTGTCCCATAGATTGGGCTCATCCGATCAATGAATAACAATTTGACGGATTTGCTGTAAACAAATGGATAAGGAACACTATTATGAAAAATGTAATCGTACGTTTTATGAAAGACGAGTCTGGCGCAACTGCTATTGAATATGGCCTGATTGCTGCTTTGATTTCAATCACTATTATTACTGCTGCTACTTCAATCGGTACTGGCATTGCTACTAAATTCAGCTCTGTTTCAACTGCTGTTTCTGGTGCTGGCTAATAATACTGGTGGTAACACCAAATTTAATGACCACCCTGTCTTGCGACAGGGTGGTTTTTTTTTGATATTTGCAATTACGCCGCATCTTACAAGCTATAGTTATATAATAAATAAACGCATATTTACGCTGTATTAAATTAACTGCGCTATTAAAACTGCAACGTATAATTTGGCGGTTTTGAAATGTTGGAAATTATAATTTTATTGCTTTTCCCTTTGGCGATGTTCTACGCTGCGGCCTCCGACCTGTTTTCGATGACGATATCAAATAAAGTTTCCATTATTCTTGTTGCTGGATTTGTGATTTTGTCATGGGCAATTGGCATGGATTGGGCGACCATTGCTTGGAACTGGGGTTTGGCCGCAATCGTTTTAACGATTGGCATTGGCTTTTTTGCGGTCGGTCTTGTTGGTGGTGGCGATGTCAAACTGGCAGCGGCTACGTCACTGTGGCTCGGCTGGGAGCACACATTGCCATATCTCATCATGGCAAGCTTCATGGGCGGGGTATTAACGCTTATGATTATTATCGCCAGGGCGTGGTCATTGCCGGTTGCATTACATAATGTTGAGTGGATCAATCGCCTGCACAATAAGGAAAAAGACGTGCCTTATGGTATTGCTCTGGGGCCTGCAGCTGTTTTAATTTATCCAGAAACGCCCTGGATGCAATATGTATTCAATGCAATAACCCATTAACTGCCCCGGTCCTAGTGCCTAATACTACCCCCGAAATAGCCCTGAAATCCGCCCTGTGAGGTATTTACTCATCGGCATTATCCAATGCAATTATTTGGATTTTGCTTGTAACAACAGTGGCGCTTGCCTCCATTGAGCTGCTGAGCCGACGAATATTTATATTCTGTTTACCAAAGATCACAGCAATTTATTAACCATAAATACACACTTCCCCTGCAAATATAGATTCAGAAATAATTTGTTTTGGTGTTCAGGAAGCGTGGTATGAAATCCATTCGATTTTTAATATTGGGAATTGCGATCCTTGCAGCAGGCGGGGCGGCATATCTCGCAATGAATTTGGCCACCCCAGAGCCGGTTCAACAAGTGGTTGTAAAACAGGCACCTAAAATTGAGACTGTTTCGGTCTTGGTGGTTTCAAAGGATGTCCCCACCGGCAGTAATTTAACTGTAGACAGTCTGAAATGGCAGGAATGGCCCAAAAAGGGTCTCAACAAGGGCTTCATCACCAAGAAAAAGTCGCCGGATGCGATGGAAGAAATGGCCGGCGCAATTGCGCGCTCCACATTTTATGAAGGCGAGCCTTTGCGTGAAGCCAAGCTTGTTCGGTCCGATCGTGGGTATATGTCGGCAATACTACCAGCCGGCAGGAGAGCAATTGCCACGGCAATTTCAGCAGATACCAGCGCTGGCGGATTCATTCTGCCAAATGACCGGGTAGACGTAATTATGACCCGGCGGATAAAAAAGGGGAATAAAACCTCTTTTGTCACGGAAACTATTTTGGCCAATGTCCGGGTTTTAGCAATCGACCAGACAATTGAAGATAAAGAAGGCGAAAAAGTCGTTGTTGGTGAAACAGCAACACTGGAACTCGGCCCGCGAGAGGCGGAAATTCTGACCGTCGCACAACAAATGGCAGACCGCCTGACGCTGGCGCTTAGAAGCCTTGAGGATGCAGATATTTCTCAAAGCAAAGGGGCTGAGCATCTTTTGTCAGGTCAGGACCGGAAAACCCGCGGAAATATTCGAATAATTAAATTTGGCAGCACTCGTGAAGTTCTTCCAAAAAAATAACAATTTAACAGAGATTGAGCATGATTAATATTGTGAAATCAAATGAAGCGGTCAAAACTATGATTGATACCGGCGGAATTGGCTATAAAATTACCAAACTTGTTAGCGTGGTATTAATTGCCGCTACAGCTTCGTTTGGCTCTATTACACACAGCGATTCCAAAGGTGCATCGAGCACCTTGCGTATCAAGGCCAATGATTCGAACCGAAACCGGTCTGTAAAGCTTGGGCTGAATAAGTCGCTTGTGGTTGAGCTTCCTGCCGATGCCCACGATATACTCGTTGCAAACCCGGATGTTGCAGACGCTGTAACCCGGACCGCGCGCCGGATTTATCTGTTTGGCAAACAGATTGGCCAGACAAATATTTTTGTATTCGATGGACGCGGCAAGCAAATCTTGAGTCTCGAACTGAATATCGAAAGAGATATCAACGGTCTGGTTGAAACAATCCAGCGCCTGGTACCAGGTGCCGATGTCGATGTTGAAATGATAAATGATAATCTGGTTTTGACCGGCAATGTGCCAACCCCGCAGGCATCTGCCAAAGCGGCCCAAATTGCCCAGATATTCATTAGGGGTGGCGAAGCTACACAAAATAACAACAATTCAAACACGGCAAATAATTCAGGTGGCATTAATCTGATTTTGGGTGAAGATCGTCCCCAAAGTACAATTGTTAATTTGCTGCAGATAGACGGCGAAGATCAGGTTATGTTAAAAGTGACGATTGCTGAAATCAGTCGTTCGGTGGTTAAACAGCTTGGTATTGATACAGACTATACCAAGAACACGGTTGGCGGGTTCAGCTTCAGCCAGCTCGGTGATAATCCATTCTCGTTGGGTAAAATTGCATCCTATTCAAGCAGCGTTCTGGGTTTGAACAACTTGCAAAGCACGGTACGCGCGTTGGAGCAATCGGGCGTAATGCGCACCCTTGCCGAGCCAACACTTACAGCCATTTCCGGCGAAAAAGCCACCTTTTCGGTTGGTGGGGAGTTCCCCGTATCCAACGGGAAAACCGATAAGGGTTCTGTATTTAGAGACGCGCCAAATGGCGAAATAACTTACGCATTTACCGAGTTCAAGGAATATGGAATTTCACTTGATTTTACCCCGGTAGTGCTAACCCCCGGCCGTATTTCATTGAAAATCAGAACCGCAGTTTCTGAACCAACCGCAGAGGGCGCCTACAATATCCCACGTGGTGGGTCGGCCTCAGCCTCGGTGCCGGGCATCAGGAAACGGGTTGCAGATACAACTGTCGAATTGCCCTCCGGCGGCTCGATGGTCATTGCCGGCCTGGTGCGTGACGATATACGCCAAACTCTTGCCGGTTATCCCGGACTTTCAAAATTGCCAATTTTTGGAACCCTGTTTCGAAGTAAGGAATTCCAACGCCATGAGGTTGAACTGGTAATCATAGTAACACCCTATCTCGTGCGCCCAACAGCGCGGCGCAAATTATCGCGCCCCGATGATAATTTTAACCCTGCATCAGATGGTGCTGGCTATTTTATGGGCCGCATAAACAGGGTTTACGGAACTACAAAAGCAAAGCTTCCGAAGGGCCGTTATGTCGGCACCGTCGGCTTTATATTTAACTGATGACAAGCGGGAATACGGAGCATCCGATCATGAATATCTTTAAATCATCGGCCGCGATATCCTCGGGGTTATCAGGCGGCAAATTTAGCAATAAAACCGTTGCCCTGGCATTTGGTCTGGTTGCGCTGACAGCGTTATCCGGTTGCTCAAATGTATCCAAGCGGCACTTTACAGTTGGATCTGTTCCAACTGATTATCGCACTAAGCATCCGATTGTAATTTCGGAAAAAGAGCAAACTATGGATATTCCTGTTGCCTCCGGCTCCAAGGGAATGCCTGGACCTGAAGTAAGCGCGGTAACCGGATTTGCAAGCCTCTATAAAAAGTCGGCTAGTGGTTCAATTAACATTCTTATCCCGTCGGGTTCTGTAAATGAAAGAGCTGCAAAGCGGGTTGCAAGGGAAATTATTGGCGTACTTCGTTCGAACGGTGTTTCGCGAAACCGAATTATTCTTGCGCCATATGAGGCATCAAGCCATGGCTCGTCAGCACCGGTGCGTCTCTCATATTCAGCAATTCAGGCAGGAGTAGATGGTTGCGGTCAATGGCCTGCCGATCTCGCTGCAGATACCGAAAACAGAAATTATCACAATTTTGGATGTGCGTCGCAGAGCAATCTAGCAGCACAAATCGCCAATCCTTCAGATCTACTCGGGCCTCGAGGTAGCACTTCCATCGATGCCGAACGGCGTTTGCGGGTGATTGATGCTTACCGAAATGCACAAAGTCCTTCAACCGTATCAGATGCACTATAATAACGTCTGTTTAATTACAGGCCAGAAAACGGAAAATCAAAATGTCCAATCTTGTTCAAGAAGAAGACAACATCGACATGACTACCCCGCAAATGGAAAGCCCCGCACCAGCAGCTATTCCTGAAAAGGAAACTGCGCCGGCAATTGAAACTCAAACGCCTGATGAGCTTGCTCAAGTCCGGCCGTTGCCAAGAATTTCAATACAGGCTTTTTGTGAAACCGCGCCCTTGGCAAGTTCCATTGAGCAGACCGGCCAGGACCGGCGCATGGCGAAAGTTCATTTGAAGGTTCATATGGGGGGCATCTCTGCTGCCTCGGAATTTTATAGTCAGGCACCAACGCCAAACCTGGTAATTGTTGAGTCAGTGCTGGATGGTCCGGAGCTCGTCAAAAATCTTGAAAGTCTGGCAAATGTCTGTGATCCGGGGTCCAAGGTCGTTGTCATTGGTCATCACAATGATGTTCAATTATATCGAGAGCTCATCTCAAAGGGTGTGTCTGAATATCTGGTAGCCCCGGTGTCTATGGCCGACATTATGAAGGTGGTGTCGGATTTATTTGTAAACCCGGAATCGGAGCCGCTTGGACAAACCATTGCATTCATTGGTGCAAAAGGTGGTGTCGGTTCTTCAACCATCGCCCATAATGTTGCATGGGCAATATCGAGTGAGTTTGAAACCGATTCGGTAATTGCCGATCTCGATCTGGCATTTGGAACGGCCAATATCAACTTCGATCAGGACCCGGCGCAAGGTATCGCTGAAGCGGTGTTTTCTGCGGACCGGATTGACGATATTTTTCTTGATCGGTTGTTGGCGAAATGTGCCGATCATTTGAGTTTACTTGCAGCCCCATCAATGCTGGATCGTACCTATGATTTTGGCGCCAAGGATTTCAATCAGATGATTGAAGTGGCGCAGCGCGGTATCCCCTGTGTCATTCTTGATGTCCCTCATATGTGGACCGGTTGGACAAAGCAAATCCTGTCGTCAGTTGATCAGGTGGTTGTAACAGCAACACCCGATCTGGCAAATTTACGAAATTGCAAGAACATTATTGATACTCTCAAAGAGCTGCGCCCAAATGACAGCGCACCGCACGTGATATTGAATCAGGTGAATATGCCAAAACGCCCCGAAATTAGCGTTAACGATTTTGTTGAACCGTTAGACATCGAGCCACTGGCGGTTATCCCGTTTGATGCGGCTTTGTTTGGTGGCGCGTCTAACAATGGTCAAATGATAGTGGAAGCCGATGCAAAGCATGAAACCGCGGCGATTATGTCGACGATTGCACAGGTACTAACAGGTCGTTTGGAATCTAAAGGTAACGGTAGCAGCGAATCCATATCATTCCTTGGAAAACTGCTCGGAAAAAAGTAACGGAATTTGTTGAGCAAAATTAGAATTTCACAATTTTGTATTCAGTAATTGGAGAGTTGAATTTATGTTTGGCAAGCGCGGAAATGGCTCAGGCTCAGGCGGTTTTGGTAAAACCCAAGACGCGTCAGTCGCCGTTGAGGATACCGTTGCTAAGGTCGCGCACCCACCAGAAATGGTAACCCCGCAACCTGAGCAAGGTGTAACTGAACTGGCGCCCCAGCAGCCGAAAATTGATGTTGAAGCGCAGCCAATAGCACCTGGGCAGGCTAATCCTGCAGCCGATACTTCACCTGCCGTGTCTGCAGCTGATCTGGAGCCCGTACAGCGGCAAAAACCGACTTCCATGATGGAAGAAATGGAGCCTGCTGCGGAACCAGAAACCCGGGAAAAATCTGAAGATTATTACGATGTAAAAACAACAGTTTTTTCTGCATTGATTGATACCATCGATCTATCCCAATTATCCAAGCTCGATAATGAGGGCGCGCGCGAAGAAATTCGCGATATTGTCAATGATATTATCTCAATTAAAAATATCATCATGTCGATTGCCGAGCAGGAAGATCTGCTAACCGATATTTGTAATGATGTACTTGGTTATGGGCCGCTTGAACCTCTGCTGGAACGCGATGATATTGCCGACATCATGGTCAATGGGGCCAAGGTAACCTATATCGAAGTTGACGGAAAAATGGAAAAAACCAACGTCAAATTCCGCGACAACGACCAATTAATGAATATTTGCCAGCGTATTGTGAGCCAGGTTGGCCGTCGGGTGGATGATTCAAGCCCCATATGCGATGCGCGTCTTGCAGATGGTTCACGCGTGAACGTTATTGCCCCGCCATTGTCGCTTGATGGACCGACGCTGACAATTCGTAAATTTAAAAAAGACAAGCTTACCCTCGATCAATTGGTGAAGTTTGGTGCGATCTCTCCCGAGGGCGCGGAAATTTTACAGATTATCGGAAGAGTGCGCTGCAATATCGTAATTTCCGGCGGTACGGGGTCTGGTAAAACCACGCTACTCAATTGCCTGACCAATTATATTGACGAAGACGAACGGGTCATTACCTGCGAAGACTCCGCCGAATTACAGCTGCAACAACCCCATGTGGTGCGGTTGGAAACCAGACCGCCCAATCTTGAGGGTGAAGGCCAGATCACCATGACGGATCTGGTGAAAAACTGCCTTCGTATGCGCCCTGAACGTATTATCGTGGGCGAGGTTCGTGGCCCGGAGGTCTTTGACCTGCTACAGGCAATGAACACCGGCCATGATGGTTCAATGGGCACAATCCATGCGAATACTCCGCGCGAATGTCTTAACCGCATGGAATCGATGATTGCTATGGGCGGGTTCACCCTGCCGGCAAAAACCGTGCGTGAGATTATCGTCGGTTCCGTCGATGTTATTATTCAGGCGGCCAGACTTCGTGATGGTTCACGCCGCATTACTCATATTACCGAAGTGTTGGGACTGGAAGGCGATGTCATTACTACCCAGGATGTTTTTGAGTACAAAATGACCGGTGAAGACGCAAATGGGAAGTTGACAGGCATCCACATGTCCACCGGTGTCGGGCGGCCAAAATTTTGGGAGCGCGCTAAATATTTTAATGAAGAAGTCCGCCTTGCGGCAGCCCTCGATTCAGCCGATTTGAAACGGGTTGATTATGAACGTCAAAACGGGGGGGCAATCTAAATGTTTGGGTTTGATATAATTGTTCTGGCTTTTGTTGGTTTGGTTGCCCTCAGTATCGGCGGGGTTGGCTACGCATTGATGTTCAATCGAATTCAGTCTGAGGACAATTCGAAAAGACGTATTAATTCAATCAGAAACACCACGCGGACGAGTGCTGCTGTGAGCAGCAAGGTACGTCAGCGGGCTGACGCAAACACGCGTAGAAAAAATGTGGAAGACACGTTAAAATCGGTCGAAAAACAAAAAAACATCGACAAAAATTCTAAAAACCCGCCGCTTGAGGTAAAAATTGCGCAAGCCGGATTGAGTTTGACATTGAAGAAATTCTACACTTATTCCGCAATTCTTGGTGGTGTCGCCGCTCTGGTCGTTTTGCTTACTGGTGTTACACCGATTGCCGCAATCGGTGCTTTTGCCGTATTGGGCGGCTGGTTCCCGCAATGGGTGATCAACTTTCTCAGAAAGCGTCGGATTAACAAGTTTTTGCTCGAGTTTCCAAACGCCGTGGATATTATTGTGCGCGGTGTTAAGTCTGGCCTGCCGTTAAACGATTGTTTGCGCATTATTTCCCGCGAGGCCCAGGAACCTGTTCGTTCTGAATTTCTCAAGATTGTCGAATCCCAACAAATGGGGCTTTCAATTCCAGAATCAGTACAGCGATTGGCACAGAATGTTCCCTTGTCCGAAACCAGCTTTTTTTCGATTGTGATTACAATTCAGTCTGGTGCCGGTGGTAACCTTGCCGAAGCCCTGGGCAATCTTTCCAAAGTTTTACGCGACCGTAAAAGTATGAAAGCCAAGATTATTGCAATGTCGATGGAAGCCAAAGCTTCTGGCGTCATCATCGGAGCATTGCCAATTATTGTGGGTGGCCTGGTCTACATCACCAGTCCTGGTTACTTGACACCCTTGTTCACCGAAGAAACCGGACAGATTACTATGCTGATCAGTGCCGGATGGATGGGGCTGGGCATATTCATCATGAAAAAAATGATCAATTTCGACTTCTAATAGGGCTAATGTATTATGCTGTCTCTCGGCCTTGAAAATGCACAAACAACGACTTTGCTGATTGCCGGCGCATCTGCGCTTGCGGTATTTGCGACCATTGTATCACTGACTCTGCCGCTGTTGGGACGCGATGAACTGGCTCATCGGATGAAGTCAGTCGCGCTGGAGCGTGACAAAATCAGGGCAAAAGAACGAGCCCGTCTGACGGCTGAAAAGAACAACAGAAACCAGAAGGTAACCAAGACTGAACCGAAGGCCCTGGTAAAAGGACTGGTTGACAGTTTGAACCTGAAAACCGCTCTTGCGGACGAAAATACGCTGAAACAATTGGAACAGGCAGGCCTGCGCGGCCCCAACCCTTTGTTTATTTTCCTGTTCATGCGGTTTGTCTTGCCAATTGTATTTTTTATTGCCGGGGCATTTTATATGTTTGTGCTTGGCGATCCTGAACATGGTACTATGACCAAATTACTGGTTTCGCTGATGTCTGCTTATGCAGGTTTCTATGCGCCAATCCTGTTTGTCAAAAACAAACTGAAAGCCCGCCAGGCCGAAATTCAACGTGCATGGCCCGATGCTCTCGATCTCACCTTGATCTGCGTGGAATCCGGCATGTCCATTGAAGCTGCATTTCGCCGCGTTTCAGAAGAAATTGGCAAGCAGTCAATCGCGCTTGCAGAAGAATTGGTGCTCACTACCGCAGAGCTTTCATTCCTGCCAGACCGAAGAATGGCCTATGAAAACTTCGCCAAGCGCACAGGTATGGAAACTGTGAAAAACGTAATTACCGCGCTGGTACAGGCAGAACGTTATGGCACACCGCTCGGTGCAGCATTGCGGGTATTATCGGCTGAAAACCGGGAAATCAGGATGATGGCCGCTGAAACCAAAGCGGCTGCTCTGCCGCCAAAACTAACGGTTCCTATGATCCTGTTTTTCCTGCCCGTGCTGTTTGCCGTTGTATTGACGCCGGCTATTATGCAGGCATCCGGCTCCGGATTCTAGAGCGTGTCCGTCTTTGACGGGTACACTCTATTTTCTTTCGCTCACGGCCACTTGATGCTACGCACCAGCCTTCGCGGGGGCGATGCATTCGCATTGGGCCGGTTCCACCCTCAAATTGATTTCATCAATTTGCACATCGGGCTCCAATCGTGGCCCGACTGCGTCCATTTAAACATGACGTAGTCTAATTGGTTCGCCCAGTTTAAAAACACCAATAATAACGCAAAACCCCGGTAAAACCGGGGTTACTGTTGACTGGAGATCAAACCTGCGAGGGAGCATTCTCCCCA
>Ga0256839_1002652_pt1 | contig 19614 bp, 15 predicted proteins | sample 354166metaG_FD_185968 | JGI IMG/M metagenome (GOLD analysis project Ga0256839, IMG submission 185968) | Hydrothermal vent microbial communities from Mid Atlantic Ridge, Atlantic Ocean - 354-166 | ecosystem: Environmental > Aquatic > Marine > Hydrothermal vents | place: Atlantic Ocean: Mid... | reverse complement strand
AGCGGTTGCCGCCACAGCCCTGTTCGGCAAGCCGGCGGGAGCCGCCGCGAGAACTCCGCATTTTGCACCGCGAGCCAAACACATCATCTTCCTCTACATGGATGGGGGGCCGTCGCAAGTCGACACCTTCGACCCCAAGCCGCTATTGGAAAAATACGACGGCCGGCCCTTCCCGGCGAAGATGGAACCGACCCAGTTCGATGACAACGGGATGACACTGGCCTCGCCCTGGAAGTTCCATCGCCACGGCGAATCGGGGATTCCCATCAGCTCGCTGTTTCCGCATCTTTCGAAGCACGCCGACCGGCTGGCCGTCATCCGGTCGATGACGGCCGGTTTCTCCGAGCACACCAACGCCAACTACTTCCTCCACACCGGCATCGGAATCCAGGGGCGCCCCAGCATGGGAGCGTGGCTCACGTACGGCTTGGGAAGCGAGTGCGACAATCTGCCCGGCTTTGTGGTACTCAACGGCGGTCTGATCCCACCGGGCGGACTCGATTGCTTCGGCGCCGGCTTCCTGCCAGCCAGCTTTCAGGGCTCGGTCTTCTCTGCCGGCGATCCGCCGGTGGAGAACGTCCATCGCCTCGAACCTTCCGACGCCATCCAGAGGAACAAGCTGCAGTTGATGCGGTCGTTGGATCGGTCGCTACGGGCTCGAGGCGCCGACGTCGACGCCATCGAGTCGGCGATCGCCAACTGGGAATTGGCCTATCGCATGCAAGTCGCCGTGCCCGATCTGATGCGACTCGACGACGAGACCGAAGCGACGTTGCGGTCGTACGGCACCCAGTCATCCTACAAAGGAACGGCGATCTTCGGGCGGTTGTGTCTGCTCGCCCGGCGGTTGGTGGAGCGGGGCGTCCGTTTCATCGAGTTGACTTGCCCTCACGTCGGTCACGACCGCTGGGATCAACACAGCAACCTCAAGAAGGGCCACGAAGACAATGCTCGAGCCGTCGATCAGCCGATCGCCGCGCTGCTCAGCGACCTTGCCGCGCGGGGTCTGCTGGATGAGACGCTGGTCGTGTGGAGCGGAGAATTCGGACGTACGCCGTTCGCTCAGGGACGCAACGGGCGAGACCACAACCCGTTCGGTTTCAGTTTGTGGCTGGCCGGAGGTGGTGTTCGCGGTGGAACCGTCTATGGTGCCACCGACGAATTCGGCTACAAGGCGATCGAGAACCGGGTGGATCTGCACGACCTGCACGCCACCATGCTTCACTTGATGGGGCTGGACCATGAGCGCTTGGTGTTTCGGTTCGGCGGACGGGACATGCGGCTGACCGATGTGCATGGTAAAGTGATTCGAGAGATCGTCGCCTGATACCGGGCTTCGCCATCCCGCGCGTGCCCGTCGCTCGATCGCCATCCCGCAAAATTCAAGGAACGCAGACTCATGGAAAAAATCAAACTCTTCAAAGGCGTTGAAATCGAACTCCAGGCACTGGAAGATCAGATCAACGAGTGGCTGCAGGAATCGGGCGCTCGAGTGATCAGCGTGACCGGCAACATTGCCCCGCAATCTTCGACCGGTGGTTCGTTCACCACTTCGGACATCTTGGTGATCGTGACCTACGAATTGCCCAAGTAGTCGCCCGCCCGGCTCCATGACCGGCAGCCGGGCAGGTCGTGCAGCGGTGCCCGTAATTCACCGCCTCACGCGGCGGCGCGTGGTGCCGGGTCGACGAGGCCACCGCTCCTTGGCGGGACCTTCCAACCAGGTGCGGCCGATCCCCTCGAGGAACTCCAGCCGTTGCCGCATCGCCTCGACGGCTCGGTACTGGTCCCGGAATCCGTCCAGCCGCTCGAGGCGTTCCAGCCTCGTATGCCGCGCCGCGATTGCGAAGCGATCTTGTATCCCCCTGCCGCGCACGGCATACCGTAGCACTTCGATGGCCCATTCACCCGACCGGTACCGGGCGATCACTCTCCGTCCGGTCGCTCGCTGTCCTCGCCCACTCTGAAAGGACCGCCCCAGGCACTGCCATGGTTGTTTGTTGGTCGACATCGGCCGTCTCCACTTGGAGCCTCATCGGACTCTCGCGCCCCCCGCTTGAACAAATCCCCGCCGCCGGCGTCAAAATGAACGGAGGTCGCACGTATACTGAACTTTCCTCAGCCATCGGCGACACTCCGAGTCTGGACCCCGATCACCATGAGCGTTCTCACCGACAATGCCGTTCGCGTCCTGCAAGCTCGCTACCTGCAGCGGGACGAGTCCGGAAAGATCGTGGAAACGCCGGACCAGTTATTCGAGCGCGTGGCCGCCAGTATCGCTCGAGGCGAAGAACCGTATCGCGGTCGCTCCGGCGTGAAAGAGGCCGCGACGGAGTTTCGGACGATGCTCTCCGAGCTCACGTTCTTGCCCAACTCACCCACGCTGATGAATGCGGGCACACGGCTAGGACAACTCAGTGCCTGCTTCGTACTCCCGGTGCACGACAGTATGGCCGACATCTTCGACTCGCTGAAATTGGCAGCGCTCATTCAGCAGTCCGGGGGCGGTGTCGGGTTTTCGTTCTCCGAACTGAGGCCGGCGGGAGATCGTGTCGCCTCGACCGGTGGTACCGCGGCGGGACCGGTTTCTTTCATGAAGGTGTTCGACGCGGCGACGGAGAACATTCGGCAAGGAGGCAAGCGGCGGGGAGCCAACATGGGAGTCTTGCGAGTCGACCATCCCGACATCGAACGATTCATCGATGTCAAACGGGACGGAACCAGCCTGCGCAACTTCAACTTATCGGTCGGGGCAACCGACACCTTCCTGCAGGCTGTGCAGCAGCAAGCACCGTTTCCGCTCGTTCACCCGAGCACGGGAAAGCAGGTGTCGGTCCGATCCGCCTCGCAGCTCTTCTCGCGGATCGCCCATGCCGCCTGGGAGACGGGCGATCCCGGCATGTTGTTCCTCGATACCATCAATGCCGCCAATCCGACTCCCGACCTGGGGAGCATCGAAGCGACCAACCCCTGCGGCGAAGTCCCGCTGCTGCCGTACGAAGCCTGCAATCTGGGTTCCATCCATCTCGGCCGGATGATTCGGCAAACCTCGCCCGATGAGCCGGCCGAACTCGACTGGGAGCGGCTGGCTCGAGTCACACGGTGGGCCATTCGTTTTCTGGACGACGTGATCGAAGTGAGCCGTTTCCCCGATCCTCGCATCGAGCAGATGGTCCGCGGCAATCGCAAGTTGGGATTGGGCGTGATGGGACTCGCCGAACTGTTGATCCGACTCGAGATTCCCTATCAGTCCGATGAAGCGGTGACGCTCTCGGAACGGCTGATGCAGTTCATTGCCCAGCACGCCGACCAGGCCTCTCGGGAACTGGCCGACGAACGGGGCGTCTTTCCCAATTGGCCGCACAGTCGACTGGCGGCGGAGGGAAATCGACGGCGCAATGCGACGTGTACGTCGATCGCGCCCACCGGCACGATCGGCATCATTGCCGGCACCTCTCCCAGTATCGAACCGCTATTCGCACTGGCCTACCGCCGCCACGCCTTGCAGGGCGAGACGCTCGTCGAGCTGAATCCCCTGTTGGCCGGCGTTGCCCGACAACGACGGCTGCCGGTCGACCGGATTCTCGAACATGTGCGGCAACACGGATCACTCGAAGACTGCCCGGTGGTCGATGATCGATTCCGCAACCTGTTTCGCACGGCGCTCGAGATCGATCCCCACCACCACTTGAGGATCCAAGCGGCGTTCCAGCGCCACGTCGACAACGCGGTTTCCAAAACGATCAACCTGCCGCACGACACGTCTGCCGAAACCATTGCCGAAATCTATCTCCAAGCGTGGAAACTCGGACTCAAGGGAGTCACGGTATACCGGTACGGCAGCCGCGAGGATCAAGTGCTGGAACTGGGAGTCGGCGAGACGGCCGTCGAGCATGAACATCTCGCGCACTGCGACCCTCACGCCTGCAAGCTGTAGTCCTTCTTGCCGTTCGCCCACTAATCGACATCCACCCCTTCTTGCTCGCGGCTCTTTCGTCTGGGTGCGAACCACGGATAGATGGCCGGCACGACGAAGGCGGTAAGCATGGTGGAGGTCACCAGTCCACCGATCACGACCGTTGCCAAGGGACGTTGGATTTCCGCACCGGCAGTGGTGGCCATCGCCATCGGCAAGAACCCGAGACTGGCGACCAGCGCCGTCATCAGTACCGGCCGCAAGCGGATCATGGCGGTTTCCAGCGCAGCCTCTCTGGGCGGCTTGCCGCGGGCCCGCTGTTGCTCGGCGCCGCTGACCCAAACCAATCCGTTGAGCACGGCCACGCCGAACAGCGCGATGAAGCCGACGCCCGCGGATATGCTGAACGGCATACCTCGCAAAGCGAGCGCCAACACGCCTCCGCAAGCGGCGATCGGTACGGCGAAGAAGATCAGCAGCGCCAGCTTCACCGACTTGAAGGTCGTATAGAGCAACATCCAGATGATCAGCAGCACCAGGGGCGTAATCAGGCTGAGACGCAAACTGGCCGACTGCAGGTTCTCGAAATCTCCTCCCCACTCGGTGCGATAACCGGGTGGCAGAGCGACTTCTCGCTCGATCCGGCGCCGCGCTTCGGTCACGAACGTGGCCACATCCCGCCCCCGCACGTTGGCTTGAATGAACGTACGCCGCTGCCCACCTTCGTGCTCGATCCCCGGAGGCGATTCTTCGAGAACCACGTCCGCCAGATCGCCGACCACGATCATGTCGTCTCCCATCTGGCGGACGGGAACCCGCTTCAACCGCTCAACATCATTCCGCCAGCGACCGGGAAGGCGAACGACCATGGGAAATCGAGCTCGCCCCTCGTAGATTCTCCCCACCGGCAACCCGCCCGCCGTGCCGACAACGTCCATCAATTCGCGAGCCGACACTCCGTAGCGAGCCAATTGCTCCGGGCGCGCGCGGACGGTGAGCGTGGGAATGTTGGCCTGATAGTCGGCTTTCACGTCAACGGCACCGTCGATCGTGCGCAGCACGCGTTCGATTTCCTTGCTCTTGGTCGCCAGGATCGAGAGATCGTCACCGTAGAGCAACACCGCCACATCGGCTTTGACTCCCGCCACCAATTCGTCGACTCGCATCTCGATCGGTTGCGTGAATCCGAAGGCGACTCCCGGCACTTCCCGGTTGAGTCGAGCCGAAATCTCCTCGATCAATTCGTCGCGACTCTTCGCCTTGGGCCACCATTCGGGCGGATGCAGAATCACCCACACATCGGTCTGGTGGACGCCCATCACATCGTTGGCGATTTCCGGGCGCCCGGTCTTGCAGAATACCGTCTTGACTTCCGGAAACGCCTTGAGGATTGTTTCGATCCGGGTCGACATGGTGATCGAATCTTCGAGTGACGCGCTGGGGAGCCGGACCGCTTCGATCAGCAGGTCTCCCTCGTCCAACCGCGGCATGAATTCGGCGCCCAGTCGAAGCCCCACGGGGATCGTCAGCGCCAGCAGCGCCAACGCCAGCCCCACGGTCCCCATCGGTCGCGCCACGGCGATCCGGACAAACGGCCGATAAACCCACTTGATCCAGCGGACCAGCAACACGTCCTTTTCCTGGGTGTGCTTGGGGAGGGCCAGATAGGCGAGCACCGGCATCAGCGTGAGGGACAACACGAGCGACCCTGCCAGTGCGAACAAAACCGTGAGTGCCATCGGGCGGAACAGTTTCCCTTCGCTTCCCTGTAGCGCGAGAATGGGAAGGTACACGACGGCGATAATCAATTCGCCGAACATGGTCGGCTTGCGCACCTCGACGGCGGCGTCGCGAATCAGCGCCATCCTCGGTTTGCCGGCGCCGAAATGTGCGACGTGCCGCATACAGTTTTCGATCATGATCACCGAACTGTCCACGATCAGCCCGAAGTCGATCGCGCCCAGACTCATCAAACTCGCGCTGATTCCCGCCCAGGCCATGATGTTCGTGGCGAACATCATCGACAAGGGAATGGCCAGAGCGACGATCAGTCCCGCGCGGAAATTCCCCAGCATCACAAACAGCACCACGATCACCAGAGTGCCACCCTCGAGCAGATTCTTCAACACGGTGTGAAGCGTACGATTGATCAAGTCCGCGCGGTCGTAGATCACTTCGATCTCCACTCCGGGCGGGAGTGATGCTTCGATCTCCTCGAGGTAGACTTTGGCATCCTCCACCACGGTGCGGGAATTGGCTCCCAGCAGCATCATCGCCATTCCGGTCACCGCCTCGCCTCGTCCGTCTCGAGTCACGGCGCCCTGGCGGGTCATCGGTGCGATGGTCACTCGAGCCACATCACCGACGCGCACCGGCGCCCCATGCCCCCGATCGGGCAGCGCTACTTGCGCGATGTGCTCGATTTCCGAGAGCAACGCCTCCCCGCGAATAAACCGCTGCTCTCCTTCGTGTACCATGTAGCCGCCCCCGGCGCTGAGATTGGTATCGGAGAGGGCGTCGATCACGTCCTTCATCGAGAGTCCGTAATCCGCCAGCAAATCGGGGTCGACCTGCGCCTCGTACGTCTGATAGTAACCACCCATCGAATTGACTTCGGTCACGCCGGGGCACTGGCGGAGGCGAGGGGCGATCTGCCATTCCAAAATCGTGCGCAGTTGCATCGGCGTGTACGCGTCGCCGCGCACCTCGAATTGCAGCACTTCGCCCAGCGCCGTCGTCAGCGGCCCCAACTGTGGATCTCCGTGGTCGCCGAGCTGCGACTTGGCTTCCACCAGTCGCTCCTTCACAAGATTCCGAGCATGGAAAATATCGGTTCCCTCGCGAAATACGATGGTGACCACGGACAATCCGAGCTTGGAAACACTACGAATCTCTTCGATGTCGGGAAGCCCGCCCATCGTCGATTCGACCGGATAGGTGATGTAGCGCTCGACTTCGAGCGGCGAGAGCGCCCCGGCCTCGGTAATCACCTGCACTTGAACGTTGGTCATGTCGGGCACCGCGTCGATCGGCAGCGTCACGGCGTTGTAAACGCCGAACGCGGCAACCAAGGCGACCAGAATGATGACCAGCAGCCGGTTATCCAGGCAGATTTCAATCAGACGTGTCAGCATCGTTACGCCTCTTCTCGTTCCAGCAGCAGTTCCGACTTGAGGAAGAACGCACCGTGTGACACAATGACGTCTCCTTCGGACAACCCGCTCTCCACGGCGACCCAGCCTTCAGCAGCCGGTCCCAACGTCACGTCCACTCGCTCGTACTTCCCCGGCGCGGTCTGCCTGAAGACGAACGTCCGGCCATCGTGCCGCTGAATGGCCGATTCGGGGATCGCCAGGGCACGCGTGCCGACGGAAAGCGGAACATCGACCCAAGCGAACATGCCTGGTCGCAGCCTCCGGTCTTGGTTGTCCACGGTAGCCACCAGCGGCAGAAAGTGGCCGCCGGCCGCCACCTCGGTTCCGATGAAGCTCACACTCGCCTTCCACTCCCGCTGGGGAAACGCCGGCATGCGAAACTTCACCACTTCACCCTGCTTCAAATCGACGGCGGCCCACTGACGCTGATGGATGCGGGCCGAAAGCCACAACTGACGGTCGTCGGCGATCACCATCAGCATCTCGCCTCGAGCCACGCGAAGAGTCGCCGAGCAACTCAGGTCCGCCACTCTTCCGGGGAACGGCGCGTGGATCCGGTAATGCGACAGCGAATGCTCGTCTCCCGTCTCCTGAGAACCGAACGGTCCCATCAACAGCTTCAGTTTTTCTTGTTTCGCGTCGTGCCGCCGATGAGCCACCTGCAGTTCCGCCTCGACGATCGCCAGTTTCTGGCGCGTGTCGTACTGGACCTGATCCAGCACCGCGCGGAAGGCGGCGGCCGCTCGTTCCCGCTGGCTGACCCGCTCCTGGAACAATCGACCGCTCAAGGCACCTTCTTCCTTGAGTCGGCGACTCTGAGCCACAACCTGCTGCGCCAACTTCAGCTCCGAGTACGCACTCATCAAGGCCTGGCGCTGTTCCCCCAGAGTCCGCTTGGCGAACTCCGCTTCGATCGACTCGATCGGCTCTCCTTTTTCCAATGCGTCGATCAAGTCGGCGATGTTGCGGTGGATCACTTGCTGCCAGGCATAGCGGGTTTGCACAAGCTTGACTTCGGCAGCAGCTTGAAGGAGCTCATTCCGTGCAACGGCCACTTCGCTGCTGGAGAGCTCCACCAGCGGCTGACCTGCTTCCACGTCCTGACCAGGACGGACCAGCACTTTTTCCACGACACTGGCGACCGGTACCTTGACTTCAACATGACGCAGCCGGTCATATCCGAGCCTACCGGGAACCGTAGCCGTCTCCCGTAGCTCGCGCACCTCAGCGTTCACCGTGGCAATGCCGGCAGCGGCGATCTTTTCCGGCGTCAGGGAGACCTCGCGAGCCAGCGGGGGAGTCGCCGCCGTTTCGCTGCTATCTTCTTCGCGGTGAGCCTGAGGACTGAGCCAGTGGCCCGCCCAAAAACCGACACACACCAGCAGGATGACGGTCACCAGGCTGCCTCCACGGCGGGCGTAATCGAGCAGCCGCCCCGCAACACTTCGTCCGACCTTGGATGGTTCTTGCAACATGAAACTCACCTCATAACGGGCGATAGAGTCCTAGCGCGGGCTTCGCCCGCAAGGCTGGAGGCGGGAGACTGGAGGCCGGAGGGATGATGGTGGCAACCGAAAGCCACTGCTACATCCGCGCACGGCGCGCATCCGGCCAGCGCTCGTCTCTCCAGCCGCCATCGCGTCCCCTCACACTTCACACTTGCGGGCGCAGCCCGTATTAAGAGGCTGTCACAAAACTCCATGCCGCAAGCAACACACTCGAGGCCGGATAACGGCGCGGCGGGTTTTGTTACAGGCTCTAAGAGGCTGCCACAAAACTCCATGCCGCAAGCAACACACCCGAGGCCGGAAAGCGGCGCGGCGGGTTTTGTTACAGGCTCTAAGAAATCCCAAACTGGCGAATCCGGTCCCGGCGGTTCCCTTTGGGAACTCGCCGGACCTCGGGACCATGCGCGCTAAGCACACGGCTCCGTCTGGTAGGAACGCCGGGCGGACCAATCCGTCCGACGAATGGAGAAGCAGGTCGCAAACCAGGACCTGCACTCGGCGAGAGTCGCCGTCAAATCAGAAACCGCTGCAACAGCGCGCAGAGCATCCCCGCGGTCGGTCCGGTACGAGCCATGCGACAAGTCTGCCACTGGAGCAAGGCCGGGCCGCCCGTTTCCCGCCACTGATCGATGCCCACGAACGCGTCGTCACCGCCGACCAGCGGCCGAACCATCCAGCAGTCATCCGGCAGTTCGACGGGTGAAGCCAAAGTGGCCCCTTTGCAAATGCACGACGACTCGTTTTCGCAGCTCCCACCATCGGGCGAAACAGGCAGAGTCTTGGCCAGGTGAATCCGCACCGCCTCGCGGGCATGCGATTCCACACAGTGCGTGTAGGCACCCAGAATCAACAAGGCCAAAAGGATACGAATGCTTGCGCGAGTCATTCTCAGTTGAACCGGCAGGCGGGACGAATGAAAGGTGAGTACAGGCGGGATTGACTACTAAGAGGCTGTCACAAAACTCCGTGCCGAAAGCAACACATCCGAGCTTCAGACGTGGTACGGCGGGTTATGTTACCAGCTCTAATATAATCGCTAGAGTTTGCTATGACAAGTCACCCCGAATCATGGCGGTAGGTAAGGACGCGGACCCGCTCGAGTGTCACCAGGCCTTCGCCGATCATCTCATCCAACCGCGGAAGGAAACCGGCGATCCGTTCGGGACTGTCCACAATTTCGATCACCACCGGCAGGTCCTCAGACAACCGCAGGATTTTCGCCGAGTGGATTCGGCTATGGGCGCCGAAGCCGAGAATCCCCCGCAACACGGTTGCTCCGGCCAGTCCGGCCGCTCGAGCCGCCTGGACGATCGATTCGTACAGCGGCCGTCCGTCGTGGCGATCGCTTTCCCCCACGAAAACCCGCAACAATTCGGCTTCGCCCGACAGCTTCATGTCTTCCTCCCTTCGGCACCGCGCGTTTCCGGCGGTCCCCGGCCCTCACCGTTTGAGCCACTCCGCCAGCCACATTCCGCCATACAGCGCCACCAGTCCGACACCGTTCTGAGCCACTACATTGCCGGCCGCCCAACTCCACTGACCGTCCCGCAACATCTGCCCGCTCTCGAACATGTAAGTCGAAAACGTGGTGAACGCTCCCATAAAGCCGACCAACACGATCGTACGAGTGTGACCGGAGATGATGCCTCGCTGTTCGGCCAGCGACCACACCAACGAAAAGAGAAAGCAGCCGGCAGCGTTCACGGCCAGAGTCCCCCATGGAAACACCGAACCGGCCACGCGGTGCACCAGCCCGCCGACTCCGTACCGAGCCAATGTGCCCATCGCACCCGCCAAGGCGATCCACAACAGCCGCTGCCACCACTGCATGTCAACGCTCTCGACTTGCGCGATCCGGAACGTTCAGCGGTTTGCCGCCGGTCGCATCCCACCATTTCAATACCCTCTGCCGCATCTCGGCCAGTCTCGTTTGCTGAGATTCCTCGTCGGCCAAATCGTCGAGCTCGTACGGATCGGCCTGCAGATCGTACAAATCCTCGTCGCCGGCCGACCGAGTCGGGTAGTCGGTCAGAATCGACTGGATGCGGAAGTAGGACCGATTGCGTTCGGGCACCACGTCCTGCAAGTAGAGGATGTACTTCCAGCGACGGTCCCGACAATAGAGCGCATAGACGTCGCGCTCGGGACGTTGGTCCTCCTTGGTGGCAAAGGCGGGATAGATCGCGCCGAACAACATCTCCCGCTGCCGCGCCGGCCTCCCTTCGATCCTGGGCCGCAAACTCCGGCCGGCGGCGCCGCGGGGAACCGAGACTCCGGCATAGTCGAGTATCGTCGGATACAGATCGAGCGTACTTGCCAGATCATCGAATCGCTGGTTCTTTTTGATCTTGTTCGGCCACGAAAAGAAGATGGGAGTGCGCACGCCCTTCTCGAACGGCGAACCTTTGGAAACGAGGCCGTTGCACCAGCCGTTGTCGATCACGAACACATAGAGCGTATGGTCGTGCTGCCCCACCGATTTCAGTTTGTCAACCAGTTGCCCCACGCCGTCATCCAGCCAGGCTTCCATCGCGTAGCTCGTCATCTCCCGATGGCGAAAACCCTTGCGGCGGCGTCTGGAAGGGTCGGCGCGATCGGGGACCGCGTCTTCCCGTCCCTTCATGTAGGGCGGTATCGGCATCTCTTCCTCCCGGTACAGCTTGCGATACCGCTCGGGAGGATTGTGCGGAGTGTGGGGCAACATGGGAGCCCACCAGATGAAAAAGGGCCGCTTTCCCGCGTGATCGTCGATGAAGCGAAACAGGTCGCGTTGAGTTTCGCGCACGAACTTCTTGGCCGTCTTGCCTCTGCCGTGTGTAAACCCCATCGCTCGAGGATCACCCTCCCAATACTTGCCCTCGACGTAGGTAGCGTATCCGGCTTGCTTGAGCAAATTGGGGAGCGAGTTTTTCGGCGCGAGTTTCTTGTCGCCGTAGTTGTAGTAGATGCCGCTCTGGTGCGGATAGCGTCCCGACAAGAAGCTGGCCAAAGTCGGGTGGCAACGAGACATGGGAAGATGGGCCGTCGTGAACACCGTGCCGGATCGAGCCAACTCGTCGAGCGCCGGTGTATGGACGAAGTCGTTTCCCATGAACCCCAGGTGCTCGTAGTCCTGGTCGTCGGAAATCAGCAGCACGATGTTCGGCCGCTCGCCTCGAGCGGTCATCGACGCGACCAACAACACCAGCAGGGCGATTCTCATTTGCATCGTTGCCAACCTCCTGGAGAATAACCGAGCGCATTTACGCCCCACGACACACATCACTACTTCTCGTCGATCCGATGCACGTGCAACCGTTTCCCGTGCTCATCGCAGAATTCGAATTCCAATCGGGCCGGCTGATCCTGAACAGGGGGCGAGACGGAGACCAACAGAAAGCCGCCCGAGGGAGTGGCCTGCGTATACGGCTGGCGAATCCGGCACTTGGCGTCCGTCGATTTCGGATCGCCCGGCTTGCGCCCCAGACGCGCATTGGCATCCACGAGTGCTCCGCAGGAGAACTCTTGCAACCCGCTGGGATCGATCGAATGGTATTGCCAGTGGCGGTCCCCGCAGACGAAATAGACGTGCTTCCGGTCCAGTCCCTGCTCCTTCAGCCAGGCGAAGAACCGATCCCGCTCGTAACGAAACCCGCCGATATCACAGTGGTTGTCTTTCTTGCGCAGATCATCCGGACCGATCAGTGGCGTGGGGGAAATGATCAGCTTGAAAGTCGCGTCGCTGGCGAGCAGTGTACGTTTGAGCCACTCCCGCTGAACGACTCCCCAGATCGTCTTCTCCGGGCCGTCAGGCATCGCATTGGGGCTGCGGTGGATTCTCCCTTCCAATAGCCAGATCTGAAGCTCCCGCGTGATCCGGTGAGTTCGATAGGTTCGCCGGTCCTTCTGCTCGTACGAACCGTACGGCAGTTGCTCCCACATGATCTTCTGAGCCAGCTCCGGCGACGGATCGTAGTCCCCCGAATTGTCGCAGTCGTCTTTTCGATAGTCGTGATCGTCGACTTCCCAATACGTGGGAACGACTTCGAACAACTCGCGGAATCGAGGTTGAATGAACTGCTCGTGCCATTTCCGTCTCATCGCCTCGATCGTCCGGGCTCGCCCCTCGACCGGAGTGTCGTAATAGACGTTGTCCCCCGTACCGACCAGGAAAAACGGACGTTCCTTGCGAAGGGTGGCCAGAGCCGGATATCCCTGAGCCTTGTCGGGACCGGAATAGGGTGGCGGTAAGGCGATGTTGTTTTGCTCGAGGTGCCGCTTGCGATCGATCTTCGAGCTTCCATGGAACTTGGCGTAGTTCATCCCGGTCACGACCGCGAAACGCAGCGGCACCGACCGGTCCGCACCCGGGAGCGTTCGAAACACGGCCTGCGGCCCTCTCGACCACTCGCCTTCCCCAACCCGCACGCGTGTCCGACAGAGATAGGTGCTCCAGGGCCTCAGACCACGGAACCGAACTCGCGCGATGTAATCGTTCTCGGGCTCGGCCTCCGCTGTCAAGGTCTTCTGCGATGCCGACGCAATCGGCACCGCGCTCGATACGGTCATCGGCTGAACGCTAAACTCCACCGCTCCGCGCACGCCGCGAACATCGCCGTTGACCAGATGATCGGTCCGACAAAGCCGCAATTGAATCACGGCACCGTCGCTGGTCAACTCGCCGACCATGATCCCCATCGGCGTGTGAGGACGCTTCAGTTGCACTGGTGTGGCATCGCCGGAGAACGGCTGTGCCGCCAAGCGCCCGCTTCCGCCGGACATACCAACCAATACCACGAGGCAACTCAGCAACACTCGAGGCGGATCGACCACGCTGCGGTGATCCGGCCGATGTCCCGTTCCAGTTTTCATCGCACCCTCTCTACCGCCATCGCCACTGCGTTGCCGCCGCCCAGACACAGCGATGCGATGCCGCGGCGACATGCTCGAGCCGACAAGGCGTGCAGCAGTGTCACCAATACGCGAGCACCACTGGCGCCCAGAGGGTGCCCCAGCGCGATGGCCCCGCCGTTCACGTTCAGTTTCTCATCCGGAATGTCGAGTTCCTGGCGGCAAGCCAGGACCTGCGATGCGAACGCCTCGTTCACTTCGAACAAGTCGACATCGGCGACCGACCAGCCGGTCCGCTTGAGCACTTGGCGAATGGCAAGCACGGGGGCGATGAACAGTTCGCCCGGTGCCACGCCGCTGGTCGCCGTGGCGGCGATCCGAGCCACCGGTCCGGTGGGGACGCGTTCTGCCAATTCCGCGTCACTCACCAACACCGTCGCCGCGCCGTCACTCAATTGGGACGCGTTTCCCGCAGTCACCGACCCTCCTTCTCGGAAAGCCGGACGCAGCGACGCCAGCGACTCGATCGTCGTATCGCTGCGAGGCCCTTCGTCTTCGGCGATCCACCGAGCCCGCTGGCCCCGACCGACCTCGATCGGCTCGATCTCGTTGCGAAACCGGCCTTCCTCCTGAGCTTCGATGGCTCGACAGTGGCTCAGTAGCGCCCACCGATCCTGGACTTCGCGGGTCACCTCGTAGTCGCAAGCCGTCTTTTCGGCCAACTCGCCCATCACCACGTCTTCATAGGCACACCACAGCCCGTCCTTCAATAGCGAATCCTCGGCCGACTGGTGGCCGTACTTCCAGCCCTGACGGACTCGTGGCAGCAGGTACGGAGTCTGGCTCATGCTCTCCATGCCTCCGGCCAACACCGACCGCACATCGCCCGCTCGAATGGCCTGATCGGCCAACATGATGGCCTTGAGTCCCGATCCGCACACTTTGTTGATCGTCATCGCGGCGACCTTGTACGGCAAACCGGCTTGCAACGCCGCCTGCCGCGCCGGCGCCTGGCCGACACCCGAAGTCACCACCTGCCCCAGAATCACCTCGTCGATCTCATCCGCTGGGATACCGCTCCGTTCGAGGTTGGCTCGCATACAGTGCGCTGCCAGCGACGGCGCCGGAACCGAGGCAAGTCCGCCCAAGAACCGTCCAATCGGCGTACGTACGGGAACGGAAAGAAACACGTTGGCCATCGGCAACTCACCCTCGCTCTTACGAAACCCTTCACCACCAAACCCGCCGCGTCCCGCAAAGACGCTGGAACGAGAATCCGGACCTCAAGCCGTCCGCCCGCGGTTCGGCCGCCCGGCGACCGTCGAACGTGCAAGGCTCGGGTGCGCACCACAACGCACGGTACCGCCAGCAACACACCGGCAACGCAACGCCCACGCGGCCACTGACAATACGGGGTTCAAAACTCAACGCGGCGCACCAGCTTCTTCAGGCGAGCGAGCTGCTCGCTCTTGGCTTTTTCCGTGAGCGGATTGCCTTTGAGAAAGATATTGAGAAAAGGCGCAAATCGCTTTCCCTCTTTGTGATCCTTCTCCGCCATCGCTACCAGTACGGAAAGATCGGTGATCCGATTCTCATCCAGCAACAGATACTTCAATTCCTTCAGATTCCGCAGCGGACTCAGATCGGCAATCTTGTTGTGCCGCAAATCCAGCGAGGAGAGCCACCGCAGCTTGGCCAGCGGCCCGACGTTCTCGATCTGATTGTGGTCGGCATAGAGTGACCAGAGTTTCTCCAGGCTGGCGACCGGCGACAAGTCGGCGACTCGGTTGTGCGAAAAATAGAGAGACCGCAACGCCGTCAACTTGGCCAGCGGCTTCAGGTCGGCAACGTCATTGTGCGAAATGTCGAGATATTGCAGGCGAACCAGACCGGCCAGCGGCGAGAAATCCTTGACCTTGTTCTTGGCAAGACTCAAGGACTGAAGATTCTTCAATTCGGCCAGCGGCTTGACATCGACAATTTCGTTTCCTTCGAGATCGATCAAAGCCAACGCTCGACATTTTTCCAGCCCGGCCAGATTCTTGATCCCCGCATTCTTCGCCTCGAGGGTCGATAGGTTGGCAACGTCCTTTTCCGTCAACGGCTTGTCGTTGTCCCGCTTTTCGAAAACATATCGGCGAACCGCCTTCTCCAAGTTCTTGTCGGGGAACAGGTCGGCGGCCAATGCCGCAGGCGTGATCAGCAGGCCGAACAGACAGGCCAACAGCATGGAGCGACGCATCGTCGAATCCTCCCGTTCCAGGTTCCCAATCAACCAGCCGGTGTCTCACAGAAGTCCATCCATTGTAGTCGGCCGCCTTCGATCCGTTCAGCGGTCGGCCGAGATGGCCGCCCCGAACGGCCCCCTGGAGCTCGCCTAAAAAGTGATCACCTGTACAGAATCAAAGCACCAACGCTCCGCCAGCATAGTACTTAGAGCCTGTAACAAAACCCGCCGTGCCGCTCTCCTGCCACGTACATGTTGCTTGCGGCATGGAGTTTTGTGACAGCCTCTTAGAGTCATACTTCGTAACATCTGCGCGGCGGGCGCGCACGCTGCACTGGCTTTCGGTCGTCACCACCCTCTACAGACTCCGGTCTCCCGCCTCCAGCCTTGCGGGCAAAGCCCGCGTCAGGACACAGCCCCCCAATCCCGGTAGACGCGTCCCTCGCAGCCCGCACATTTCCGGACTACTCGCTCAGAAACATCTTGGGGCGACGTACAATAAACCAAAAGAGCGATCCTGTGCCTCGCCGCCGGCTTTGGCAAGCAGCCCAGTCAAGCCGGACGGCGGCGGCCCCTCATCAAGGCAGGGGAGGACGATGGCAGCACTACCCTCGACACTCACACAGCAACGACCGGGAATCGATGGCCCATCGCTGGCCGCTCCTTCAACGCTCCGCCGACTGTTCGCCATCGACCTGCGCACCCTCGCGCTGTTTCGCATCTTGATCGCCGCCGTACTGATCTTCAATATCGGCGGTCGCATGCGAGACGTCGAAATGATGTACGGCCCGCATGGGGTCATGCCGCAAGACGTGGTCCGGCAAGTCTACCAGGCCGGTGAATGGACGTGGTCCCTCTACTTCTTGAACTCCGACATGTGGTTCCAGTGGAGCCTGCTGGCGCTAACGCTCGTCGTCGGACTCCTGTTGGGGCTGGGCTGGAAAACCCGTCTCCAGACAGTGCTGGCCTGGATTCTGATCGTCTCACTTCACCACCGGGCGCCGTTGTTGGTCACCGGCGGAGACGTGCTGCTGAGCCTGTTGATCTTCTGGGGAATCTTCCTGCCGCTGGGAGCGGTTTGGTCGCTCGACACTCGCGGACGACCGCGAGCAACCGGGGGTTTTCTTTCCGTAGCATCGGCCATGATCATGCTGCAAATGGCGATCATGTATTTTTTCACCGGCGTCTCCAAATCGAACGACGTGTGGTTTCAGGGAGATGCGTTGGCGAACATCTACGAGTACGATCTGGTGACACGCCCGTTGGGACGGTGGCTGCTGCAATTTCCCCTGCTGCTGAAAGCGGCTACATGGGCCACGTTGATCCTGGAGCTGGTCGGCCCCTTCTTGATGTTCTCTCCCTGGAATACCGCCCGGTTGAGACGCTGGACCGTCGCGTCGTTCTACTTGCTCCATCTGGCCATCGAATCGACGATGCGCGTGATCATCTTCTCGTTCGTCAGCATGGCCGGACTGTGTCTGTTCGTTTCGCCTCGGTTCTGGGAACGAGGCGTCGGCAGGCAGCTCTCGTCATTGCTGGACCGACTGTTCGCCTCAAGGCCTCGGCTCGATTCGCCCGAATCTTTCGGAGCATCCCGCCGCTGGGTCAATACCGCCGTACTGGCACTGGCCGTGGGGATCTTTGCCATCAATGTTCCGTTCCTCTGGCGAGGCAGCCGATTCTTGAACGAATTGAACCCCGTGGAGAAACGAGTCGGCGCTTTGTTGGCCTGCGTACAACGGTGGGACATGTTCGCCACGCCGCGATTCGGCGACTTCCGCATGGTGGCACTGGGAACTCGAAAGGACGGCACGCAGATCGATCTCCTGCGAGACGGTCGGCAGGTGGAACTCGACGATCCCGATCAGCTCAGCACCTCGCCGAGGACTCCTCGCTGGCTGGGCATGTTTTACGACCTGGCGAGAAACGACCGCCACATCTTCCGCCGCGAATTCGCCCGCTACCTGATGGAACAGTGGAACACCACTCAGCCACCTCCAAAGCAAGTCGACTTCGTCCAGTTGATCCTGCTGGTCCGACCGAAACCGAACTCACGAAATCCCGGCATACCCGACCGCTACAGCGGTCGCGAATACGCGTTCATCACACCACCAACCCGGCACACGTCGAAGAAGGCCCTGACGATCATCCTCGATGTCTACGACCCGCTCGTGGACGGCACGTACGTCAACGGCTCCAAAGAAGGCCGCTTCATCGTTCGCCATCCCAACGGCAACAAGGCGTCCGAGGGCCGGTACCGCCGAGGTATCCCGGAAGGGCCGTGGAGCTACTGGAACGAGTCGGGCCAACTCGAAGGACGGGGCGAATATAAGGATGGCGAGATGGAAGGCAAGTGGGAGATGTTCTACGACGGACGGAAACAAGAAATCTGGTTCCACGCCGGCCGACCGGTACCGCCACCCGGCTGAAGACGGGGAAAATGAAAAATGAAAAATGCCGTAGGTCAGGATTTCCAGCCTGGCCCAAACCCGCCATGACGGTCAGCGTACGGATAACCGGGGCTAGAGCGGTGGCCGGTACTTCCGGTGATGCATGTTTGGTGGAATGAAAAATGAAGAATTGAAAATCGGAAGTGGGAAAGGCAGCATGGGTGGCGGTGAGCTGCCGACTTACGCCGCGCTTCCCTGCTCTTCCAATGCCTTCTTCGTCGCCACATAGGCGGTGCGCGCTTCCAGACAGGTGCGGCGGAAGATCTCGGGGCGAGATACCGCCTCAAGCCGAAACGTCTCGACGTTGTCCCGATAGAAAATCAAGTCGCCCGCGTGGTACCACTCCTGCCCCGGCCGCACGTGAACTCGAATCTCGTCATAGCGGTCGTGCGACACCGACTTCTGCTCCTGCTGCTGCATGCCGCGCAGCACCACCACGCGACGACTGGTCAGCAGGTACCGAATGGCTGAAAACGGGCCGACCCGCGCCAAATACAGGTTCAGCGACACGGGGATGCAGGCACCCGCCAACAAGTGCCCCAATCGAAAAATGAACAGATTGGGCCAGCGAATGGCGTAGAGCTGGCCGAGCCAGCGGCCGATCCCGAAATAGCAGACCGACGGATAGGCCGTCGTCAATGGCACCTCGGCTTCGTCCAGCGGAACCACGCCAGCGATCGGTTGAGAGTTGCTCATGTCTCAGGCAAGCATCGAGGGAACAAGAACACGACACGACTTGCCGGCCAGCGCCGGAAACCGCCCCAAGCTATCAAATCGAGTCGGACTTGCCTAGGGGCTGTCTCCAACCGGCGGAGGCGAAGATACCTGCATCGGCCGCCCGCACTGCGGGCACTGCACGGCATGAGGCGATACCATACGGCCACAATCCGGACACGGGATGAGATTGCCCGCCGGCCCCCCGCCCCGGCTGCGCGAGGCCACCACCGCCACCACCACGCCCACGACAACCACCAGCGGCACTGCCAAGATCAGACCGATAATCGCCAACTCCAGAGGGCCCGGCATCAACATCGGTATCACCTTCCCGTTCTGCCATCCTGCGGATCGCTGTTTTCTTCCGAGAATCTGGCGGCCAACCACTCCCCAAACAGCGTTGGTCGAGGCTACGGTCGGCAGAGTGACGCCGTCTCGCTGGCTGTCAGCATTATAGCAGTCGGTCGCTCCGTGCCAAAAAAATGCGACCATTTCATCCAAAATATCAGTGCGGCGTCGACAGCTCTGACCGATCCGGCCACGCGAGCTGCCGGTGGAAGGACCGGCAAAACAAGTAGACTCGCAGCGAGTCGCTACGACCCGGCCACGGACCACCTCGTTTTTCCGCCAGCCTGCGATTTTCTCCAAAAAAGGGTTGAAATCGAAAAGCCGAATTTGCTAAAACAAGTTCGATGTGAGCGAGCGTGGCTGCAAGGGGCAGCCGGCGAGTCAGACAGCAGGCCAGCCCATTCGAGGCAAGCTTTCCGAGGCCAAAGCAGTCGGCCAAAACATGAATGCTCGCTGGGTGAACAAG
>Ga0256839_1002650_pt1 | contig 19618 bp, 23 predicted proteins | sample 354166metaG_FD_185968 | JGI IMG/M metagenome (GOLD analysis project Ga0256839, IMG submission 185968) | Hydrothermal vent microbial communities from Mid Atlantic Ridge, Atlantic Ocean - 354-166 | ecosystem: Environmental > Aquatic > Marine > Hydrothermal vents | place: Atlantic Ocean: Mid... | reverse complement strand
GGGGTTATGTGCCCACCGATGAATTTCAGAACACCAATGTGGAGGGGGTGTATGCGGTGGGTGATGTTACCGGTCGTGCGCAACTCACACCTGTGGCCATTGCTGCGGCACGCCGCCTGTCGGATCGACTGTTCAACAATCAGCAGGATCGCAAACTGGACTACAACAATATTCCCACGGTAATGTTCAGCCATCCGCCCATTGGTACGGTGGGTCTCAGCGAAGAAGAAGCCCGCAAACAACATGGTGAAGCCGTAAAAGTGTACCAAACGCGATTTACGGCCATGGCCCACGCCTTCACTAAACACCAACCCACTACAGCCATGAAACTGGTGTGCGTAGGCGCGCAGGAAAAAGTGGTGGGTATACATGTTATCGGTCAAGGTGCGGATGAAATGTTGCAGGGCTTTGCCGTGGCGCTGAAAATGGGCGCAACCAAGGCCGACTTCGACAACACCGTGGCCATTCATCCCACCAGTGCTGAAGAGCTGGTGACGTTACGATAGTGTCAACGGAATTAAAAATGACAACAACAAAAAGTATCAGAACTTATCAAGGTATAACTCCTGCGCTGGATAAAGGGACGTTCATCGATGACACCGCATTGGTGATTGGCGATGTGGTTATCGGCAAAGACAGTTCCATCTGGCCAATGACCGTGGTGCGGGGTGATGTGAATAAAATCCGCATTGGCAAACGCAGCAATATTCAAGACAGCAGTGTGATTCATGTGACGCACCCGCACACCGATATGCCCGAAGGCCATGCGGTGGACGTGGGTGACAATGTTACCGTCGGCCATAAAGTGATTCTGCATGGCTGCACAGTGGGTGATCACTGCCTGGTGGGCATGGGCTCCACCATTATGGACGGCGCATTGTTAGAGCCTTTTGTATTGCTAGGTGCGGGCAGTCTGGTGTCACCGGGAAAGGTGTTGCAGGGAGGCTATTTGTGGTTGGGCAGCCCTGTGCGCAAAGTGCGGTTGCTGTCCGATGAAGAACGCAAGTGGATTGAATATTCTGCACAGCATTATGTGGATTTGAAGGAAAGGCATTTGAAATGTGATTGAAGTAACTGGTCAAGTCTAGCAAGTTACAGTTAGGATGGGTGCAGAGCGGCTTCGTCAACGAAAAATCAGCAATTTATTGTTTCACAATTTCTCATTTCTAGCGTTCGATTTTTTGGCGGCAGCATATCAGTCGCAATAAATTACCGAAGATAAAAAATCCTGAAGTGGTTGCCCCAGCCTTGGAGAGCCGTAGGTTGATGTGAATGTTTTTTATGAACCCCAACATACCGACATTACAAATCACCAAAATAGCTACATTTTATGGCCATGACCGCGTTGGGGTTCGTCCCTCACCCCAACCTACACTATCATTCAAATTTCCTTTTTTGACGCTATTTTTACTTGAAATTTGTCGATTGGCCCAGGTTATCCACATAACGATTTTGTGCCTGACGAAAAAAAACATTGCATTGGGTCAGTTGCAGTATGAGGGGGTTGTTTCGTATTTTTTCCACATAAGGATTAAGTTCAATGACGACCTCTACAGCTCCTGAGTGTGTGTTTAGCATAGATTGTATGCGTTCAAATAATGTTTTCTTTTCGTCGATAGATTGTTGTGCGTTATCTCCAAAAGGATTAGTGCCAGGCATGCGCAATATAATGGTGTGTTCACACTTTGGTGCAACAATGGGAAATTGGTTTTTATTTAAGTAAACTTCAAATTGACCATTTTCACTTTCAAAGGTGTTTGGTCTGGTGTCACCCAAGCTCAAACGGGTATTGTCAGGGGTTAGCGTGTAATTGATGTGGTAATAATCCGAATATTTTCCCTTGCTGATGAATATGGGAGAAGTGTCAGTTGCAAGCGTTGGCTTTATACTGCAAGCAATATTCAGGGTTGCAACAATCAGTACGCCACAATGCAATAACAGTTTTTGCCATTCCATAGTAGTGCGTCGCTTCTATACCGATTGAGGTAATAAGTTAATTTTGTATTTGTATATAATTTACGGGCATTGATTCAGGGTAGTTAAATTCTCACTGCCAACATAAGTATTCCATAAGGTGACGTACTCATGGGCCATGCCTTTGCCTAATGGCGTATTGTAATATTGTTTCCAGTATGCGGCCATGAGTTCCAGGTCATCAAGCGGGGGCAGTGCTGCCGGTACACGCCTGTAATGCAAACGCGCCATGGCTGCCGCATAGTTGTCATTATGTTCCAATTCATGATGTTTGTCTGCTTCCTGTGAGCTCAGTAAGCAAGCCACTTTTTTGGCCAAGTCAGGTTTATACTTTAAGTAATTATTCCAGATGTCATCGTGTGTGGCGGGTTCCATTTGAAAATAACTAATGGCAGGCCCTCCTCCCACTTGTTTGCGGTATCTGAAATTCAGGCTTTCTTTAATTGCCGTGCCGAGTAACAATTGAGCCGCTTGTTTGCTGTAAGGGATCTCAGCGTTGAGATGACACAGTGCGGGTTCGATGATTTTTGTTAAGTAATACTGGGGGGAGGGTGGGTTTTGTATAGTTTTTTTAAGCAGGTTAAGCATAGCGTAGATCCTTGGCTAAATATAAAACCAACAAATTCCATTGGCATTCGTTGATGCTAATTTGATCGAAAGTAAAAGTCTAGCGCCCTACTCTGCAATAATACCGTTTTTGAGATTTCGTTTTTTGGTTTCTCCAATGTTATTCCAGTGTCTATTGCGCAGTGCACCTTCAAATGAATACAAATAATAACAAACGGGCAATGTTTCATTGGGATGATTCTTTTTAATCATTTTATGCGCCTCAATAGCACCATAAAACCTCAGCTCTTCTTCAGAAAAAATACCCGCTTCATTTAATCTTTTGGCTATTTTGGGGCCAATGTTTTTCAATTTGGTTAATGTTCTGTTTTTTGTCATAGTGGGAAGAATAATTATCCTGGCGTATTGTGTTCCACCCAGTGCGAGTTTGCGCCTGTCGTTTCCTGTTTCCAGAAGGGTGCGCGTGTTTTTAATTCTTCAATCAAATAACGACAGGCAGGAAATGATTCACTGCGATGTGCTGACCATACGGCAAGCAATACGATGGGGTCGTTGGGTCGAATGTCGCCATAGCGATGAATGATCAACGTGTCGAGTAGATCCCAGCGTTGTCCGGCTTCATTGGCAATCGCTTCCAGGTGTTTTTGGGTCATGGCCGGGTAGTGTTCCAGGGTCATGGCTTGCACGTCGTTGCCGTCATTGAAGTCACGCATGGTGCCGACAAAAATAGAGGTAGCCCCGAATTTTCCGGCTAATTCCGGTTTTGCATTTTGGTGGGTTTGTAATGCCTGCCAGGGGTCAAAGGGCTCGCCACGTAGTTCTACGGACATGCTCAGCCTCCTGTAACCGGTGGAAAAAAGGCGACTTCGTCACCATCTTTTACCGTTTCGTCCAGGCTGGCGTATTCCATGTTGATGGCGATGAGCATGTTGTTGATGCGGTCATGATGATGGGTTGCGATTTTCCAGACATCAGCGGCTGTGGCGATGTTGTCGGTGTCCAGGGTGACGTCAGCTTTACCGATGGTTTCTCGCAGGCTGGCAAAAAATTTGACGGTGATGCTCATGGTGGGACTCTCCTGGTATCTGGCCGTTAAAATACGAATCATGCCCGTGCTATCTGTGCTGGCAATGGGTGAGCCTCACAGATATTTTTATCTTTGACCTAAACTCTGCAAGCGCTTACATTTTAAAGAAGATTAAGAGCAATGGGTTTAAAGAGTATACTGCGTTTCATCGTAATTTTTTGAAAAATACACAGGCAAACGGCATGGATAAAAATTCCTCCCAGCCCGCTCATTCGGGACTCAGCCATTTTAATCGCGCAGGTGAGGCACATATGGTGGATGTGGGTGATAAGGCGGTAACCCAGCGTATTGCTGTGGCCGAGGGGCGCATCGTGATGTTGCCCGAGACATTGCAGCTTATTGCCAGCGGCCAGCATGGCAAGGGTGATGTACTGGGTATTGCGCGGGTGGCGGGCATTATGGCAGCGAAAAAAACGTCGGAGCTGGTGCCATTGTGTCATCCGCTGGCGATTACCAAGGTGACGGTGGATTTGCGAACAGATGAGGCGGCAAATGCGGTGTGGTGTCAGGCTACGGTGCATACCAGCGGCCAGACCGGTGTGGAGATGGAGGCGCTGACTGCGGTACAGATTGCTTTGCTGACGGTTTATGACATGTGCAAGGCGGTGGATCGTGGCATGGTAATGACGGATGTGGGGTTGTTGGAAAAGCGGGGCGGTAAGTCGGGAGTGTGGCGTCGGGGTGATGAGGTGAGCTAGAAGCTTGCCCTCTAATCAAATCGCACATCCAGTGCACCACATAAAAACTGCATATATCGCGTGGCGTATTCAAAATGCGTTACGGTGTCGCGCAAGAAACTGGCCGACAGCACCTGTTCCGGGGGAATGTGCCCAATAGCGATAAAGCTCTTGCGTTTGAGGTCTTCCAACAAGGGGTGGTCTTTGGCAAAGCCGCGCGGCGCATTTTTCAGTGATTCGCCTCCCAGGGCGTAATGTTGTTCAAAGTGGCGGTCGTCACGCGCGGCCAGCCATTTCTCGCTTTTGTCGCGGATCGTTTCGCGAATTTTCCTTAGTGCTGTGGCGTCCGGTTTCCATACGCCCGCACCCAAAAAACATTCCTGCGGTGCAATGTGCAGGTAGTAACACGGCGCATGTGCGTCTTTGCCTGCTTCGTGACGAAATTGGATACCGATGTTGGTTTTGTACGGTGTTTTGTCTTTGCTGAATCGTGTGTCCCGGTGGACGCGCATCAGCGAACCGCCCACTTTTTTGGGTACGGCCAGAAAACGTGGCGCGATGAGTTGCAGTTCGGGGGCGATGTCTTCGATAAACGCCAGTGCCGGGCCGCGCACACTTTCTTCGTAGCGTTGTTTGTTGTCGTTAAACCATTCGCGTTCGTTGTTGCGCGAGAGTTCGGTGAGAAAAGCAAAGGTGGCTTTGCCGAAATAGGCTGAGATGGATGTTGAGGGCTTCATTATTTTTATCCATGTTGTGTTATCGGTATTGTTATCCGTTAAAACGGGCATGAACGGCGCAGGGCTTTGGTTGAATCCTTACCCGCAGTCTGCAACCATTGGCATATGAACTTATCATTTACCAAAATGCACGGCCTGGGCAATGACTTTGTGGTGATCGATGCGATTAACCAGTCGGTGAACCTGAGTCCGGAGCAGATACGTTTTATTGCCGACCGGCACCGTGGTATTGGTTGTGACCAGCTTTTGCTGGTGGAGGCCTCACATTCACCTGATGTGGATTTCAGATATCGAATTTTCAACGCAGATGGCGGGGAAGTGGATCAATGTGGCAACGGTGCCCGTTGTTTTGCACAGTTTGTGGTGGAAAAAGGTCTCACACAAAAAACACAAATCAGCGTGGAAACCGCCTCGGGTGTTATCCGGCCACAGCTGGAGGCTGATGGGCAGGTCACCGTCGATATGGGAATGCCCCGTTTCACCCCAGGCAGCCTGCCGTTTGATATGAAAGTGGAGAAGAATCGTTATTTAATTGCCGTTAATGATGAAGAGGTGGAAATCGGTGTCGTCTCAATGGGCAATCCACATGCTGTAGTGTGGGTAGATGATATCGCCACCGCACCGGTTATTCACCTGGGTTCAGCGATTGAAAACCATGAATCGTTTCCGCAACGGGTGAATGTGGGTTTCATGCAAATAGTGTCGCGGGAGCACATACGCCTGCGGGTGTTTGAACGTGGCGCAGGTGAGACTCAGGCCTGTGGCACGGGTGCCTGCGCTGCTATGGCGGTGGCGCATCGCTGGGGAATGGTGGATGATGCAGTGTCGGTCGAGCTACCGGGAGGGCGATTATTGATTCGCTGGCCGGGTGAGGAGTCACCATTGTTGATGACCGGCCCGACACAAACGGTATTTACAGGGGCGATAGCACTATAAGCCTTGTTCATGATGATGTATCCCGAAGTCAAGTGAGAATCAAACGTGAGTAACCAAAAAACCACGGCACCAAAGCCCACAAATACCCGCCCACAGCCAGATGATCAAAGTGTTGCCGATTACCTGAGACGTCACCCCGGTTTTTTTGAAGACAAGCCGACGTTGCTGGCGGATTTGCGTGTACCCCATGCCACGGGGTCGGCGGTTTCTCTAGTGGAACGCCAGGTAGCCGTGTTGCGCGAAAGCAATACCAATTTGCAAAAGCAACTGAAAGAGCTGGTGCAGGTGGCGCGGGAAAATGGTCAGCTGAATGCACAATTGCACACATTCACTCTACAGATTATTGAGAGCGATTCTCTGGATGCTCTACTGACGCTGATCGACAAACAACTGCGCCGCAACTTTTCTGCCGGTCTGGTGGCGTTGCGTCTGTTGGTGGGGCCGGGCGACGACAAGCTGGTTTCTCGCGATGAATTTCCTGCGGATGCCGATGCCTTGCGCGGTCTGTTCCGCCGCCTGCTTAGCGCAGGTAAGCCCCATTGCGGGCCGTTAAACGATGAGCAACGAACGGCCCTGTTTGGCGAACAGGCTGAAGGTATTGCTTCCAGCGCCCTATTGCCTTTGGGTAAGCAGGGTGACTTGGGTTTGCTGGCCATTGGCAGTTTTGAAAAAGATCGTTATCACACCAGCATGGATACCAGTTTTCTGGATAACCTGGCGGAAGTGATTACTGTTGCTGTGGGTAAGTATCTGGATACAAGTGCAATAAGTACATGAATGAGTTTATGAATACATATTCGATGCGTTAGTGATATTTGTTGCTGGCCAAAAAAAGAAGGAGGAAAAATGCGGGCATATATTGTTGCAAAAGATCGCGATATCAACTTCATTCATAACCATGTTATTTGCTCGAGGAATAATTATTCATGACATCTCTCTGAACCATCCCTGTTGCACCCTGAAAAATTAGACATAGGTTAAATGACAAAATTAAGTGTAAATTTAAATAAAATTGCTCTTTTAAGAAATTCAAGAGGGCGAGATTTTCCAAATGTCGTCGATTTTGCGAATAAAATGATCGCGCTAGGCGTTCAAGGTATCACAATCCATCCTCGACAAGATGAGCGTCATATTACAAAAAATGATGCAATAGAGCTGGGGGAACTCCTCTCAAATAATTCAGAAGTAGAGTTCAATATTGAAGGTTATCCTTCACAGAGTTTTATGGCGTTAATAGCAAAGGTAAAACCTGATCAGTGTACTTTGGTTCCTGATAGCCCTGACCAATTAACCTCCGATCATGGATGGAACTTAGAAAAAGAGGGTGGTTTTGTTCAAAGTATTTGTAGCCAGCTAGCTTCTGAAGGAATTAGAAGCTCTATTTTTATTGATCCGAATCTAAGCCAAATTAAATTAGTACCTAATACCGGGGCAAATAGAATTGAGCTATACACAGAAGAGTATGCTTCAACTTTTAGCAAGCCAGCACATGAGTCAGTATTTAATAAGTATAAAGAATCAGCTGTTGAGGCTCAGAAATTAGGCATAGGTGTTAATGCTGGGCATGACTTGGACTTAACAAATTTATCAACGTTTTTAACCATCAATGAAATTTCTGAGGTTTCAATTGGCCATGTGCTTACTGTTGAATGCATAGAGTATGGGATGAAAAGTATTATTGGTAAATATCTAAAAATTTGTAATGTGGGAAATTGAAAAACAATAATATCGTTATTGGCGTTAAAAAGGATTAGGTATTACCAACAAAAAAATGTTCGCAACATATTTTTTGGCTCATTGTAATGCCAGTGTGAAGGAGTAAAATCTCATGCCCATGCACTATTCCGCACAACAGTGGATCGAGCGTTTTCTGCAACACCTCAAAACCGAACGGCGTTTGTCACCGCACACGCTCAGTAATTATCAGCGTGATCTCCGTGGTATCGTCGCTTATTGTGATTCTGTCGAAGTAACCCACTGGTCGTCACTGGATGCCAAACATGTGCGCACCTATCTGGCCGCTCGCCACCGGAAGGGTATCGGTGGCCGAAGTCTGGCGCGGGCATTATCTGCTCTGCGCAGTTTCCTACGATTTTTGATGCGTGAAGGCCACCTGCAAAAAAATGTGGCACAAGGAGTACAGGCTCCGAAAGCACCACGCAAATTGCCCGAACCGCTGGATGTGGATGAAATGGCCCAATTACTGTCGGTGGCCGGTGATGGGGATGATCCCCTGATTGTGCGCGACAATGCCATGTTGGAGTTGATGTATTCCGCCGGCCTGCGTTTGGCCGAACTGGTATCGCTGGATATGGGGCAGATTGATTTGGCGGACGGCAGTGTCGAGGTGCTGGGTAAAGGCAATAAAACACGCGCAGTGCCTGTGGGGCGATTCGCGCGTGAAGCGCTGATTGTCTGGCAGCGTCAGCGCGCAGCACTGGCGAATGAGGGCGAGCTTGCTCTGTTTGTCAGTCAGCGTGGCGGTCGGCTCACACCGCGTGCCGTGCAGCAGCGTTTTCGTCAGCGCGGTATTCAGCAGGGTATTGCCAGCCGGGTACACCCGCACAAGTTACGCCATGCCTTTGCCAGTCACCTGCTGGAATCCAGCGGTGATTTGCGTGCGGTACAGGAATTGCTGGGGCACGCTGATATTAGCACCACACAAATTTACACTCACCTGGACTTTCAGCGTCTCGCCGAGGTCTATGATAAGGCGCACCCCAGAGCCAGAAGCAATGCTGTCCGTAAGGGCAAGTCCGGGAAATTACCCTGACAGCCTGTTGGCAGCCAATATAGTGTAAACTTTCCCTCCCGTTTTTAGTGAACTTAATGAGGAATCGCGTTGGAACAATTTCGTGGCACTACCATTCTTTCAGTGCGTCGCAACGGATCAGTGGTGATCGGCGGCGATGGTCAGGTTTCGATGGGCAATACCATCATGAAGGGCAATGCACGCAAGGTGCGGCGGCTGTATCACGAGAAAGTGATCGCTGGTTTTGCCGGAGGCACGGCAGATGCCTTCACGCTGTTTGAGCGCTTTGAAGGCAAGCTGGAAAAACATCAGGGGCATTTAACGCGCGCTGCGGTAGAACTGGCCAAAGACTGGAGGACTGACCGTATGCTGCGCCGATTGGAAGCGCTGTTATCGGTAGCCGACGAAACAGCCTCGCTGGTGATTTCCGGCAATGGCGATGTGATCGAGCCCGAGCATGATGTGATTGCCATCGGGTCCGGCGGTTCTTTTGCGGAAGCTGCTGCACGCGCATTGCTGCAAAACACTGAGCTGGACGCACGCGCTGTCTGTGAGAAGGCGCTAACCATTGCTTCAGAAATTTGTGTTTACACCAATGATCATTTCACCATTGAAGAGCTGCATTCGGGTGAATCCGGCAAAGGGAAGACAAGCTAATGTCAAAAGCATCAACAGAAATCAGTTCGCAAATGACGCCCCGCGAAATTGTGCAGGAGCTGGACAAACATATCATCGGCCAGGAGGATGCCAAGCGTGCAGTGGCTATTGCCTTGCGTAATCGCTGGCGGCGCTCGCAGGTGGACGATGCGCTGAAAAATGAAATCACCCCTAAAAATATCCTGATGATCGGCCCTACTGGCGTGGGCAAGACTGAAATTGCGCGACGCTTGGCCAGGCTGGCCAATGCACCGTTTGTCAAAGTGGAAGCCACCAAGTTTACCGAGGTGGGTTATGTGGGCCGCGATGTGGAGTCCATTATTCGTGACCTGATTGATATCTCCATCAAACTGGTGCGTGAACAGGAAGTGAAAAAAGTGCGTTTTCGTGCCGAAGAGGCTGCGGAAGACCGTATCCTCGATATTCTGTTACGCCCGGCGCGCAGCAGTAATCTTGGTTTTGGCACAGGTGATGATGAATCTGAAAAAGCATCGACGGAAGAATCAGGCACCCGGCAGAAATTCCGCAAAAAATTACGCGAGGGTGATCTTGACGACAAAGAAATTGAAGTGGAATTAAGTGCCAGCCCCGTGGGTGTGGAAATCATGGCACCGCCCGGCATGGAGGAAATGAGCAGCCAGTTGCAGGGGTTGTTTCAGAATATGGGCAGCGGTCGCACGGCTACCCGTAAACTAAAAATCAAAGATGCTTTCAAATTGCTGACCGATGAAGAAGCGGGCAAGCTGCTTAACGAAGAAGAAATTAAATTATGTGCCGTGGATAATGTTGAACAAAACGGCATTGTGTTTCTCGATGAGATGGACAAGATCTGTAAACGGGGTGAAAGCTCCGGGCCGGATGTCTCCCGCGAAGGCGTGCAACGGGATTTGTTGCCGTTGGTGGAAGGCTGCACAGTGTCCACCAAACACGGCATGGTAAAAACCGATCACATTTTGTTTGTGGCTTCGGGTGCGTTTCATTTGTCCAAGCCATCGGATCTGATTCCTGAATTACAGGGACGCTTGCCCATTCGTGTTGAATTGAGTGCGTTGAGCGTGGAAGATTTTGTGCGCATTCTTACTGAACCTGATGCCTCATTAACGGAACAGTACAGTGCTTTGCTGGCGACTGAAGGCGTTACGCTTACTTTTACTGATGATGGGGTTTCACGTATCGCCGAAGTGGCCTGGCAGGTGAATGAGCGTACCGACAATATCGGTGCGCGCCGATTGCATACAGTAGTGGAGCGTCTGTTGGAGGAGATTTCATATACCGCCGCAGACCAAAGTGGAACCAGCGTTACCGTCGATGCAGAGTATGTGGACAAACACCTTGGCGAACTGGCCAAAAATGAAGATTTGAGTCGGTATATTCTATAGCTGTGTGTAACTAGTCATTAGTGGAGAATTATTATGAGCACGGCCCCAAAGCCCGTAGACATCAACCTGCACCAGGCCTCGCGTGTACTGGACATTGTTTTTGATGACGGCAGCCGGTATGAATATACCTGCGAATACTTGCGCGTGCATTCACCGTCAGCGGAAGTGCGGGGCCATGGTCCCGGTCAGGAAGTGCTGCAAACGGGCAAGGAAAACGTCAACATTGCAGGCATTGAACCCGTGGGTAATTACGCCATCAAACTGGAATTTGATGATGGCCATAATACGGGCATTTATTCCTGGGACGTACTGTACGAGCTGGGTCGTGATCAATCCGAGATGTGGGCCGAGTATCTAAACCGTTTGGAAAAGGCCGGACATAAACGCAAGGTGTGAGTATGTCGGGAAACCAATAAAGCGAGAACCCCAAATGGATATTGTAATAGCAATGAAAAACGACGTGTTGTAAACGCAAAGACGCAAAGTGTATTTAAATTCGGCAAGCATGAGCATTGCAGACTTGGATTTATATTTTTCTTTGCGTTAAATACTCATTGGTTTTTTGGAGCAAGATATTTAATTTACATTTGATATGACAAATACAGCTGATAACACCGCCGGTAGCAAAAACACAGAAAACACCACACACTTTGGCTATGAGCAGGTGCGCACCGAAGAAAAGGCGGACAAGGTGGCCGGAGTGTTTCATTCGGTTGCTGACAGTTACGATGTCATGAATGACCTGATGTCCATGGGCATGCATCGCTTGTGGAAGCGTTACACCATTGAAATGAGTGGTGTGCGCTCTGGCCACCGGGTGCTGGATATTGCGGGTGGTACGGGCGACCTGGCCGCAAAATTTTCTGTATTAGTCGGCGACAGTGGTGAAGTGGTACTGGCAGATATCAATGAATCCATGCTCAGACTGGGACGTGAGCGACTGATTGATCGTGGTGTGCTGTCCAATATGAAATATGTGCAGGCCAATGCCGAACGTTTGCCTTTCCCCGATAATTATTTTGATTGCATCACCATTGCTTTTGGTTTGCGCAATGTCACTGACAAGGATGCCGCACTGCGCTCCATGCGGCGCATTCTCAAACCGGGTGGCCGGTTGTTGGTGCTGGAATTTTCCAAACCGGTGGCACCGGGGCTTGCTGCGATCTATGATGCCTATTCATTCAAGTTATTGCCGCTGATGGGAAAACTGGTGGCTAAAGATGAAGACAGTTACCGATACCTGGCAGAGTCTATCCGTATGCATCCAGGTCAGGACGAGCTAAAGACGATGATGGAAGCAGCAGGGCTTGAGCGTTGTGATTGTTTTAATCTCTGTGGCGGTATCGTCGCCTTGCATCGAGGTTATAAGTTGTGAATATTGTTTTGTTTAATCACCCGCGTTGGTCTGCCGGTTTCCGGTGGCGGGTGGGTGTAAAGCGTATCCACAGCTTACAGCTTGTGATGAGTGAGTTACGGTGAACCAGCTGCCTACGGCAATCACCGCCAGTATTGAAATGGCCGTGAACCGTGTTTTGCAGTTAGACGAAGATACCCTTGCCCGACTGCAACGTTTGCAGGGGAAAGTAATTGCCATCGAAATACGTGGGTTGGATGTGTCGCTGTATTTGATGCCTGGCCCTGATAAATTATCCATTTATGGCCGTTTTGAAGGTGAGCCGGATACCGTGTTGCGGGGTACGCCAGTGGCATTGATGCGCATGGGGCTGGTTAAACATGCGGGTGATGTATTGTTTGCAGGTGATGTGGAAATCAGCGGTGACGTCGAGCTGGGGCAACAGTTCAGCGAAATTCTCGACGCGCTGGACATTGACTGGGAAGAACATCTTTCACATTTCACGGGTGATCTGGTAGCGCATAAGCTGGGTAATGTCGTGCGCAGCGCCTTATCCTGGGGACAGCAGACCGTGGATACATTGGGTCAGGATGTTGCAGAATATTTTCAGGAAGAAAATGAAGCTCTGCCCAATGGTGATGAGGTGGAAAATTATATATCGCAAGTGGATGTGTTACGTAGTGATGTGGATCGTATGGAGGCGCGTGTACAGCGCTTGGAAAACCATTTGAAAAACAAGCAGACAGCAAAAACCAATGGGGCACCAGAGTGATCGGGCTCCGGCAGGCATTGCGTTTATTGCACATCAATAATGTTTTGGGCCGTCACGGGCTTGATGAAATCGTTTTTGCCACCCCCCTGTTCCGTCCGGTGCGGTTTTTACAATATCTTTCCCCCTGGCGCTGGTTTCGGCGTGAAAAACTCCCTCGGGGTGCGCGTATTCGTCGTAGCCTGGAAGACCTTGGTCCAATTTTTATCAAGTTTGGCCAGATACTCTCGACGCGCCGTGATTTGTTGCCCGATGATATCGCTGATGAGCTGGCACAGTTACAGGATAATGTACCTGCTTTTCCAGGGCGTCAGGCACGCGAGATTATTGAAAAAAGCCTTGGCCAACCCGTGACAGAAGTATTTGCACAATTTGATGAGCAACCACTGGCATCGGCCTCCATCGCACAAGTACACACCGCAACCTTACTGGATGGCCGTGAAGTGGTGGTGAAGGTGGTACGCCCTGATATTGAAAAAATCATTCGTCGTGATTTGGCGTTAATGCACACCCTTGCCGGGCTGGCGACGCGCTATTGGGCCGATGGCCGCCGTTTGCGGCCATGCGAAGTTGTGGAAGAATTTGAAAAAACCATCCTTGATGAACTGGATTTGATGCGTGAAGCCAGCTCGGCATCCATATTGCGACGTAATTTTTCAGAGTCTGATTTGTTGTATGTACCGGAGGTTCACTGGCCGTTGACGCGCGGCAATGTGATGGTGATGGAGCGCATTCATGGTATTCCGGTGAGCAATGTCGGAATGCTAAAAGAGCAGGGTGTTGATCTTAAAAAGCTTTCTGAACACGGTGTGGAAATATTTTTCACCCAGGTATTTCGTGATAATTTTTTTCATGCTGACATGCATCCCGGCAATATTTTTGTGGAGCCCGGTGGCCGTTATATTGCCGTGGACTTTGGCATTATGGGGACACTGAGTCACGATGATCAGCACTATCTGGCGGGTAATTTTCTGGCGTTTTTTCAACGTGATTATCGCAAGGTAGCGGAGTTACATGTGGAATCTGGCTGGGTGCCGGAAGATACGAGAGTAGAAGAGTTCGAAGCGGCTATACGTACTGTGTGTGAACCTATTTTTGAACGCCCTCTGAAAGATATTTCGTTTGGCCTTTTATTGTTACGCTTGTTTCAAACAGCGCGGCGATTCAACATGGAAATACAACCGCAACTGGTATTGCTGCAAAAGACCCTATTGAACATCGAAGGTCTGGGGCGGCAGCTCTACCCTGAACTGGACTTATGGCAAACCGCCAAACCTTATCTTGAACGCTGGATGAGTGAGCAGATTGGTGTGCGTTCAATTATGCGTTCATTGCGCCGTAATGCGCCTGAATGGAGTGAAAAGCTGCCGGAGCTGCCTGTGCTGTTGCACCAATGGTTGACACAGGAGACAGAGCACCGAGGCCGTCAAAAAACGGGGGCTGATTCCGGTAGTGCGTTGCAGGAATTAACCGCAGTGCGTTGGGAAATCCGTCGTGCCAATCGTCGCCTGTTCCGCGCTATTGTAGGCTCCGCTTTTGTCATCAGTGCCTCTATTATTTATGTCTATGCGGATCCCACAACCACTTCCATGCTGGGTAATGCACCTTTCCTGACCTGGATGCTGGGTGGCGTGGGTGGTTTTGTCTTGTTGTTTTCCTGGCCTAGCCATCGCAGCTAATTGCGTATGGGCATAAAATATTTTGCCGTGGGGTTTTGCTGGCATGCCCGACAATTCTTCCAGGCACAAAAGGCAACGTGCTATACCGGTCGTAGCGACTCACTCAACAAGTGAGCCCGACAGAAACTCAAAACACCCTATTTAGCAATGTGTTAGCACACCCTCTAAGCGGTCAACTGCGGAATTTAGGTTAACGTCGTGTCATCTCGCCGTAACTAGGAATACCCGCTTCCCGGTTATTTCAGTGGACTCAAGGTAACGGCAATCCCTGCGACCCGTTTTCCCAAGGCCTTGCATAATCGTTTTTCTTCATCACTTAATGGTCGCTTATTATCGTCTCCGGCAAAATGACTTGCGCCATAAGGTGTACCGCCACTGGTGGTGTGCATTAAGTCAGTCTCTGAATAGGGCAGACCAGTGATGAGCATACCGTGGTGCAATAGAGGGATCATCATGCTCAGCAAAGTGCTTTCCTGTCCGCCGTGTAGGCTGGAAGTGGAGGTAAATACAGCGGCAGGTTTGCCTGCGAGCGCACCGGATAACCAGATGTCCGAGGTGGAATCGATGAAATATTTCAGCGGTGCTGCCATATTGCCGAAACGGGTGGGGCTGCCAAGGAGCAAACCACTACAATCGCGCAGGTCGTCGTGGCTGACATAGGGAGGGCCATCGGCGGGGATGCTGTCGGCAGTGGCTTCACAAACAGTGGATATAGGAGGCACGGTGCGCAGCCGCGCTTGCGCACCGGATGTTTCTTCAATGCCGCGGGCGATGAGCGTAGCCATTTCAGCGGTGCTGCCTTTACGACTGTAATATAAAACGAGGATATCATTCATGGCAGAATATCCAACACAGACTCCGGCGGGCGACCGATGGCGGCCTGACGTTTGCCATTGTGCTCGGTGATGACGATGGGGCGTTCGATGAGCTTGGGGTGTGCCACCATGGCGGCGATAAGTTGTTCATGGCTCAGTGATGCATCATCAAGGCCATTGTCTTTGTATTCAGTTTCATGGGTGCGCATCAACTGGCGGGGTTCGAGGTTGAGCAGATTGAGCACTTCGGCGAGGGTAGCGGCATCCGGCGGGGTATTGAGGTATTCCACGAGGGTGATTTCAATATTATTATTACTCAATAGCTCCAGTGTTTGTCGTGACTTGGAGCAGCGTGGATTATGATAGATAATCGTGGACATATCGGCATCTCCTGATAGTGTTTGATGGTCATTGTATCGGTTGCCAATGAACATTGTCTCCTCAGGAAGTGTTTTTAACAGATTGTTGACAGTGTTTGGGGCCGATGCTAGGTTGATTTCACCATGATATCGCGAATATATACTTTTAATTTAATGGCTCAATGAATACACCCCCACTTTTTTTGAAAAAACATACGAAGCTCTTCTTTTTGGCGTTTGCGCTTATGCTATCGGCCTGTGCCACGACATTGCCGGTGCAGGAAATGAGTGATGCACGTCAGGCATTGGATGCAGCTCGCAAAGCGGGTGCCGGGCTACATGCGAGCAAAGTTTTGCAGTCAGCTGAAACGCTATTGGAGAATGCTGAACATGCTTTGCAGAAAGGTAATTACAAGCAGGCACGCAAGGATGCCAAGGCGGCACAATCACAGGCCGTGGTGGCGAAAGATAAGGCACTTAACGAATAATCCACCTGAGTTCTGTGAGCACTTTTTCCGTAGCTTCACTCTAATTCCTGGCCACTCTGACATAGGTGCTATGTGTGAAATAATACCCCGCCAACTTGCGGTGGAGTTGTTTATTTGAAACCTCGATCCTGCAAGGGTTCGCACTCATGTAGCACAAGTTCTTGACCCGTATAGTGAGATGAAACATTTCGGAAATTATCATACCCCCCCCGTTCAACTGAGAAACCTAGTACATCAACATTATCATTCGTCCTACGAATTAATATCTTGCACTCTGCAAGCGCGACCATTTGCAAGGTTTAGGTGAGAAATCAGACGAAACAGCTGCGGTATTATTTTGTTATTTAGATGGTTTTTTTCAGATTGGTTTCAGGTTCGCTCTTTATTATCTCCTCCATGCAAAGCACAAACGGTAATGATGTTTGAACTTGTTTTGCGGTTAACGCAGTTTAATTTCATTAACTCTATGGAGGGATTTTTCATGAAAACCAATTCAGGTTTTATTTTAACTTCAGTGGTTGTATTGGCTTTACTGGCAAATAATGCTGCTTTTGCAGACAGCCCAAAAGCTATCCATTCCCCGGATCGCCATTCTGTGGAAGTGACGGGTAAGGTTAATTTGTACCGGGTACAGGTGGAAGGTATGGATTTTGGTGAGGGTAAAAATAAAACACATGCTGAAGTATTTGTCTCACTGGATTCACGCCCGGGAATGATTTACACCCTGACACTACACAAGAATGACAATAGTGACAGTATCGTTAATCAGGAAATGGCTGAAACGCTGCGTACAGCTTATGTGAATCGTTTGCCAGTCACGTTGTATCGTCAGGTTGCTGCGAAAAGGGACAATAATTTTAAAATATTGATGGTGCAGTTGAATTAATAACGTACCTAAAAAGCAGTAAAAAAGGCCGTTTTTTGACGGCCTTTTTTGTGCGGCATTTACGGACTGGCTTTGATGGCGATACCCGCAATGCGAGCCCGCCATTCTATTGGCCCGGTTTGATGCACTGAGTTGCCTTTGCTGTCTACTGCCACGGTCACGGGCATATCTTCCACCACAAATTCATGAATAGCTTCCATACCCAGTTCTGGAAAAGCGACAACCCGGGAAGAGCGAATGGCTTTGGAGACAAGATAAGCTGCACCGCCAGTGGCAATAAGATACACAGCGCTATGCTGTTTGATGGATTCGATGGTCGCTGGGCCACGCTCGGCTTTACCCACCATCCCGATGAGACCGGTTTTTTCCAGGATAGTATCGGTAAATTTGTCCATGCGCGTGGCAGTGGTGGGGCCAGCAGGGCCAACGGCTTCATTACGCACCGCAGTAACAGGGCCAACGTAATAAATAAAACGACCGTTAAGGTCAACGCCATCGGGTAATGGTTGATTGTTGTCGAGTAAGGTGATCAGGCGTTTGTGTGCGGCATCTCGCCCCGTGAGCAGTTTACCGGAAAGCAACAGGGTTTCACCGGGTTGCCACTGGGCTGTGTCATTACGGGTAACCGTATCAAGATTAACCCGGCGTGCCGTTTTTTGTCCGGTAATGGCAATTGTTGGCCAGTCTGCCAATGTGGGGGCTGTCAGCTGTACAGGGCCGTTACCATCTAACGTGAAATGGATATGTCGAGTGGCAGCACAATTAGGGATCATCGCCACAGGCTTGGAAGCAGCATGAGTAGGATAATCGTTGACTTTGAAGTCGAGCACAGTGGTCAGCCCACCTAATCCCTGCGCACCGATGCCCAGTGCGTTTACTTTTTCGAATAGCTCCAGGCGTAATTCTTCAGCAGTATTTTGTGGGCCACGTATACGCAATTCCTGAATATTAACGGGGGCCATCATGCCTTCTTTTGCGAGCAACATGGCTTTTTCTGGCGTGCCGCCGATGCCCAGGCTAAGAATGCCCGGCGGGCACCAGCCAGCACCGAGCTTGGGTACGGTATCCAATACCCAATCGACGACAGAGTCTCCGGGGTTGAGTACCGTGAATTTGGCCTTGTTTTCCGAACCGCCACCTTTTGCGGCGACAATGATATCGAGTATATCGCCTGGCACCAGCTCAGTGTGAATGACGGCGGGTGTGTTATCGCCAGTATTTTTTCGAGTGCCCGCCGGGTCGCTGACCACGGAGGCGCGTAGCGGATTGTCTACATCAGTGTAGGCGCGGCGAACGCCTTCATCCACCATTTCCTGGATTGATAAATGACTTTCCCAGTGTACATTCATGCCGACCTTGAGAAACACCACGACGATGCCAGTGTCCTGGCAGATAGGTCGATGGCCCTCGGCGCAGAGGCGTGAATTCACTAGAATCTGTGCGATGGCATCTCGGGCAGGGCGGGACTCCTCATATTCATAAGCGGCATTGAGCGCCTGAATAAAATCAGGGGAATGGTAGTATGAAATGTACTGACAGGCATCGGCAATGCTGGTAATAAAGTCGGTTTGACGAATGACTGGCATGGTTTTATCCTTTTCTGTGATTTCGGTATGCAGAGTTTAGGTTTAAGGGCTTGCTAAAACCTGACCTCTCACCATCGCCAATATTTCAACTTTTTCCGCATCGAAATCCGCCGCTGAAAGTTTATTGGTTTGCTTTTTAGTTTACCGTAATCCCTTGCTAAAAATGCTTCGGTGGCATCCAGCACCCGCTCACTGGAATGCCCGTCACGATATGGGTGCAACCAATTCGCATATTTACGCACTTCAGACATTAATGCGGATGGCCGGGTAAGCGCGGTATTGATGGCGTTTTCCAGTTCGTTGGCTTCTTGAATGTCCAGTAAGTGTGGCCCTGGGTTGCGGTGACGACAAGTGACCACAGGCTTGTTTTGTAACATGAATTCAAAAACCACAGATGACGTATCGGAAATCATCACATCCGCAGCCTTGAGCAGTGGAATAATGTTATCGGTATCCATAAAATTGAGGTTTGGCCCTTCTAATGCTTTGTAGCTATCCACAATAGCCGGATCCATTTTAGGGTGCAGATTTACCAGCCAGTGCCAACGGCCTTCCTCGGACAGCTGCGCAATTGTGGCGCGCAATCGTGGCGCGGCAGTGAGCCGATGGCTGAAGGTCGAAGTGTAAAGTGCGATGGGTTTTTTAATACCTAATTGCTCACGCAGGCCTATTTCCTTATCGTCTTGAAATAATGGATCAATCTTGGGCCAGCCGGTTTCCACCGCCCGAAAATAACCGTGTTGCTTCGCCAGTTGCTGAAATTTGCGTGTGGTACTAGGCCCCTGTGTACAATACAGATCAAAATCACCCCGAATACGAAAGTGACCAACCTGTTCGTCACGTTTTTCGGCATTAAAGCCGTGAAATAATTGCACTTTGGCACCAGGGAAAAAATACGGTACCCGGTTGCTGGCAA
>Ga0256839_1002649_pt1 | contig 19625 bp, 10 predicted proteins | sample 354166metaG_FD_185968 | JGI IMG/M metagenome (GOLD analysis project Ga0256839, IMG submission 185968) | Hydrothermal vent microbial communities from Mid Atlantic Ridge, Atlantic Ocean - 354-166 | ecosystem: Environmental > Aquatic > Marine > Hydrothermal vents | place: Atlantic Ocean: Mid... | reverse complement strand
GCAAACGTCCCTGCAACCGCGCCACCTCACTCCGGTCTTCCGTGGCGGTCCCGGCCGAATCGCCTGGATCAACGACATCGAACTCGACCAATCCGGCCGGCCCGTCTTAACCTTCTCGGTCCGAACCGACCCCCACGGTGCCGAACACGACTACTACTGGGCGGCATGGACCGGAGAAAGCTGGCTGGTCGAGCGGATCGCGTTCGCCGGAAGCTGCCTGTACGAAGCCGAACGCGACTACACCGGGCTGGCGGCCGCCTTGCCGGGTGATCCCACGGTTGTGGCCATCTCAACCAACGTGGATCCCTGCAGCGGCAGCCCCCTCGTAAGCCAGAGGACGGGTAAGCGCCAGTGGGAAGTGTTCCTTGGCCGCCGACCGAGCAACGGAGGAAGGTGGATGTGGATACCGATTACTTCGAATTCGCCCTGCGACAATCTCCGCCCCGTCCTGGTGCGGCGAAATCATGCCCGGGCCGTCCTGATCTGGCTCCGCGGCACATACCGGAGCTACCGGGACTACTCGCTACGGATTGTCGCCACCGAATTGAGCCTGCCGGATCTCGTGCCTGTGCATACCCAATGACGCTTGCCTATGGGGAGGCGCGGGCGACCTGGGCAACATGAGCAGCCGCCCGCAAGCAAGGAGGCCAGCCGGTCGGGTCCTGACTCCCGGCAAAGCGTAGCTCCTTTGGGGTTCCGGTGGCTCGTGGCGCGCGTATCTGGGTTCGAGCCCCGCCGAACGGACAACGCGACATGAGAATGTCTCGCGAGTACGAGAGGCCGTAGGGCGCGGGTACGGGGGGCCTCTCCGCGGGCGGTTCGACGGGGGACGCGACCCCCTACGGTCGCGGGGGCCCTGCCCACGAGGCTACTCCTGGGAGTCAAGCTCATCGGCGCCATGGACGCGAGCGTAGATCTCCTCCACCTGGGTCAGAAGTGCCTGGGCGCGGTCCTCCTCGCCTCGGGCCTGGTACAGTTCGGCCAACGAAAGCAGAGCGGCGGCGTATTCCGGGTGTTCTTCGCCGAGCGCCTGCTTCCGGATCTCCAGCACCCGGTGCAGAAGCGATTCGGCACGCGTGTAATCGCCGATTTTCGTATAGACCTCGGCCAGGTTGGCAAGGGCGATGGCCGAATACGGATGCTCTTCGCCGAAAGCTTTTCTATAGATCGCCAGCACTTCGCGAAGAAGGATCTCTGCCCGCACGAAGTCGCCCAGGGCCACGGCAACCGTCGCCAGGTTGTTCAAAGTGGTGGCGCACTCGGGATGGTCTTCTCCGAAGAGCTTCTTCTTGATTTCGAGCGCCTCACGATGCAACGGCTCAGCGCGGGCGGGTTGGTCCATGTCCTGGTATACGGAGCCCAGGTTGTCCAAAGCAGAAGCGTATCCGTGACTCTCCTCGCCCAAGGCATCTCGCTGCACGTCGAGAGCCTCGCGGTAGGCGGCCTCGGCGCGGGTGTAATCGCTGGTTTCGTGGTAGAGCCTCCCCAGCCCCATGAGCCCCCTGGTATACTCGGCGTGTTTCGCGCCAAAGACTCTTTTCGCAAGCTCCACTGCCCTGCCGATGGCTACCTCGGCGCGACTGTAGTCGGCCAGATCCAGATAGAAGAGACCTAGGTCGATGAGCGTCGTCACGTAGCCGGGATGTTCCTCCCCGAACAGCTCCTTGTAGGTCCTGAGCGCTTGCCGACACAGCGACTCGCCACGCTCGTACCGGCCTGTCTCATAGCACAACTTGGCCAGCTCGCTGAGCGTCGCCGCGTAGCTCGGGTCCCGCTCGCCCACGATCTTCGCGCGAATCCGCAGCGCTTCTTCGAACAACATCTCCGCCTCTTCGTACTCCCCAGCTTCCCGGCACATGCAGGCCAGGTTTTCCACGGCTACCACGTAATCCGGATGCTCCTCTCCGAACGCCCTGCGATAGATCGCCGCGGCCTGGCGGAAGAGCGTCCGCGCGCGGTCGTGCTGCCCGAGGGTTCGATACAGTGTCGCGAGGTTGTTCAGGGTCGCCGCGTAGTCTGGGTGCTCTGTGCCCAGCGCCTCCTGCTGAATCGCGAGCGCCCGACGGTAGAGTTGTTCCGCTCGCTCCCAGTCACCCAGGTCCTGATAGAGGCTGGCAAGGTTGTGCAAACTTGCAGCGTGATGGGGGTGGTCGGCACCAAGAATCCCCTTGCGGATCTCCGCAATCCGCTCGGCGATCGGTAGCGCCTCCGAGCACTTACCCCCTTCGACGAGATCCTTCAGCCTCTCTTCCAGCCCCCTCAGTTCGCCCAGGCGTACGCGCTTTTCGGGAGCAAGCCTGCCGAGCCGCCGCACATCGTCGAGGGCTTGGCGAGCATCGATCACTCGGTAATGGTGCAGGCTACCGGGGGGATGAAGCCGTGCGAGCCGTTGTAGCGCCTCCCTACGGGCAGCTTCGGCCGCGGCCAGATCCGGCTCCGTTTCAACCAGTGCCTTCTGCTCGTACAGGTCTGCGACAAACTCGAGGGATGTGACCAGATCCCGCTCGATCCGGCGTAGCGCGTCCTGATCCTCCGCCGCCTGCAGGTCACTGAGCAAACGCCGTTCGATGGAGAGGGCTTGCTGCACGGCCCGGATGGCCTCTTCCAGCTTACCCTCTGCACGGAAGCGTACCGCCTTTTGCTTCCATTGGTCCCGTTCCCGGAGCAGGGAGTTCGGAGCCGAGGCCCACGAGTTGGGTCGTCCACCAGCCATTCTGCTGCTCCGGCCCACGGCCTGCGTAGCCAGGACATGCAGGTGAACCGCGTCGGATTATACCGGAGATCGTGCTCCGGACCATGGTTCCAGCGACGTGACGACAGGCCGCCCGACGCCGCTCGCCCCCGCGGCAGGCCCCTCGCGTCTACCCCTTCGCGAGATTTCCCAGCAGCCGGCCCGAGCAAGCGGCCATGTCACGGAACTCGGACGCACATGCCCGCGCGCCGAATCATACCAGTAGACAATGACTCGGCCCAGTCCGCCAGACCGGCGACCCACCGGTTTGCAGGAAAACCCTGCGCCCGCACGTTCGCAAGCCCGGCGACCGTGCAAAGCTCACAATAGTACGCGTCGCTCGCCTGCCCACCGCGCGTTTGCACCTCGTCTCAGGGCAGCCGTGCCTACCCAGCCTGAAACCTCCCGGGGGCCGAACCTTCTTCACCGCACCCAACAGCCGCCCAAGGCGTCAGCGCCGTACCTTCCCCAGCGTGCCAAATCCCCGCTGTGATCCTTAAAACTCCACCGCATCCGGACCGTCCTCCTCCAACCACTCTTCCTCCGCCGAGTCCAACCCGCAGAGCAAGCCGAACAGCGCCAGAATAGCTCCCGGGTTCGTCCCCATAAGTCTGGGAGAAATCCTCGCGAAGTGCCCTATAAGCTCCCTCAGCCGAGCCTCGTCGCCGTGGCGCGCGTAAAGATCCGCTAACGAGACCAAGTCCCAGCCATAATCCGGGTCCTCCACCCCGGAAATCTTCTCACGAAGGGCAAGCACTCGACGCAGCGTGGATTCCGCAGCCGGGTAATTATCCGTCTCAATATAGAACTCCGCCAGCTTCCGTAGAGCATCAGCGTAGGGCTCGCTTTCCTGACCATGCGCTCGTTCGACGATCGCCAGGACCCGAGAAAACATTTCCTCTGCCTTGTCATACTGGCCCAAGTCTTGGTAGGTGCTCGCCAAATAGTCCAGAGTCAAGCCACAACGCGGATCGTCTTCCCCATACGCCTTGGTCAGGATGTCGAGCGCCTGCAGGTACAGTTGTAGGGCGCGCTCCGGTTCGCCCCTCTCACGGTATATGCAGCCCAAACACTCGAGCGTATCCGCGCACTCCGGGTCTTCGTCACCCAAGAATCTCTTCTCGATCTCCAACGCTTCTTGCAATAGAGCCTCGGCGCGCGCCTCCGCCCCGCTCTCGTAACAGATTCGTGCCAGGTTCTTCAGATTCCTGGTGTATAGCGTGTTTTCGACTCCCACGGTCTCCTTGGCAATCTCGAGCGCCTTATTGATGTACTGCCTGGCCCGGGGGTAGCTACCCGATTCCAGGTAAGCGAAACCGAGACTGGACAGCGCTCGGATATGCTCGGGATGCTTTTCACCATACGCTTTTTTGGAGGCACCTACCGCCGCAGCGTAGTAGCGCCTGGCTTCTTTGTAGTTCTCCCTCATGAGGCACAGGTCACCTAATGCTTGCGTGACCAAAGCGTAGCCCGGGTGTTCCTTACCCAACACGCTCTCCTGGAGTGCGACAGCCTTACGCAACACCTCCTCCGCTCGGTCGCGATCTTCCCCCCTATTCGCATAGAACAAGCCGAGGTTGCCCAGTACCACCGCGAACTCGGGGTGTTCCTCACCGACGGCTCGGCGGTAGACATCCAGGGCTTTCGAGTAGAGCGACTCGGCGCATTGATGTTCGTTGCATTCGCTGTAAAAGCCTGCCAGATCGTTCAAGGCCGCTGCGTAGGAAGGGTGATTTTCACCGACCGTCTCCTTCTGGATTTCCAGTGCCCGAAGGTACAGACTCTCCGCGCGTGAATGCTCCCCAAGCCTACGGTTCAGATCGGCAATCTGGTGCAGGGTAACCGCGTACAAGGGATGCTTTTCGCCAAGGGTTTCTGCCAGGGCTTGCGCCACGTCCTGCGCGAGAGGCAGGGCCTCGGTGTAGCGCCCCTCGTTGACCATGCGCTGAACCGTGCGCAGCAGAAAATACGCTTGGACGAGCCGCCGGCGTTGGTCCTGGGGAAGCGACGCAAAGCGCGGCAATTCGTCGAGCTGGCGCCGAATGTCGGCTACCAGGTGGTGGCCCGGTTTGCCAGGCGGACAAAGGCAAGTAGCACGATGAAGCGCTTCGTTCAGGGTAGCCTCAGCCTGCGCGAAGTTCGGCTCCTTCTCCTGAAGCTCCTTAAGCACGTACAACTCCCCCAGCAACCGGAGACTTACGATCATCTCCAATTCCGCTTTTCGCGCCGCGTCGGTCTGCCCCGTCGAGTTGAGTTCAGCGACCCACTCACGTTCCACGTCCAGTGCCTTGTGCAGGGCGGTGATCGCCCGTGTTACTTTTCCATCGTCCCGTAGCCGCCACGCCTGCTTCTTCCACCGATCCCTCTTCACAAGACGCGGATCCTTCTTCGGTTTGGTGCGCGAACGAGACGTCGCCTGCCGCTTACTGGATTTCGTTTTCTTCTTGCTCTTGCTAGCCCCCTGCCGCCCCACCGCTCCTAGAAACAAGACCAGAGATACGCTGTTGCGCAGGGCAACATGGTCCCGGCGGGATGGGACGCCGCCCAAACGCTGACCGCGAGCGCTCCCAGCCAGTCCCAGCTCCAAGCCAGCCTCGCCGACAGTCCTGCTGCCTCCCGCACCCGCCAGGCACTGTGCCGAAAGCGCACACCCGGTAGCAGCCGAAGGACTCTCAGGCCGGTCCAGGCGGGAATGCTCCAGCGCTAGCGGACCGCGCGTGAGGGCAACTACTGTCGAATCGCTCACCGTCGGGCGATCGACACGCAGCGTCTGCGCGCACAGCCAGACTAGGGCGAGGGCAAAAACGAGGCCCAAAGCCTCCCATACCGCGGTACTTTTAGGCAAGCACACGTGAGCACGACGCGACGCTCGGGTTGCGCCAGGAAATGCCCGCTTATCGGTACCGCGAGTGAACATCGACTCAAACCTCCTGCCGTACGTGGGGCTCGCCGTGACCGCATGGCCAAGACGCGAGCTGCAGAAAGAGCCAGCCGCGCCGTGCCGTCCTGCGTCGGGTCCCCCTCTATCAACCCTTGAACATGCCGCTGCTCCGCTCACTAAGGAGGGACACGCACCGGTCATCCAGCCACGAAGGATCTGGGCGATGGGCGTCTTGGAAGGGGGCAGGTGGTGTGCCCTCGATCTCGACCCCAACTTCCCCCGACAATTCTTCCCATTCCGAATCATGGTCGGACTCCATTCGCCCTCGACGTCCCACAAAACACCTCACGCTACCTGTCCGATTATAGCGGCTTATAGCGGCCGGGCGCAGCCTCCGAAGCCGCATGCCACCACGGCCTCGAGGGGTGTCGCGTGGCGGAACGAACCGACTCGCCAAGCGCGCTGCCCCAAACCGACCCGGCTGCGTGGGGATCGCTCACACGACACACGCCGTCGGTCCCTCACCGAGGCGAGCCGCGGTCAGCCCTCGCCGCCATTACCAGTTAGCTCGAACCTCCACGGGGCACTATCTTCTTCCCGACCGCCTTCCTTCCCCGGCCGATGAGCCACCGCCGAGGGCCTCGCCCCTCTTCCCCTTATTGGTCACTCGCCACTGCCGCTCTCTTCATCCGCCCCCTCATCGATCGGACCCCGCCACCATTGCCCACTGAGGAGAAAACCGGCCCAGACGCCTGGGTGACTGCGTCTCCCGCCGGACGGAAGCTCGGCAGTTTGGAGGGCTATCCCCCTTTCTGCCAGGCCGGTCAGGAACCGCTCCGTCCGCTGCCGGACCTGGTCCGGATTGTGGAGCACAAAAAGCTGTGCGGCGCGCAAGGCCTCCAGCGGCCCCATGCTCCGCTGCCACAAATTGCGGTAGAACTCCTCCATCAATACCGACGTAGCCGCGTCGTCCACCCGCCACAGGCTGCTCACCACCGTTCTGGCCCCCGCCACATGGAACGCGCGCTGCAGCCCCAGTACACCCTCGCCACCTGCCAGCTTCCCCAAGCCCGTATCGCACGCCGACAAGACGACAAGCTCGGTCCCTTCCAAATCCAACCCGGCTACCTCTTCTGCCGTGAACAGACCGTCCTCCTCACGTCCCGTGCCGCCCGTGGCACCGGCAAATACAAGCCCGGAAAGCAAGAGCGGACTGAACAAGCGATCGCCCCGTTCCCACGCAGCCTCCATATGGACGGCCCCCTGCACTGCCCCAAACCGACGTTCGGAAAGCTCCTCCGGACGTGCAAAAAAGCCGTGGGTCGCCAGATGCACGTACCGCCACCGCCGAACGAGCAACTCTTTGACCCGTCGCTCCCGCGCCCGAGCACCGGACAACAAAACTACCCGCCCCCCTTCGACGACCGCTTTGTACTGGCGCACCACCTGCTCCGCCTCGGCAAGCGTACCGGGGAGAAACGCGAACCCGCCACGCTTGAGGTGTTCAACTGCCACCGGCCGGCGCACGCTATCACCTCCCGCCCCTGCCGGCTCCTCTGGCGCCGCATCGTACTGAATTCCCCCGGCCACAAGTAGCCCTCGACCGACAAGGCGGGGTTCGTCGCTATCACCCCCCACTCCCAAAAGCTCCCCCAGATGACGCCCCGAAGCCACATACCCGATCCGCAGCTCTTCAAGCAAGTAGCTCCCCGGCTCCCGGCCCGGCAACGCGGCTAGCGGAAAACGACACAGCGGACCGTCCGGCGCTACAATCAGGAGCTTCGCCCCCGCCAGGTAGGGACGCAGAGGCTGCAGCAGACGACGTTCCAGCTCGGCTGCGGCCCTTGCCCCGTCCCGATCCAGACCAAAGCTGGGCCGCCACCGCTCGACAGCTTCACCTATCGGTTCCACCGGGCCCAGCTCTAACCGCACCGTCTCCTGTCCCCGGCGAAGCACAAACGCTAGCAAGCGATCCTCGCTTCCCCCCGTGCCGTCCTCCAGCTTTGGGTGCGTGTAAACGAGAAAATCAACGAAAACCATCCCTGGCGGCAGGGCTTCTGCAAGCGCTTCGGAGCTCAAGTCCGCAAGCCGCTTACCTGCACGGAACGCGGCGCTGCGGCGTGCCAGTTGGCTCTCCAGATCCTCCTTGCGATCGCTCAGTTCCTGCAATTGACGCCGCCAGGCCGCGCGCTTGGCGGGCTCCGGGATCGCCAGCGCCAGCGTCGCCCACCGAGTACGGACCCGGTTCAGTTCCTCCATCAATGCCCCCAACTCCGGGTGCCGCCGCGCCAGGTGATCCTCGCGCTGCCGGCCCAATACCGCCCCCTTCCAGCGGAGCACCGCCGAGTGCACCGTTCGTGCCGGAACACCGGCCTCATCCGCCAGCGCCAGCCACCCGTCCAGGTACCCACGGCTCTTCGCCGACCAATGCAACCGTTGCCGCCGGCTTTGGATCGCGAACACACTGTCGCGAAGCTGCTCGCTCGTAGCAAGCGCTTCTCGCATGAACCTCTCCCCGTCGTGCACACGTCCTTCGAAAGCACAAGCCCAGCCGAGTCCTTGAAGGGCCACGGCGTACTGGGGCTGCTTCGTGCCAAAGTTCCTTGCGATGATCTCCACCGCCTCGCGATACAGCGACTCCGCTCGGCCCCACTCCCCCATGCCGCTATAGACGACCGCCAGATTGTTCAGACCCATCGCGTAATGCGGGTGCGCTTCGCCAAACCTTTCTCTGACGACTCCAAGGAGCTGCTGGAGAAACGACTCGGCGCGAGCGGAATCTCCCATCTCATTACAAATGACCGCAATATTGTTCAGCGTTACCACGTAGTACGGATGGTGCTCCCCCAAACTCCTGCGGGTCACGTCCAGGGCCTGCCTGAGCACCGCCTGGGCTCGCGCATAGTCGCCCATCGCCCCGTACACATCGCCCAGGTTGTTCAAGCCCCGTGCGTAGGCCGGATGCCGCTCCCCAAGGCTGTTGCGATAAATCTCGACCACCCGCCTAAAGAGCGACTCGGCACGCCCATAGGCCCCCGTGGCCCGATACAGATTCGCCAGATTACCCAAGCTGGTCGCGTAGTCAGGGTGATCCTCTCCAAGCCGCTCCTTCTTGATCTGCACCGCCTGCTTGAGCACGAGTTCTGCCTGGGGATAGTCCCCCACATCCAGATAGAGGCTCCCCAAGTTGTTCAGCACGGTAGCGTAGACGGGATGCTCCCCACCGACCCGTGTCTCCAGGATCTGCCTTGCCTGCGACAGGAGCTGTTCGGCTCGCCCGTAGTCGCCCACTGTTTTGTACAACAGGGCCAGGTTGTTCAGGTCCGCGGCGTAGTTGCGATGGTTCTCGCCGTACACATTCCGCGTGATCCGCACCGACTCACGGAACAGGCGCTCGGCGCGCGCATAGTCGCCAATCGTCTGGTAAAAGGACGCGAGGTTGCCCACCGACCTACCATAGGCTGGATGGTTCGCACCGAGGACCTTTTTCCGGATTTCCATGGCCTGGATAAACAGGGACACTGCACGGGCGTAGCGGCCAGTTTTGTAGTAGAGCTCCGCCAGGTTGTCCAGGCTGGTAGCGTAATCCGGATGTGCCTCCCCCAAGATCTTTTTGCGAATAGCAATGGCGCGCAGAAAGAGCGTCTCCGCACGGCGGTAGCTACCCATCTTCTGATACAAGACGGCAAGGTTGTTGACCGCCGTGACATACAGCGGATCGTCCGCACCACACACCTTCTCTGCAAGCTCAAGCGCACGCTCGAACAGTCGCCTCGCCTGGGGATACTCTCCCCGTGCGATGTAGACATCGGCAAGGTTATTCAAGCTGGTGATGAAGGCCAGGGTCTCCTCGCCCGCTGCCCTCTTGTGGACCTCCAGGACCTGCTTGTATAAAGCCTCGGCGCGTGTGTAGTCGCCGATGGTCCGATAGAGCAAGGCCAGCGCGCCCAGACTCCTGGCATAACTGGGATGGTTCTCCCCCAAGCTCTGCTTGCGAATGCGGAGCGCGTCCCTGAAGAGCCTTTCGGCGGTGCGGTAATCCCCGAGTCTGAAAGAAACCTGTCCCAGGTCAGCGAGGCTCGTGGCGTATGCCGGATGGGCCTCGCCAAGGATCCGCTTGCGGATTGCGACGACCTGGCGAAGAAGCGGCTGCGCGCGCTTGTAGTCCCCTGCCTGAACGTACAAGGCCGCCAGATTGTTGAGGCATGTGGCGTAATCGGGGTGTGCCTCAGCGAGCACGCTTTTGTAGATCTCCATGGCCTCCCGATACAGCGCCTCTGCACGCTCCATCTGCCCGAGAGCGTGGTATAGGGCGGCCAGGTTAAAGAGGCTCAAAGCATACAGGGGATGCGATTCACCCAGAAGACGCCGCCTGGATTTGACCGCCTCCTGGGCGAGCGGCAAGGCATCACGTGCTTTTCCCTCACGCCATAGCTTCAGGACCGTAGCGTTCAGTTGGTCGGTTCGACGCAGTTGCAGGCGGTCTTCACGAGAAAGGCGGGCCAACCGCCTCACAAGATCCAGCGCCTGCCGAGCATCGATTACGCGATAGTGCTTCGGATGGTTCGGGGGGTAGAGGCGCATCAACCGGTCGAGTGCTTCCTTTCGCATCGCCTCCGCCGCGCCGAAGTCCGCCTTTGCCTCCGAGCTCTCCTTCCGTTCGTAAAGCTCAGCGATCAACTGAAGCGACCCCACCAGCTCCAGTTCCATCTGGCGAGCCGCGTTTGCCCGCCCTGCCGCTCTGTACGCCTCCAGCAACTGCCGCTCGATCGCGAGCATTCTTTTGGCCGCCGCGATCGCCTCCCCCAGTCTCCCCTCCGCTCGCAATCGCAGCGCCTCCCTTCCCCACCGGTCCCGCTCCCCGATCAGCTTGTCGAAGGAGGCCTTTTGCGGGGGGTTGTCCTGAGCGGTGGCTGACTGAGGGCTCGCCGTAAGGACGTGCCTGCGCCCGGCGTCGCCCAGCAGGACCGCGAGCACAGCCGCGGCCACTAAGAGACGGTAACCCATGATCAGTCTCCGTAACCGAACGCGTGCGCTAGCGCTCCTGCCGGTCCGCGCCGGTCTTGTTGGCAAAACTCACAATGCGTACCAGCTCGAAGTCCTCCGCTAGCCGCTCAATGAGAAACCGATGTGTCCGCAGAAGAGAATCGTCGATGCGTCGCGACGCTACGAAGTCGACACCTCGTTCCGTTGCCACGTGCGATCTGTCTCGGACCAGTCGTATCAGCAGCGGTCGCGACTCGTCCCATGGCTGCGCGGAGAGCCCACGCAGCAGGTCCTGCAAACGACGAGCCTGGGGCGACGGTTTGTGGGACGCGAGCATCACGATCGTTTCCATCCCAGGTGGACCGGTCACCGGCCAACCTTCGTCCTGGCTCGCAGGCAGAGCGATCGACCGAACGGGTCGTTCGCCGGTCGGGAAACTCGTCCAGTCCCCTGGCTTCCACGGATAGATGGGTTGCGCGGTGCCGTCGGTGCTGATCCACACCAGATAGAGATACGCAGCACGCTTCAGGCCCGCTTCCACGCGAATGCGATCCCCCTCTCGTAAGGGCAAAGCACCCGGCGCATCGATGGCCAGGCCGGACCGCTGAGAATCGTACCGGTTCCACACGCGAACAGTAACCTCCCCCTGGAGCTCCTCTGCGTCACCATGAACCGCATCACCTACCGCCGGCGCCCCCTGCCCCAGCACCACGACACCGCTATCTAACGCTCCTTCCGTGGAGCGGTTCTCCCGGACGCCGCTCCCTGAAAACCAGCCGCGGCCGGACAGAACAGCCAGCGCGAGCACAAGCGATGCACCGGCAAACACCAGCGGCACGATCTGTCGTCGACTACCAGTCTGCTCGGCCGGCACACCAACCAGCGGGTCGAGGTCACGACGCATTTCCGCGGCAGATCGGTAGCGCGCGGCCGGATCAGATGCACACGCTCGCTCAATGATCCGCCAGATCGGAGCCCCCTTGTCCACGCCGGAGGGAAGGGGAGCGTCTTCGATGCGCACGGGCACCTCCGCCTGTGCGCCGGCCAGCAGAACATACATCGTCTTGCCCAACGCATAGAGATCGGCGGTTTGATCAACCGTCCCTTCCGGTGGCCAGAACCGGAAGGTGCCGCGCATCGATCGCAGCTTTTCCCTGGAGATGATCAGGGTAGGATCCCCCACCTTCCAGACCCCGCCGAAACGCATCACGTTCGCAGGCTTCACGTCGCAATGCACGGCGCCGGCGGCATGCAACCGCTGCAGGCCACTCAACAAGGACGAGGCTATCACCACCACCTCCTGTGGCGTCAGCCGACCGTGCCAGAGCAGATAGCGCCGGAGCGTCAGAGGCTCGTAATCTTCCGGAAGCCGGTGCGCAGTGGACTGCTTCGCGTCATCCGCCAAAGGCATGACGTAATAGTAGTAGTCCCCCCACTCTCCCACATGGTAGATCGGCGCCAGATACGGATTGCCCGCCGCCCGCTTCCGATACTCGCGAACGCCCTCGAGCTCGAGCAACTTCGCCTTGGAAAAAACTTTGACGGCGCAGAACTGGCCGTCATGCCGATTACGGGCGAGCCAAACTTCACCAAAAGCCCCCCTTCCCACGGACCGCACCAATTTGTAATCGGGAATATCTGGAGGCTCCACCCCCTCCTTCCGAATGCTCCCCACCCGATCGGCTATAACGGTGGTGCGTATCGCGACACCGGACGGCAGCTTCGGTCCCGCACTCGCCTTCGCCTCAAGCGCAAAGTTCGCCAGCACGAACGCAGGACCCTGATCCCCGTCTCGCCGGACCTGCTCCGTCTCCAGTTCCCCGTGACTGGTAGGATCAGGGACCTGGCCGTCTGGCCTTCCCCTGGCCTTCATGTCTACGCTCCGAACGACGGGCCACAATCGTTGTGCGTATTGTAGCTGATCTCTGCACCGTGTCACAACCACCCTGTCCTTCGAGGCTTGCACCATCAAAGTGAAGGGGCGACTCTCCTGTGGCAGCCCACATCTAGGCAGATCCATCCGACGCACACAGGCGACGTGCCCCCTGGACTGCCACACCTGTGGCTTTAGGCTAAACGAACGTGTGTGTCACTCATGGCCCCTCGAACACCCCTGCAGCCTGTGTCAGATCCGGTCAGCGTCACCCGTATCTTGGGTGATGAAACGACGAAAACGGTCACTTATACAGGAGTCCGATTATCTCGGCGAGGGGCGAGAAGGCCAGATTGTACCGGTCAGCTCAAGCGATGCGGCTCTGTCCCCGTCCGAGCTCGCATCTCGTCCGCTGTCGTTGAGCGAGTACGTCGCGAACCACGGTCTGGCCGTGGAGCGCGCAACACAGCCCACACCAGCCGACGCCCCGTTCTTCCGGCTGGCCAGACAGCTCGCGCGCAAACTCCCCGCGCTACGTCCGACACTGGCCGTTCTTCGGCGAATCCTGTCGCGCCTCGCCGTCCAATACGTCGGACGCCACCCCTTCACCCACGAGGAGATCCAGGCGGCTCAATGGCTAAGTGCGCAACTGCGCCCATACGGCGTACACATCGACGTCAAGGAAGAAAGCCACGGCGTCTCCTTGCGTTGTCGTGTACCCCGTGTAGGGCTAATCCGGCAGTTTCTGACCGGGCTGTGGCTTGAGTTCTACGCCTACGAGGTCGTCCTGCACGCGGTGCACAACGCCGCTCTACCCGGGGAGGTCTATCGGTCGGTGGTCATTACATACCCAGGCTGTTCCGTACACATAGGCGAGCTGGACGTGGTCGCGATTTGGGGCCGCGCCATTCTGGTACTTGAAGCCAAGACCAGTGGGGGACGGCCGCGGAGTTTCCGGCTACTGAAGAAGCTTCTCGGCGTGCCGCCACGGTGCGCCATCCTCGTCAGGACAGGTTTCCGTGGCGTAGAGAGCTGCCGAGGCTTCGTTCGCTGCGGCGTTGCGGCGCTGGAGGGGTACGTACGCGAACTGTTCAGAAAGGAGGCCTCCGCAGCCGGCAGCCGCCCTCGACTTCAACTGGAGCACACGTTGGTGCACCACGCATAGGGAGCCCATACAGTCGTCCATCAGACGGAAGGGGAGAAATCCAGGAAACCCCTGCGATTTCTGGCCCCCGGGATATCCCCGCACAGAGCATCTCCGGAGCGAGACGTCCACACATGCCCCAGGCAAGCTTGGACCAAGGTACGAGCTTTGGGCGCAGGCAGACCGGAGGCAAAGGGGCCGCTCCACCGACAGCTAGCACTTCCGGCGGTATGGGAAAGGGAAAAAAAGGTTCGCGAGCGAGGCCGACGGGACTCGAACCCGCAACCTCCGGATCGACAGTCCGGTGCTCTAACCAATTGAGCTACGGCCCCGACACCTTGCGGTCGCTCAAACGTCACAAATTGTATTTCCCCGTCAAGGGACGGCCGGCACGCTTAATCCCGTTCGGCCGCGCAATTCTACGCTGCACCGCAAAAGCTGCCAAGATCGACACGCCGCGCGCCGTCTTTCCTAACTCTCTGCGCTGCGGAACGAAACGGCATCGTCCGGTCTCGCTTACGGGTGGAGCGTAAGCCATTGTTTGGCGCGCCGTAGCCAGGCCCGTTGCCGCTGCCGCTGAAACGAAGGGCCGTTCTCGATCGCTCGCACCATCTCTTGGAGGACCTGCTTGGCCTCTTCGGAACGCCCCAGACGGTGCAACAACATGGCGTAGCGATAGCTGCCCTCAGGGTTGTTCGGGTAGTAGCGCAGCAACCGCTCGTAAGCGGCCAGCGCCTGGTCCGGAGAGCCGCATTCCTCCACGGCGCGGGCATAGAGCAACGCCGCTTCGCCATAAGCGTAAGAGGGATCGCGATCGACCAACGGTTCGAGCAACTCGCGTGCACGCCCGGCCTCGTTGCGCTCCAGATAGGCCCGCGCCAGGTGAAACCGAGCGTCGGCGTCTCCCGGGTCGGCGTCCAACGCGCGCCTCAGCCAGTCGATCGCCTCGTCCACTTCCCCGGCCTCAACCAGCGCCGCCCCCAGGCGAGCCATGTGGTACGGGCTTCCAACCCGTTCGGCCAGGTCACGAAGCTCCCGAATCTGGGACCGAAGCACCGAACGCACCCGCCGCCGTTCGATCAGCCAAACCTTCAGTGGATAGAACACCAACGGCGTCAGAAACAAACCAAGCATGATGCAGGCGGCAACGATCGTCAGAATCTGTCGGACAGGACCTTGAAACTCGATCTGAAACATACGCCTTGGCTGCGCTTTGGCTTTTTGCTCACTTCGTCCGGTCAAGTACCGCTCACCGCAAGAACCACATTTCGTATCATGGTAGGCGCAACACAGCACGGTCAGCACGCGGGACTAGGGCACGAAGCCCCCCGCCTGCGATCGTGCTCGAGACTGCTCTACACCGGAGAACCAACCAGCAAGCCCCAATCAGCGAGGTGAAGCAGTGGTCTACCGAACAGTGGCTCTCGTCCTGACGTTCGCGTTCGCAACGGCCTCACGTGCGCCCGCCGGACGGTCCGACGTCCCCTTCACCGCCGTCCGGCACCACAAAGGCGCGACCGGATGTCCGCAAAGACATCCGCTGACCTGCACCGCCTCGATCGACAGCCTCGCTAAGGGGGCCATACCCCACAGCGAGCCCTATTATTACCCCCTTCCCAACCACCGCCTCAGCGACCTGGACAAGCCGTACCACCTTTCCAACGACCCGTCATCGGGGTGGACCGAACGCGATCCGAATCGCCGGCTGTCCGGTGCAGTGGCGCAGGTTTCGCCCGAACGCCGAAAGCAGGGGAACGCGGGGTTCCGACCGATCTTTAACGGTCGGGATCTCACGGGCTGGGACGGCAACCCCGAGTACTGGACCGTCGAAGGGGGAGCGATCACGGGCCGCACGACCGCAGACAAGCCTCTGCCCTACAACACGTTCCTGATCTGGCGCGGCAAGCAGGTGGCGGACTTCGAACTGAAGCTCGAATTCCGCCTAGAAGGAACGAACGGCTGGGCTAATTCCGGAATCCAGTACCGCAGCCACGAGCTGCCCGACGTCGGCAAATGGGTGTTGGGCGGCTACCAGGCCGACATCGATCTGAGCAAGCGTTATCTGGGCATCCTGTACGAGGAGCGTGGCCGCGGCATTTTGGCGCTGCGCGGCCAGCGGGTCATCATCCGGCCCGCCCAGAACATGCTCAAGCGACGCCGCCCGTTCCGGATCGAGGTCGTAGGCAAGCTGGGCGACCCCAACGAACTGGTGGCCGATATCGACCTAAGCAAGTGGAACACCTACCGCATCATCGCTCGTGGCAACCACCTCGTCCACATCATCAATGGCAGAAAGATGGTGGAAGTCACCGACGAAGACAGTCGCCACCGTGCCGGCAAAGGCCTCATCGGCTTGCAACTACACCGCGGACGGCCGATGAAGGTGCAGTTTCGAAACATTTACTTGAAGGAGTACTAGCGCAGGCAAACCGGCCGTGTGCCTGGCGCGACCTAATCTCCGGTCGAGATGCCCTGGCGATCGTCGCACGGCGGACCTTGCTCGCAGGGCGCACGGCCAAAAACCCCCTGACGAGCTTGTTGCGCGGGCATTGGTATTGTCCCGCCGGCGCGGGACACCCGGCAGTTTATGCCCCGGTTCATGCGCGAAAACCGGGGCTCGCGGGCGAACGGGCTGCTCCGGCCTGGCCCCGTTAGCAGTCGCCCCGCAGGCGGGCTACCGCGGCCGATCTGCAGTCGGTGCAGCACGATCGAATAACCGACACGTGGCGCCCTCCCTCTCTAACACGGGCCGGTATCTGCGCTCGGCGTTCAGTCGCTGCTCGATGCAGCAGCCTCGCGCAGCGCCACCCGGCGAACCTTGCCGAGGAAGTTAAGGGGGAGGCTGTCGGTGAGTCGGATTTCCTTGGGGACTTTGTACGAGGCGAGATGCTTTCGCAGGTACTGGCGAAGATTATCCTCGTCCAGCTCCGCCCCCTCATCGGGCACGATCCAGGCGACAACCCGCTCGCCCCAGCGGGGGTCGGGCTCGCCGACAACAGCACACTCGTGCACTCCCGGGTAATCCCGGATCACCTCCTCGACCTCGCTGGGATAGACGTTCAACCCCCCAGTGATGATCAGGTCTTTCTTGCGGTCAACGATGCGGAAGTAGCCGTCCTCGTCCATGACGGCCAGATCGCCCGTGTACAGCCAGCCGTCGCGGATGGCGTTCGCCGTTTCTTCCGGCGCGTTGTAGTAGCCGAGCATCACCTGCGGCCCGCGCACGACAAGCTCGCCCACCTCGCCAACACCAAGATCGCGCAGACCCGTCGCCACGTCCACGATCCGCGCATCGGTGTCCGGAAGAGGTAGCCCGATGGTGCCGGCGCGAACAATGCCCGGAAAGTTTGCATGAGTAACGGGCGAAGCTTCGGACAATCCGTACCCCTGGCAGACCTCGGCACCGGTGAGCCTGTGGAACTGCTCCTGGGTCTCGACATCCAGTGCGGACGCCCCCGAGATCGAGAGCTGCAGGCTGCTCACGTCGTACTTCCTGCGCTGCAGTTCGCGCACCAGCTCCCGCATCATGAACGGGACCATGGGAGCGATGGTGACGCTGTGCTCTTCGATGAGCTTGAGTGCCCGGCGGGCGTGGAACTTGGCCTGCAACACGAGCGTGGCCGCTCCGCCCAGGGCCACCAGCATGGAGACCGTTGCACCGAAGACATGGAAGAAGGGCAGAATGCCCAGCATCACCTCTTCCCCCGGGCGTCGGCCGCTGACGGAATGTAGTTGTGCCACGTTCGAGAGCAGATTCCGGTGCGACAGGACCGCCAGCTTCGGGGTCCCTGTGGTACCGCCCGTCGGTTGAAAGACAGCGGGAAGGTCGGGATCGGTGAGGAGAGGCTTTGGAGGAGGTTGTGGCCCCGGTTCGTACAGCTCCTCGAATTCAACGAGCGTGGTGGTCTCTGGCCAGTCCAGGCGAGGCATCCACCATCTGCGGACGCGATAGGCGGCTGCGAGCGAGTAAGAGAGGTGCGGGACAAGGGTGACGACGACGGCGATCGGAATTGCAGTCCGATGACATGCTTCGACGACGGGCCGGATGCGCAAGTCGAGCCCCACGATCATCTTCGCCTCGGTTTCACGCGCCAGCCGAGCGAGTTCCTCACCGCTGTACAGCGGACTTCCGTGAACGATCTGGGCGCCGACGTAGTGAGCGGCGAACCAGAGAACGACGAACTCTGGACAGTTGGGTAGCGCCATCAGGATCCGATCCCCCGGCTCAATCCCGAGCTGCTGCAGTCGCGCGGCCACATGCTTCAGCCGCTCATACAGTTCGCCGTAGGTCCACTCGGTCCGCTGATACACGATCCCCTTGCGCGTGGGAAAGTGCTCGGCAGCGAGCAGGACGAGCTGTTCGAGCCGAATCTCCGGGTAGATAAGTCCGTAGGGGATTCCGTCGGGATAGCTTGCGTGCCAGGCACGCCTGGGCAATTGCCAGTGCCCCTTTAGAGGGAATAGGGAGCAATGCAGGTCAACGACAGCACGATGTGCAGGTGAGTGGTCAGCAGTCATAGGGCAGACCCGCGTGTGAGCTCGCGAGGTTACCTGTCTTCCATGCCATGGCACAGAAAGAGGTGCCCGTCCGCTGTGCCCGGGCACTCAAGGCGTTTGGACGGTGCTTTCCTCTTCAGTTAATTGTTGCCTCTCCGTGTGACCGTCCGTGAACCCGTTGCTGGGCCCGTTGACTGCTCGGCCCGTCGCCGCAGTCGTTGCCGGCGGCGGACACGCCTGCGGCTTTCGGCGTAGTACAACCTCCACAGCAACCGTTCCAGCCAGACGTACGGTCGCCCGATCCAACGACGCGCCGCGCGATCCCACAGGTGGGAATAGCGACTTATCCAGAGCAACAGCCGCTGCAAGCACGTCACGGACGCACCGTCGGGCGAAACGGCTCAGTCGAGCACAAACGGTGACGACGGATCATCCTCGTGTCGAATCTCGTCGACGGGTTCGGACCGGCCCCATCCGCGGTAGAGCCGATTCGGGGCGTTGAACACGTAGCCGGGCAGATTGCCCACGTTCCGGTAAGCGTGAACGACACCGGGAGGGATGATGATGAGCGTGGGGTTCTCCTCGCCCGCCAGGACTACCTGCCGCTTGCCCCGAGTGGGGGATGCCTGGCGCATGTCCCACATGTAGACCTTGAACGTGGAGGGGCCCACGAAGCCGAAGAGGTCCGTCTGGTCACGGTGCTCGTGGGGACCGCGAGCCACTCCCGGATAGGTGAGCGACACGTACGCCATTACGGGATAGTGTTCGGGTTGCAGCTCGTCGTGGCGGAAGATCTCCACCAGCCATCCGCGCACGTCGCTGTACCGCTTGAGTGAACGGACGATAACGCCTTCGATTTCGCCGTCTTCGAACTTCACGTCCGCGCCCCTGTTCTGGTTGTTCCCGCTGCGGGTTACGCTCTTCGCCTTCGCGTGCGCTTGATGTTGCCACGGAGTCCCGAGGCGGTGCGGTGAGGGACCGCGTGCCGGACGCCTGTTCCTTATCGTAGTCGAGTATCACAAGTTCCCCTTGGTGCCAAGAGCGACCGCCGCGAGGCCGGGCCCGGCGGATGCAGCTACTCGACCCGCCCGGTGGAACCCGACCTCCGCCGCGCCGTCGGCGGAGCATTGGTAGCGCGCCCCGGCCCCGGGGTCCGGCCCCACGGGCTAAGGCCGATAATCCGCCTGGGCATTGCCCCGGTACCCGGCGCGCTCCCTGTCCGGTCAAGTCCAGCGTCCGAAAACTCCCCCCTGAGAGACTGATCGGTCCGATCCGCCTGATCGGACGGATTTGTCCGAGCTCAGCGCGGGGCAGGGCCCTCGGCAAGCGCGCCAAGGCCCCAGCAGAACCGGACCGCCGTCGCGCCGTCGAGGCGCATTGGTAGGCCCGCCCGGCCCGGGCGGGCACGGGATTCCCCGCCAGCCCGCGCCCGGACCCGGCCGCGTACGCGAAGGCCCATTGCCCACCAGCCGGGCCCTCTCCCAGCTGCGAGCCGCAAGGCTCGCCGTAGGCC
>Ga0256839_1002648_pt1 | contig 19629 bp, 16 predicted proteins | sample 354166metaG_FD_185968 | JGI IMG/M metagenome (GOLD analysis project Ga0256839, IMG submission 185968) | Hydrothermal vent microbial communities from Mid Atlantic Ridge, Atlantic Ocean - 354-166 | ecosystem: Environmental > Aquatic > Marine > Hydrothermal vents | place: Atlantic Ocean: Mid... | reverse complement strand
GCGTTGACTAAAATAGCGTGACATGCCGCCTTCTGCAGCCGATAGTGCATTGGGTGCTAGCCCATAACCCATTGCGGAAATTTTTTCCAACCCTGTGCTTAGCATAGGGTCGAGTAAAAATTTAAAGCTTTCTTGGTTGAGCGAGTAAGCAGTATGTTGCTGGTCTATATTGAAAGTATGCTGATTATCAATGCTGTCGAGTGCAATCGTTTCTAGCTCATCTAAATGAATGGCGCGTGCTTTTAATAAGGCATGATAGTCTGTTTCTTTTGCCAAACGTGTCATGACTTGATGGCTGTCGTATGCTTCACCGGTTGTATGGTCAAAATATAACATGCCGCCTGCTTCGATACGGCCACGTTTTAAGACCTCTTTGGAGGGGAAGTCAATTTGTCCGGCTTCTGACATAACGGCAATATAGTCTGTCGTTTCCACAGAGCGTAGTGGACGTAAGCCAAGGCGATCAAGGCGTGCGCCGACCCGTAGGCCGTCATTAAAAATTAAAGCGGCGGGGCCGTCATTTTTTTCTTCATATAAACTAAAGTATTCCAGCATGGCTTTGACATCGGCCGAGAGCGTTGTGTCATTTTCCCAAGCCGGTGGCATCATTGCTAAAATGGCGGTGACAATATCAAGTTTATCTTCATGAATACGGCGCGATAAAGTCTGGTCTAAGCGACTAGAATCAGATTGGCCGAGCGGGAATACCAGGTGTTTGCCATGTTGTCTGGCAATGGCCTGTTCACTTAAACGGTTTTTCTTGTCGGTATTGAGTTCACCATTATGTGCCATATAGCGGAATGGTTGCGCCATCATAGTCGCAGGTGCTGTATTGGTAGAAAAGCGCGTGTGAAAAAACAACGTGCTGATTTCGTGGTCGGTGTCGTATAAGTCAGTAAAGTATGGAATGACTTCAAATGAATTTAAACGCCCTTTGTAAACTTGTGTACGCGAACTCATTGATAAGGGATAAAACCCATCGAGTTCATGGCGGGTAAAGCCTTCTTCTTCAATAGTTAACAGCACCTCTTGAATGAAAAATTCAAATTCTTCATGGCTGGCATCTTTTAGTGCCGCAGGGCGACCAAAGACAACCTGTTTAATGGGAAGTTGTGCTTTGATTGATGCTTCATTTAAAACACTGTTATCAACCGGAATATCACGCCACTTAAGGATAGGCAAAGCAAATTCTTTTAAATGATTATCGACTAAGTCATGCGCGGCCGAATCATAATGACTATGATCTTCCGGGAAGAAAAAATTGGCGACACCAAACTGACCTAATTCTAAATCTTGATTTTCTGTTATTTTACGGAAAAATTTTAGTGATAAATCAATATTGACACCGGCACCATCGCCAATGCCTTCCGCACTCATGCCGCCGCGATGTGGAATGGTACAAAGTGCTTCATGTGCCTTATTGAGTAAATCATGAGTTTGTTTGCTTTGCTTGTGGGTAATAAAACCAACGCCACAGCTATCTTGTGATGCATCAGGATTATAAAGCATTTGATCGGTATTTTTTAAAGGGGAGTTTTTGTTCATTCATCCAGCCCGTAGCAACATGATGTAGGATTTTTACGTAGAGTCTTGGCTCTTGATTTGAAACGGTTCAGTCGTTGTTTTAAGGTGCTTTGCTTATGCACGTAACTTTTCCGTTCGACACTTTAGTGGTCTGTCTATTTTCTATAAGTGACGTATAAAACCATACCTATTAATTAAATTTTCATTTAGTGAAACTTTTCAATACTACCACGGAAAAGTTATTTTGTCATTGTTGGCATGTTGAGTCGATATAAGCCTAAAAGGCATTTGGGGGAATTTATATCTGTATTACTCAGGCGGCAGGAGAATTTGTGTGTAAATTTTTTGATACCTCCTAAGTTTTGTCAAGCTATGCCCTTTTTGATAAAGGAGGGATAAATATAAAGGATATGGCATATAACCTATCGGTGGTAAAAGCCAAAAAATCTGGTTTGCGTGCTATTTTTTAAATGGCAGGGAGGGGTATTTGCTCCCTAGTATGATAAACAGTCAATAAAACAGGGCATAGCAGAGGCTATGCCCTGTTATTGTTTTTAGCGTTTTAGTTTTTTCTGTAATATTTTATTGACTTCGCCAGGATTAGCCTTGCCTTGCGAGGCTTTCATGGTTTGTCCTACAAAGAATCCAAACACTTTATCTTTGCCGCTTAAATATTGTTCTACCTGATTTGGGTTGTCCGCAATTATTTTATCAATAATCGCTTCAATTGCACCGCTGTCGGTAATCTGTTTTAAGCCTTGTGCTTCAATAATGGCATCAGCACTGTCATCACTTGCTAACATTGCCGCAAAAACCTGTTTGGCAATTTTTCCGGAAATCGTATTATCAGCAATTCGTGTGAGTAAACCTGCTAGGCGTGTGTGGGAGATAGGCGATTGTTGAATAGCTAAGCCTTGTTTATTGAGTACGCCTAATAATTCAACTGTGACCCAGTTGCTACAGATTTTTGTGTCACAACCTGATTCTTTGACTAAGGCCTCAAAGTAATTAGCCAGTTCTTTAGAGCTGGATAAGGTACTCGCGGTTTCTGCATCTAGTTGATAAGTATCAATAAAGCGTTGCTTTTTAATCTGCGGAAGTTCGGGTAAATCTGCTTTGACTTCGGCACGTAGCGCATCACTGATATAGACGGGTAATAAGTCCGGGTCAGGGAAGTAGCGGTAATCATTGGCTTCTTCTTTACTGCGCATAGAGCGGGTTTCATTTTTATCTGCATCGTACAGGCGTGTTTCTTGCGTAATTTTGCCGCCTGCTTCAATAATATCAATTTGGCGTTCGACTTCGATATTAATGGCTTTTTCAACAAATTTGAAAGAGTTGATGTTTTTCAGTTCCGTACGTGTACCATATTCGGCTTGGCCTTTAGGGCGAACTGAAACATTGGCATCGCAACGAAAGGAGCCTTCTTGCATATTGCCATCACAAATATCCAGATATTGCACCAGTTCGTGAATTTTACGCATGTAGGCGACCGCTTCTTGTGCGGAACGCATATCCGGCTCGGAAACGATTTCTAATAAAGGTGTACCGGCACGGTTTAAATCGATACCTGTCAGGCCGTGAAAATCTTCGTGCAATGATTTGCCGGCATCTTCTTCTAAGTGTGCGCGTGTGACACCGATGCGTTTGGTTTTGCCGTCTACTTCAATATCCAGGTGACCTATGCCGACAATAGGGTGATCCATTTGGCTGATTTGATAGCCTTTAGGCAAATCAGGGTAAAAGTAGTTTTTGCGGGCAAAGACTGAATAATCCGCAATGTGGGCATCGATTGCCATGCCAAATTTAACGGCCATGCGCACAACTTCTTGGTTTAAGACCGGTAGTACGCCCGGTAAGCCTAGGTCAACAGCGCAGGCTTGTGTGTTGGGTTCAGCACCATAGGCCGTGGCTGCGCCTGAAAATATTTTAGTTTTTGTTGCCAGTTGGGCGTGGATTTCTAATCCGATAACGGTTTCCCATTGCATAATCTTATCTCCTTACGCAAAGCCTTGCGGTGTTTGTTGGTGCCAGTCGGTGACTTGCTGGTATTGGTGCGCGACATTGAGTAATTTGTCTTCCGCAAAGTAGTTGCCAATAATTTGTAGGCCAATCGGTTTATTGTCAATAAAACCTGCCGGAATGGACATGGCAGGCAACCCTGCTAAATTAATGGCAATGGTGTAAATATCGGCCAAATACATTTCAATCGGGTCGCTGGTTTTTTCGCCAATACCAAAAGCAGGCGAGGGCGATACCGGCCCCATAATGACATCGACTTCTTGTAATGCGCGCTTAAAGTCATCACTAATTAAACGGCGTATTTTTTGGGCTTTAATGTAGTAGGCATCGTAATAGCCTTCTGATAAAGCATAAGTACCTACCAAAATACGACGTTTGACTTCGGTGCCAAAACCTTCGCCGCGTGAGCGAATATAGAGGTCATTTAAATCAACAGGGTCTGTGCAACGATGCCCAAAACGTACGCCATCCATACGCGAAAGATTGGCTGAGCATTCAGCCGGTGCAATCACATAGTAAGCAGGAATGGCGAGCTTTAAGTTCGGCATGGATACTTCGATAATCTCTGCGCCCATTTTTTTATATTCATTGATGGCCGTTTCAATGCAGCTTGCCATGTCATTATTTAAGCCGTCATCAAAAAATTCTTTGGGTAGGCCAATTTTTAAACCTTGTAAGCTATTGTTTAAGCCGGCACTGTAATCAGGGACTTCGCGCTCGACACTGGTGGAGTCTTGCGCATCAAAGCCTGCCATCGCTTGCAACATCAGCGCGGCATCTTCCGCCGTTTGTGTCATCGGGCCGCCTTGGTCTAGGCTAGATGCGTAGGCAATCATACCAAAGCGCGAGACGCGCCCATAGGTAGGTTTTAAGCCGGTAATGCCACATAAAGCCGCCGGTTGGCGAATGGAACCGCCGGTATCGGTGCCGGTGGCTCCGGGGATTAAACGCGCGGCAACGGCGGCGGCTGAGCCACCTGAAGACCCCCCCGGAACGGTATTACTTGCCCAAGGGTTGTGTACGGCACCATAAAAGCTGGTTTCATTGGAAGAACCCATTGCGAATTCATCCATATTGAGTTTGCCTAATGATACCGTGCCGGCTGTGTCCAATTTTTCGACAACCGTTGCATTATAGGGTGCGATAAAGTTATCCAGCATTTTTGAACCACAGCTGGTTTTAACACCTTGCGTACAAAAAATATCTTTATGTGCAATGGGAATGCCTGTTAACAAAGGTGCGTTGCCTGTGGCAAGCGCCATATCGGCTTGCTTCGCTACTGTGAGCGCTTGCTCTTCTGTGACCGTAATAAAACTGTTGAGTTCGGTATGTTGTTTTATGCGAGCAAGGTATGACGCAGTTAGTTCTTGGCTGGAGTAATCACCGGCACGCAAGCCTTTTGCCAGTTGTGCAATTGTTTTAGTATGCATGATTTATTTCCTTATTCGATAACTTTGGGCACAAGGTAGAGGCCGGCTTCAACTTGCGGCGCAATTTTTTGAAAAGCTTCGCGATTATTGGTTTCGCTGACTGCATCCGTACGCAGTCGTTGGACTTGATCTAAAGGGTGAGCCATCGGTGCGACATCATCGGTGTTGATGTTGCTCATTTGAGCGACTAAATCTAACATGCCTGATAAATCTTTGGCATAAGATTCGGTATCTTGGGTATCAATTCCCAAACGCGCTAAATACGCTATTTTATTAACATCATCAGCTGTTAACGACATTTTAACTCCATTAAACAATAGGATTATTAAGTGGTTTTATCTCTTTGGATGACCTTTTTTTGTGCCGGTAAAAGAGCAATAACGCCAATATGATACTTTATATCTTGCCCAAATACCTTATTGATTGTTAAAGTACTAAGATTTTCTACGCGTTCAGGATTCAGAATAGATGTTTAATAAAATTCGTGGGATGTTCTCTAATGATTTATCCATTGATTTAGGAACTGCAAATACACTTATTTATATGCCGGGACAGGGGATAGTCCTAAACGAGCCTTCGGTTGTGGCCATTAAAGAAGACCGTGTTCGAGGGGCTAAGATGATTGCGGCGGTTGGTGCAGATGCTAAGTTGATGTTGGGGCGTACGCCAGGCAATATTACGGCGATACGTCCATTAAAAGATGGGGTGATTGCTGATTTTGCCGTGACTGAGCGCATGTTGCGTGAATTTATTAAGAAAGTTCATGAAAATAAAGTCTTTCGCCCTAGTCCGCGTATTTTAATTTGTGTGCCATGTGGCTCAACACAAGTTGAACGGCGTGCTATCAGAGAGTCGGCGGCAATGGCAGGGGCACGGGAAGTTTATTTGATTGAAGAACCGATGTCGGCCGCGATTGGTGCCGGCTTGCCGGTAGATGAGGCACATGGTTCGATGGTATTGGATATTGGCGGTGGCACATCGGAAGTGGCGGTTATTTCATTAAATGGTATTGTGTATTCTTCTTCAGTACGCATTGGCGGTGACCGATTTGATGAGGCGATTATTAACTACGTGCGTAGGAATTACGGTACTTTAATTGGTGAAGCCACTGCGGAAAGAATTAAGCAGGAAATTGGTACGGCTTATCCCGGTAGTGAAATTATGGAAATTGAAGTCAAAGGGCGCAATTTGGCAGAAGGTGTACCGCGCGGCTTTACCTTGAATAGTAATGAAATTTTAGAGGCATTACAGGAGCCCTTGTCCGGCATTGTGGGGGCTGTGAAAGTTGCGCTGGAGCAAACGCCCCCGGAACTAGGGGCTGATGTTGCAACACGCGGCATTGTCTTGACAGGTGGTGGAGCTTTATTAAAAGATATTGACCGTTTGATTGCAGAAGAAACCGGCTTGCCGGTGTATATTGCGGATGACCCTTTAACATGCGTGGCTCGAGGGGGCGGGATGGTTTTGGAAATGCTGGATGAAAAAGGTTTGTCAGCCTTTTCTTTAGAGTAATTACCTATGCAGGCGCAGGGTAAGAAAGCGTATGCGTTTTCTTGCTCCCGTCGTTAGGATTGAGGATTTTATAATGCCTGCAACCGGCTTATTTTGTTGTCTGGTTCTGGGTTTTATTGTCTCTATGACTCTTAGTTTGTTGCATGCTTACATTATTATTCACTTTAGGGTAAGACTATAAAACTTTTATTTGCCACCGGCCCTTCTATTAATACGCAGTTTATTATTGTATTGATTTTGTCGGTTTCATTACTGTTTGCTGATAAATATACTGACAAATTAAGCCCATTACGTAGTTTATTGTCTGTGTTTGTTTATCCTATTCAATACTTGGTGGATGTACCCTCGCGCCTGGTGCGCGATACGTTGGACTCCGTTGGTAGCTATGAGGAATTATTGCATGAAAATGCGATTTTAAAACGCCAGCAATTGATTAATAATGCTAAGTTATTAAAATTTGCGGCTTTGGAGAAAGAAAATATTCGCTTGCGGGCGTTATTAGATAGTTCTTTTAAGTTGGGTGAGCAAGTTTTAGTGACGGAGTTGATGGCTGTGAACTTGGCTCCTTATGAGCATATCGTTGTGGTTAATAAGGGCAGTCGTTTTGGTGTACATACAGGGCAGCCTGTTTTGGATGAAAATGGGATTGTTGGGCAAGTTGCCAAAGCGCTGCCTTTAAGTGCTGAGATTATTTTGATTACCGATCCTAACCATGCCATTCCCGTACAGGTCAATCGTAATGGCCTGCATACGATTGCCATTGGCAGTGGCCAGTCTAATAAGTTGATTTTGCCTTTTTTGCCAAATAATGCTGATATTGTTACCGGTGATTTATTAATTACCTCGGGACTAGGCGGCGTATTTCCACAAGGCTACCCTGTGGCTAAGGTTGAATCGTTTGTCGAGCAGCCCGATAAACCTTTCGCAGTGATTGAGGCAAGACCGACAGCGGCTTTGAATACGAGTCGAGAATTACTGATTGTTTGGAGTCATAATGAGGTGATTCCTTTAGGTAAATTGGCAAGCGAGCAACACAGTGATAGCGATTAAATTGCCTATTGTATTGATTTATTGGCTTACTATCATAGCGTCTATGGCATTTAATATTATTCCATGGTCATGGTTTCTGTTGATTGCAACACCTGATTGGGTGTTGTTGACCTTGATTTATTGGGCATTTGCAATGCCTGAATCAGCGGGAGTGGGTAAAGCGTGGTGTGTGGGCTTGCTGGTAGATGTGTTAACCGGGCAGCTCTTAGGGCAATATGCCTTAGCTTATGCAGTCAGTATTTTTATTGCCGTTAAACAACATAAGCGTTTACGCCAATTTCCGGTTATTCAGCAGAGTTTGTCTGTTGGTGCTATTTTATTGCTGGCACGGATACTCACTTTTTGGGTAGAGCGCATGAATCACCAAGTTGTGCCACTTTCCTTTTGGTTGCCTGTCTTGGTCGGTGGTTTAATGTGGCCGGTGGTGTTTACGGTATTGCGTAAAATTCGTCTTTCCTAGTGTCTGTATGCGCCGTCATCAGCTGTTAAAAGATCGTTTTTTAGAAAATCGTATTTTCTTAAGTCGAACGGTTATTTTATTTGTCTTGTTATTGTTGCTGACCGCAGGCTTGGTCAGCCGTTTGGTGTATTTGCAAGTCATGGGGCATAGTAAATACCATAATATGGCGACTCATAACCGGGTTAAAGTCAGTTCACTGCCGCCTACGCGCGGGCTTATTTATGATAAACATGGCCATATTTTGGCGCAAAATTTACCTTCTTATAGTTTGGAAATTACGCCGGAATTAGTGACTGATATGGATGCTACGTTGGCACGCTTACAGCAAGTACTGACAATTCCCGATGAGAAAATAGCAGCGTTTAAAAAACAGAGACGACGTTATAAGCACTTTGATAGCATTCCTTTATTATTGCAATTAACTGAAACAGAGGTCGCTAAATTTGCTGTTGTACGCCATACCTTTGCCGGTGTAGATATTCATGCACGCTTAATTCGGCATTACCCTTATGCTGAATTGACTGCGCATGTGGTGGGCTATGTTGGACGTATTAATGAACGCGAATTAAAAACAATTTCTTCGGCAGAGTATCGTGCGGTACATTCTATTGGTAAAACAGGGGTTGAACGTGCTTATGAGGCATTATTGCGTGGTCATTCAGGCTATGCGGAAATAGAAACCAATGCACAAGGTAAGCCTATTAGGGAATTGGGTAAAATTGAACCTGTTCCCGGTGCAGATATTTATTTGACTTTAGACATAGACTTGCAGGGCGTGGCTTATGAGGCATTAGCAGATTATAACGGAGCCGTGGTTGCGTTGGATATAGCAACAGGTGGTGTCTTGGTGCAGGTCAGTAAAGCCAGTTTTGATCCAAATTTATTTGTGTCGGGAATTAGTTATGCTGATTATAAGGCATTGAATACCTCTAAAAATAAGCCTTTATTTGATCGTGTTTTGCGTGGGCAGTATCCACCAGGCTCAACGTTAAAGCCTTTTATTGGTTTGGCCGGCCTAGAATATAATATAACCAATATGCATCAAACTTTATTTTGTCCAGGCTATTATCAGCTCGCTAATAAGTCGCATAAATATCGCGATTGGAAAAAATGGGGGCATGGGACAGTTAATTTAGATGATGCGATTACCCAATCTTGTGATGTGTATTTTTATGATATGTCTTTGGCTTTGGGCATTGATAAATTATCTGCATTTTTGCATCGTTTTGGCTTTGGAGAAAAAACAGGTATTGATTTAAAAGGAGAAAAATCAGGTTTATTACCATCCCGAGAATGGAAGCGTATTCATAGGCAACAGGCTTGGTATCCGGGAGAAACCTTAATTACCGGCATTGGACAAGGGTTTACACAGGTAACGCCCATACAATTGGCGCGGGCGACGGCCACGTTGGCAAAGTACGGCGAGGTGGTGACCCCTTATTTGGCTGAGCGTATTATTTATGCAGATCACGCAGCAGTCATTACGCGCGCCCCGGTCAGTGACATTGGCTTAAAAAAGAGCAATGTACAGGATATTATGACGGCAATGGTGCATGTTGTGCATTCAGCTAAAGGGACTGCAAAACGTATCGCGAAAGGCATAAATTATCAAATTGCCGGTAAAACAGGGACTGCACAAGTGTATACGGTCAAACAAGATGAAGAATATGATGAGGCAGAAATTGAATTCAATATGCGTGACCATGCTTTATTTATTGCGTTTGCACCGGCGGATAATCCCAAAATAGCGGTTGCTGTTATTGCGGAGCATGGTAGTCATGGAAGTTCTGTTGCCGCGCCGATTGCTGCACAAGTTATCAAGCAGTATTTAAAAGCGGAAAAATAAATATGAAGGTAGAACTAAGACCTGAGCAATTTAAAGAACATTCATTATTAGGACGTTTATTAAGGCGTTTACATATTGATATTCCTTTGTTAATCGGTTTGCTGTTGCTGCTGACCATCAGTTTTATGATGCTTTATAGTACAGGTAATAAAGAAACGGCCTTACTGATACGACAGGCTGTGCGTATGGGAGTGGCCGGCGGCTTGATGGTTGTTTTGGCACATATAGATCCACGCCAATTTCAGCGTTACTCCATCCCATTATATGGAGTAGGCGTTGTATTATTAGCCGCCGTTCTTTTAGTGGGTGATGTCGGCAAGGGAGCGCAGCGTTGGTTGGATTTGGGCGTATTTCGTTTTCAGCCTTCTGAAATGATTAAAATCACCACCCCGATGATGTTGGCTTGGTATTTGTCGGGGCATGATATACCACCACGTTGGTATCATATTGTGGTGGCCACGGCTTTTATCTTGCTACCTACCTTATTAATCGTACGTCAGCCGGATTTAGGCACATCGCTATTGGTGGCCAGTTCAGGTGTTTTTGTGCTGTATTTTGCCGGCATTTCATGGCGGTTTTTATTAAGTTCAGCTACCGGTTTCATGGCTTTTACCCCCATTTATTGGCATTTTTTTATGCGGGAGTACCAAAAAGACAGGGTGCTGACTTTTTTAAACCCTGAAGCAGACCCTATGGGGAAGGGATACCATATTATTCAATCTAAAATTGCGATTGGGTCGGGGGGGGTGAATGGTAAAGGGTGGCAGGAAAATACGCAGTCACAGCTGGATTTTTTACCGGAAAGTTCTACCGATTTTATTTTTGCCGTGTTTGCAGAAGAGTTTGGCTTAGTCGGTTGCATTGGCTTATTGATTTTGTACCTTGGCATTATTGCGCGTGGGTTTTATATCGCGGTACAAGCACAGGATACCTATTGCCGCTTATTGGCGGGTAGTTTGGTTTGTACTTTTTTTGTGTATGTTTTTGTGAATATCGGCATGGTGATCGGTATTTTGCCGGTGGTCGGTGTTCCCCTGCCTTTAATTAGTTATGGGGGGACTTCAATGGTGACTTTGTTGGCGGGATTTGGCATTTTGATGTCTATTCACACGCATAAAAAGATTTTGCCTAGTTGATGCGTTTGTTGCAAAGATAAAATTCTCGGTTCTTACTGCCTAAAATGGAGAGCAGGAATCTGTAAGTCGCGCTCAACAGTTAAAGGAATCCACATGCCGTCAATGCCATGCCTTTTGACACCACAAAATAGCCAATAGCGGCCTTCTTTCGCTGGAAAGGAAATGGTTTCTTGTTCATTGGCATGTAAAACTTCAGTGTAAGCGCGGTTGATAATAGCAAATTCACCGGTTTGTTCATCAGGAATATCATTCTGGGAAAATGCTGGGGTAAGCACGATTGAATGCGGCGCATTAGCATCGCGGTTAATAAATGTAATGCTGATTATCCAGCCTGCCGGGACTTTTAAGGTCACTGCATTTTGGTAATAACCATTGTAATTATAACCATTATTATTGGCATTTTTCGCGGCAATTAATTCAAAATGCACCTGTTTGCTACTGGTGTCATAGTGCATAAAGTTTTCCTCGTACAAATTGGGTGTTGCGGTTTTTGTACAAGCACTTAGTGCTATGAGTGTACCGAGTAAGATGGTTTGGTAACGTATTGATTTAATCATTTAGCGTAAAAACAACGACAGTTCCGCCACGGGGGGCGTTGACTTGAGCGTTGCCACCAGCGGCCACAGCGATATATAACTTACCCTCAATTCGGTAGGCCATAGGGGCGGCATTAACGCCGGCTCCTGCTTGAAACTGCCAAAGTTTTTGACCTGTACGGGAGTTTAATGCAAAGAAATAACCATTCGATTCACCACTGAATAACAAGCCCCCTGAGGTCGCCAAGGTACCGCCAATCATCGGTTTATCGGTTTGATATTGCCATATGATTTTGCCGGTATCTAAATTAACCGCACTGATATTACCGGACTGTTTTTTGCCCGGAATAACTTTGAATGCCCCCCCTAGCCATAACCGACCTTGTCGCCATGGAACAGAGCGAACCTCATAATACATCGGCTGATGCAGATTTGCATAATAAGCAGTATGTGAGCGTGGATCAATCGCGCCAGGCGACCAGTTAACGCCTCCATTTGCACCCGGTAACATTTCTGTCCCTTGACCTTGAGTCGGGATGGCAAACAAATTCTTCTGTTCGATCATGGGTTCTGAACGTCTGATGAGCTTACCTGTTACGCGGTCATGTACATATACCCACCCGGTTTTACCGGCATGAATAACAACCGGCACCACTTTGCCGTGATTATTTTTAGCCTGAGTGAGGATGGGAGGTGAGGCGGCATCTAAATCCCAAATATCATGAGGTAAGTATTGATAACCCCATATCATTTTTCCTGTTGTGCTATCTAAGGCAACAATAGAAGCTGACCAACGATTATCACCAGGACGTTGGCCGCCATCTAAATCGGGTGCGGGGTTGCCGATAGTGGCATAGACGATGCCGGTTTGTTTATCAATGGTGACCGGCATCCAGCTAGAGCCTCCCCCATGTTCCCAAGCATTATCAAATTCACCGGAAGCAATAGCAGCTTTTTCGGCGGCAATATCCCTATGTAAATCATTAATGCCATCAGCTTTTTCTGCAAAAACACCAAACCAGCCTTTAGTACCATCAGGTTGTATTTCATCAGGCTCAGGAATGGTATACCAACGCCATACTAACTCCCCTGTTTTTAAATCATAAGCACTAATGAAACCACGAATCCCGTATTCAGCACCCGCGATACCAATAATGACTTTATCTTGAAAAATGATGGGGGCACCGGTTTCTGAATAGCCTTGTTCAGAATTGGCGATGCTTATTTCCCAAATACGTTTGCCCGTTTTTTTGTCGAGTGCGACCAGCATAGCATCCAGTGTTGCCATAATGACTAAATCACCACTAATTACTGCACCTTTGTTATTGGGTCCACAACAGTAAATAGTCGTACCCAGTTTATGTTTATAACGCCAGAGACGTTTGCCGGTACGAGCATCTAATGCATAAATATGGTTATAGGGGGTGGTTACATACATGATGCCATCTTGAACAATGGGCGTATTTTCAAAGGAGCCGACAATGCCGGTTTGAAACATCCAAGCTAATTTGAGTTGGCTGACATTATGTGTATTAACGCTCGTATCATCAACAAAACGGGTTTGTTGTAAATTGCCCCCATAACTTGGCCATTCGAGCGGTTCAGCTAAAACAGTGTAGCTAAAGCAAAAACTGATATATATTAAAATAAGTTTCATAGTTAATATCTTTGCTAAATGGAAATGTGATTTAAATACCAGAGAGTCAGAAGTGGGTGAAATACTGGGTTATCGGCATGATAGCAATCAAATTATTCCCATATTTTCTCTGTTCACTATAAAAGCCCTTGTTCTCCGAGCTAGGTCGCAGTAAAGAAATCAACTTCTTCATCAATTTCTTGGACGGAGAAAACGTATTAAATAACTCGGAACGAATACAATCTAAACCATATCTAAAGATACTTTGTGCGAGTCGTTGGTGTGTTTTTGTTTTGATGAGTAATACAGAATTATTTTTCCACTCACCGACTTTATGAGGCCAACAAAACGCAATCACAGGTAAAACCAATAATTTCTTGATACGAAGATAACCCACAACGCGTGTCTCTTCAAGATTAAACCCTCGCTCTTTTAAACACCCAAATAAAGTTTCAATTTCCCAGCGTAAACCATACACTTCAATTGCATTCCGGTGGAAGCTTGAGGTAGCCACTATCAATAACTGACCATCACTCAAACGAAGACCGCTAAGATATACGGGGCATACACCTAATAATCTTGAATCAGTTAAAGTGGGTGTTTCACCCACTTTCAGCGATTGAAACAAGCGATCGACGCGGATTTTCTCCCCCGACTATTGAATGTATAGCTATTGTTATGAATCCGAATAGTGAAAGGAATTTCTTCCTGAATTAGCCACCCTATCCATTTGCCGCCAATAAATTCACGGTCAGCCAACAATCATTTTATATGATTTTGCCCAAACTGACCGATAAATCGTTTCATTAACGCGATACGTTCTCGCTGGTTAGAATTGCCTCGTTTATTCAAGGGCAACCAATTCCAGTTGGTTTGAACCAGTGATGGATAGAAATCATTTTCTATCAAACCAAAAATCTTCATGACAAAGTCAGCCACTTCATTGTAATCCAGCCAATGGTGACTAAAAAATTGTTGTATCCGCCCCGCCTATAGCGCGACGCAATTAATGCCCGACCGGGAAAAATAAAGCAAGCTGAGTCAGATTCACTGTACCTACAGTCATGAGTGCGATTAGCATTCCCACAAAACAATTCATTCTTGCCTTGTTCCAATGAAAATGCTCGTTTAATATAATCGTTAGTTCGTTGATTTGTAATTGTCCGCTAGCCATATTTTGCCAAAACAAAAATAGGATATTTTATTATATTTCAACGAACTATGCCGCCTTTTAGATTTTTTATCGTGTACAGAGAAAAATAGGAATAAAACTAAACTAGTTAATAGCTTAATTACTTGCTTTACATGTGGCCAATAATATGGTCGGCAAACTCACTGCATTTTACTTCTGTTGCATCTGGTATTAAGCGTGCTAAATCATAAGTTAGTTGCTTGTTGCGCAGGGTTGTATTTAGGGCAGATATCAATATATCTGCAGCTTTAGTCCAGCCAAGGTGGCGCAATAGCATTTCGCCTGAGAGAATTAACGACCCGGGGTTGACTTTATCTAGGTCTGCATATTTAGGTGCAGTGCCATGCGTTGCTTCAAAAATTGCAATGCCTGTTTGATAATTGATATTGCCGCCGGGAGCCATGCCGATGCCGCCTACCTGTGCTGCTAAGGCATCTGATAGGTAGTCGCCATTTAAGTTCATGGTGGCAATAACATCAAATGTTTCCGGGCGAGTGAGTATCTGTTGCAAGCTAATATCAGCAATCACATCTTTGATTAAAATACATCCCTTTGCTAGTGCCGCTGCTTGTTCTTGATTAGCGGCTGATTCGCCTTGTTCTGCTTTGGTTTGTTGCCACTGTAGGCTGGTATATACCTGTTCTGCAAATTCATTGCTCGCCAGTGCATAAGCCCAGTTACGAAATGCGCCTTCGGTGAATTTCATAATATTGCCTTTGTGTACAAGGGTGACACTTTTACGCTTGTGGGTAATGGCATATTTAATGGCGGCACGAATGAGGCGTTCTGTGCCGGCTTGTGATATGGGTTTGATGCCGATACCTGAGCTATCCGGAAAGCGAATTTTGTTGAATCTCTCAGGGAAGTGCGTTTGCATGAGTTGTAAAAATTTTGCATTATCGGCACTACCTTGTTCAAATTCAATGCCGGCGTAAATGTCTTCCGTGTTTTCTCGAAAAATAACCATATCGACGGCGGCAGGGTTGTTTACAGGGGACGGTGTGCCTTGAAGCCAGCGTACCGGTCGTAAGCATACATATAAATCTAGGGTTTGGCGTAAGGCAACATTGAGCGAACGCATGCCTCCGCCAACAGGGGTGGTTAAGGGGCCTTTGATGGCGATTTTGTATTGTCGGCAGGCGGCAAGGGTTTCTTCCGGTAGGTAACTATCAAACTTATGTTTTGCTTTTTCGCCTGCGTAAATTTCCAGCCAATGAATTTTTCTCTGTTGAGCATAGGCTGCTGTTATGGCGGCATTTAAAACACGCACTGTCGCATGCCAAATATCAGGCCCCACGCCATCACCTTCAATAAAAGGAATAATGACTTTATGAGGGACATGTAGGCGATCATTTTCTAAGCTGATGCCGCTATAATCTGTCATACTCATACTTTATCTCTGGTTAGTGCAGTAGGATGGTGCGGCCTAATTCGACGGATTGTAATGCGGCGACGATAATTTCGCAGTTGGTTTTTGCATCTTGTAAACTCAATTGCAAAGGTTTGTTATGTAATACGCAGTCGCAAAAATGCTCGACTTCCAGTAAAAAATGGTTGGCCAGTGCTAAATGCTCTGTTTGTTGTTCGCCGGTTTCGGTAGACCAAGAAATAATAGGCTCTTCGGCCTGCTTTGCCCAAACGTTATGGCATTTTATGCCGCCCTGGGTACCAATAATTTCATATTCGGCTCGGCGTGCATGTTCAAAACTAAAGTCAAATTGAGCATACCTGCCATCACCGAAATCAATCGTACCACTACTGCTAATATCGGCACCTTGTGCGTTATGTTTGGCCATAGCTGATACGGCAAGTGCGGGTGTATTGCCAAAGTGAAATCTGGCGGCATGAATGGCGTAACAACCAATATCCCACATGGCTCCGCCGCCGTCACTGATGGGGCGGTCAATGCGGTATAGGCGTGCGGGTTGCATGGGGTAGGCAAAAGACGTGCGTACAGTACGCACTTCTCCAATGATGCCTGAATGAATGATTTCCTGAATGCGCCGGTGTTGTGGGTGAAAGCGGTACATAAAGCCCTCCATTACCAAAACCTGTTGCTTTTTGGCGGCGGCTGTAATCTCATTAATCTCTTGAGGTTTTAAGGCCATGGGTTTTTCGCATAATACATGCTTGCCCTGTTTAATCGCGCGTAATGTCCACTCGGCATGGTCTTGACTTGCGAGTGGGATATAGACGGCTTGTACTTCGGGATCATTGAGTACGTCATTTGCATGTTGGTAAATGCGTACGTTGCTATTATCGGGGGCGTAGGCTTGCAGTGTGGCTTCTGCGGCTCCTGGTCGGCGGCTGGCAATGGCTACCAGTTCGCTATTTGGCGCGCCGGTAATGGCGGGCATAAGTTGTTGGTTAATGCGTGCTGCGCCTAAGATTCCCCAGCGTAATTTGGCTTGTGTCGACATGACTTGGCTCCCTTGTTATTGGTTTAATTAGGAGTATATACGCAGTGCCGGAGAAAATGTAGGTTATTTGCTGACTTTGAGATTTTAAGCGTACTATAGAGCTTGGTTTGGTTTCGCTTGTCGTTTATTTAGGCAAAAAAATACCGGGTCAAGTCAAAGGGACTGCCCGGTATTTTATTTTAATCCGTTGCGGGATTAATTAAGCCATTGCGCGAACTCTTTTGTTAAGTCTGCTTTTGTCTCTGGCGGCTTTATTTTTATGAATAATGCCTTTTGTGACTGCTGAGTCGATTAGAGGAGCGGCTGTCGCATAAGCTACTTTTGCTTCAGCGGCATCGCCGGATTCTACTGCAGCAATAACTTTTTTGATGAATGTACGTAATTTGCTACGTTGACCTGCATTACGAATGCGGCTTTTTTCTGCATTACGCGCACGTTTTTTTGCTTGAGCTGTATTAGCCATAGTGCCTCAGTTATTACATTGTTAATTTTAAACCAAGTATTTTCCGTTTAAATGCTATTATTGTCAATCTTTATTAATCTCTGGGAATGAGTCTTGAGCCGTAAACTTTTTAAATCAACGATGGTAGTCAGTAGTATGACTATGGTTTCACGTATTTTGGGTTTTATACGCGATATGATGTTTGCGCGTATTTTTGGCGCAGGTCTTGGTACTGATGCCTTTTTTGTGGCATTTAAAATACCGAATTTTTTACGGCGTTTATTTGCTGAAGGGGCTTTTGCACAAGCCTTTGTTCCTGTTTTATCTGATTATAAAGAGCAGGGGGGTAAAAAAGCATTGCGCTATTTTATCGACCGTACGGCCGGAACGCTCGCGTTAATTTTAATGCTGACGACCATTGCAGGCATGCTGGCCGCTCCCTATTTGATTATGGCTTTTGCGCCGGGTTTTGCGTGGGAGGGGGAGCAATATGACTTGGCCGTGCAAATGTTGCGCATTACTTTTCCGTATTTATTTTTTATTTCTTCGGTAGCGTTTGCCGGCGGCATTTTAAATTCTTATGGTCAGTTTGCTGTACCGGCTTTTACTCCGGTATTCCTTAATATTTGTTTGATTTCTGCTGCTATCTGGCTTGCGCCCTTAATGCCGCAGCCTATTGTTGCTTTAGCGTGGGGGGTGTTTTTTGCCGGAGCGGTACAGCTTATTTTTCAGTTTCCTGCTTTGCGACGATTAGGCTTAGTGCCGCGCTTACGTTTTGGTTTTAAAGATAAAGGGGTTAAGCGTATTTTGAAGTTAATGGTGCCCGCTTTGTTTGGTGTGTCCATTACGCAAATTAACTTATTGCTGGATACGTTGATTGCTTCGTTTTTAACGACGGGGAGTGTGTCGTGGTTGTATTATTCCGATCGCTTAGTGGAGTTTCCATTAGGTATATTTGGTATTGCTTTGGCAACGGTTATTTTGCCGAGCCTGTCTAAAAATCATGCGGCAGAAGATGCGGAGTCATTTTCAAAGTCTATGGATTGGGGGTTGAAATTGGTGGTCTTAATCGGGGTGCCTGCTTCATTAGGTTTAATGATGTTGGCAGAACCGATGGTATCGACTTTATTTCAATATAATGAATTTACCGCGCATGATGTCATGATGGCAGGGCGTAGTTTAATGGCCTATGCAATAGGGTTATTAGGGTTTATTTTGGTCAAAGTCTTAGTGCCGGGCTTTACCTCCAGAAAAGATATGAAAACCCCTGTGCGGTTTGGTATTTATGCCATGATTGCGAATATGGGAATGAATATTGCCTTAGTTTTTCCGCTGGCACATGCCGGATTAGCATTGGCGACCTCTTTAGGTGCTTTTTTTAATGCTGGTTTATTATTGACGGCTTTGTTGAAAACGGGGGTATATAAGCCCGCCCCAGGCTGGAGAATTTATATGTTGCGTATTATTTTGGCAGCCTCGGCAATGACTTCGTTATTATTTCATTTTGTCGATACCGAGCTTTGGTTGCGCTGGGGAATGTTAGATCGTGCTTTAAATTTAGGGTTGTGGATTGCTGTCGCGGCAAGCCTATATGCGCTTGTATTGATTTTGTCCGGTTTGCGTTTGCGGCATTTGTCGGCTAGATGAGCTGTGAAATTTAATCCGCTTCATTTTTTAAAGTGGTGGTCGGAATGTGATCATTCTTGAATTTCAGGCACAAAAAAAACAGCTCAATGGTTGGCTTGTTTTTAAAATAATCAATATAAACATGGATTTATATGGCGTGTCCTGCGAGATTCGAACTCGCGACCATCGCATTAAAAGAGCTTGCCAGACTCATTGAAACAGAGTGAAACTCCAGTTTACTCTTTAATATACACCTAGTTTCAAGTTGTTTCATATTTGCTGCAATTTGAGGGATTTTGTTTCACCACTGCGCCTAAATTTGCGCCTTGAAATATCGCTATGTTATTAACAGCACTGCTACCTACATCAATCACATTTTTAAGCAGCACAGAAGCTAATATCCAAATAAAACTCAACTCAATAAATTATAGGGTGAGAATTTACAGCCCCTAGAATCTATAAAGCTATTTCGTCGTGGCTGTCCTCATGGATGCATAAATTTCAAAGTGCCTAACGAATAATAGTTACCAGCATCACTCAAAATCTAACTGTTTATTAAGCCAGCATTCTTTGCAAACTATCCTGTAATGCCGCTTTAAACGCCTCATCATTGGCAAATAGCTTGTACAGATCTAGCTCCTCTTTGCGCCGATGTAGCATAATGTCTTTCAGAATTTTTTCAAAAGCTAATGCTCGGTTATGAGGGTCGGCATTATCTTGGTATTTAGCCTTAAAGTCAGGGTGTGCTTTTAAGCTATTAGCAATATTTACAAATTTAACGCGCTGCTCTTCAGGGG
>Ga0256839_1002646_pt1 | contig 19633 bp, 23 predicted proteins | sample 354166metaG_FD_185968 | JGI IMG/M metagenome (GOLD analysis project Ga0256839, IMG submission 185968) | Hydrothermal vent microbial communities from Mid Atlantic Ridge, Atlantic Ocean - 354-166 | ecosystem: Environmental > Aquatic > Marine > Hydrothermal vents | place: Atlantic Ocean: Mid... | reverse complement strand
ACCGTGAGTCCTGCCTCTTTTATTATATTCCTCAGCGTACCTTTTGCTATCACCTTGTGTGTCTCAGTATTATGTGGCTCCCGGTCTGATGATCCACCTCGTAGCCAATCTTCCTCAGAGCCTTAACCACTTTTTTGCCCGAGCATACAGGGAGCTTGGGTCTATGCATGCACCTCAACTATCTCCTCCTCAATCGGCGGCGGAATGGGCTCACCGTGCTTCTTCAGACTCTCTAAGTAGCCCTTAATCGCATCCTGAATGTTCTTCAGCACTTCCTCCCTGGTTCTGCCCTGAGAAATGCACCCAGGCAGAGAAGGCACACTGGCAACGTACATGCCATCCTCATCCACTTCAATAACCACCCTGTATTTCATGTAAAAAGTGGACTGGGCTAACATCAAGAATATAAATTTAAGTGCGTTTTTAAACTTCCACGGCATGCTGGTGTTGATGCAGTGTTAGCAGGGAAATACGGGCTACCAGTAAAAATTGCAGATTTAACTTCCTGTATTCTGGGCTTAAATATCTTCACAGAGCATATAACCTCTTAAAATGCTGCTACAATGGCTGCAAGCAGATTTTGGTGGTGGAGCATCCACAGTTAAAGCATGCTACCTTTTATCTCTACGAAGTATCGCTTCATAACTCCATGATATTCTTAATAGTTGCTTAAACCCTCATAAGCATGATTTTGAGGAATTTAAGCATAATCATCGCTGATAAAAGCTTCTGCAATGATGAGATTTTGCATTTTTCTCAAACCTCTTAGCTTTCTCATACCGGTCATCCCGCACACATCCCGGAGCTTCTCCGCCTGCGCTGCCAGCTTGGCGAGCAGCTTCTCCAAATCATGCCGAACCTTAAGGTTGATAATGCGCCAGCCTGGCTGAGAGCAGCCTTGCAGGGTGCGGCAGAGTCTGGCGAATCGCAGAATCCTGCAAAAACTTTATATACACAGAGCTATAAACACACCCAGAATTTAAAAAAGAGGTGAGCTGAATGGCGAAAAGAGGTGGTGTAATGGGAGAACTGCCGGTTTCTGCGTGCGACAGAATTATAAGGAACGCCACAGGTCTCAGGGTTGGCAGGGATGCCGCCCAGGCGCTGGCTGAGATTCTTGAGGAGATAGCCACAGAGATTTCCAAGGATGCGGGAGCGCTTGCCAAGCATGCCAGGAGGAAGACCGTCAAGGCTACCGATATAAAGCTGGCTGCCCGGTAGCCTCCACCTTTACTTTTTCATGAGAGGCACATGAGATGGATGAGCACGCTCTGAGGTGCTATCTCAGGGCGGGGGAGATAGCGAGGGAGGTGGTGAGGAAGGGTGCCGGCATGATAGCCGAGGGCACAAAGCTCATAGACATTGCCGAGTTCGTGGAGGCTGAGATTTTCAGGCTTGGCGGAGTGCCTGCCTTTCCGGTGAACCTTTCGGTGAACGAGGTTGCCGCCCACTACTCGCCCGTGCCCTGGAAGGAGCTCAGGGTGGAGGAGGGCGACCTGGTGAAGATTGATGTGGGCGTGCAGGTTGATGGCTACATCGCCGACGTGGCGCTCAGCAGGGTGGCAGGCGGGGAGGATGAGAAATGCGAGCTCGTGCAGGCGGCGGAGAGGGCGCTGGAGAGGGCTGTGGAGGTGATTGAGCCGGGGGTGAGCACCAGCGAGGTTGGGGCGGAGATAGAGGCGGTGATAAGGGAGATGGGCTTCAAGCCCGTGGAGAACCTCACGGGGCATCTGCTCAGGCGCTACCTGCTGCACGGGGGCAAGACCATACCCAACGTTCGCACCAAGCACGGGGAGAGCATACAGGCGGGGGAGGTTTTTGCGATTGAGCCCTTTGCAACCACGGGTGCCGGGAGGGTGGTTGAGGGCGGCGAGGCTGTGATATTCAGGTACCTGCGCAGCCGTCCGGTCAGGCTTGCGGATGCCAGAAAGCTTCTCGCAAAGATAAGGGAGAGCTATCCCTCCCTGCCCTTTGCGGAGCGCTGGCTTGCCGGGGAAATGCCGCGCCACAGGCTGCAGTTTGCGCTCAGAGAGCTGGTTTACTCGGGTGCGCTGCATGCATACAGAGTGCTCAGGGAGAAGGAGCAGGCTCCCGTCGCTCAGGCAGAGCACACCGTCATAGTAACCGAAGACGGTGCCGAGGTGATAACCTGAATGGGAATCCTGGAGGTGCGCCTCCGGGATGGCAGGAGCATTGCAACCATAATGCTGCTCTTCAGCTCTGGAGAGGTTGAGGGGGAGAGCTTCTCCATAGGGGATATCGTGGAGGTGGTGGGCTATGCCGGCGTGAGGTTCCGGGTGGACGTTGCTGGAGGGGAGAGTCTGCTCACCAGCAGGGTGGAGATGCGCGGGGGGTATGCGGTGTTCACAGATCACACGGGAGTGCTGCACGCGCTGCCCGTGGAGAGGCTCAGCGCAATGGTGGCGCAGGAGTAGAGTTATGTATAAAGAGGTTAGGAGGAATGCTGAGGGCGATGGAGAGGCTCAGGGAGAGGCTGCGCGAGCTCATCCAGGAGCATGCCCTTCAGGTGGCTGATGAGGAGAGGTTTGAGCTCGCCTCCGGCAGAAGGAGCAGGTACTTCTTTGACCTCAAGCCGGTGACGCTGCACCCCGAGGGCTCGGCGATGATAGCTGAGCTCATGCTGGAGCGCCTGGTGGAGCTGGAGGTGGAGTTTGCGGGCGGTCCGGAGTCGGGGGCGATACCCATAGTGGCGGCGGTGTGCGCGCTGAGCCACCTGAAGGGCACACCGGTGCATGGCTTCTACGTGCGCAGGGAGAGGAAGGGCAGGGGGACGGAGAAGCTGATTGAGGGCAACCTCAGGGGCGGCGCTGCTGCGGCGGTGCTGGAGGATGTTACCACCACGGGCGGCTCAGCCCTGCGTGCGGTGCGGGCGGCGAGGCAGGCGGGAGCAAGAGTGGAGGCGGTGCTGTGCGTGGTTGACAGGCAGGAGGGGGCGAGGGAGGCGCTGGCGGAGCGGGGGGTGGAGCTGTACAGCATCTTCACGCCAGCAGACTTCGGGCTCGGGTAAAATTTTTAGGCAGCACCTGCAAGCTGTATGCATGGAGCTCACGCCGATGATGCGCCAGTGGCACCGCTTCAAGCGCCGCTACAGCGATGCCATACTCTTCTTCCGGGCTGGAGACTTCTATGAGATGTTCCACGAGGATGCCGAGATTGCAGCCAGGGAGCTCGGGATAACCCTCACCTCACGGGGCAGGGAGAGGGGCAAGCCGGTGCCCCTGGCGGGAATACCCTACCATGCAGCCGAGAGCTACTTGGTGAAGCTGGTTAAGAAGGGCTACAAGGTGGCTATCTGCGAGCAGGTAGAAGACCCCAGGCAGGCGAAGGGGCTGGTGAGGAGGGAGGTGGTGAGGGTTGTCACACCCGGCACCCTCACCGAGGCTGCGGAGGACAAGCAGAGCACCTACCTGGCAGCAGTGGCGCTGCGGGGTGAGCGGGCGGGCATGGCGTATGCCGACCTTTCAACGGGTGAGTTTGCCTGCGGTGAGTTTGCAGGTGCACGAGCAGAGCAGGAGGTGCTGGACCTGCTCGCATCTGTTTCGCCTTCTGAGTGCTTGGTGAGCTCGCAGGGGGAGGAGCGTAGGGTTAAGGAGGCGCTGGGATGCTTCACCGCTGTTGCAGAAGAGCTGTTTGAGCATGCAAGGGAGAGGCTGCTGCAGCACTTCGGGGTGAGCTCCCTCCACGGCTTCGGGATTGAGGGGCAGGAGCTGGCGGTGAGCTGCGCGGGGGCTGTGCTGGGCTACCTGATGGACACCCAGATGGGGGAGGTCAGCAACGTCACCTCCCTCAGGCGCATCTCCGCAGCCGAGAGAATGCTGATAGACTCCACCACCCTGCGGCACCTGGAGGTTCTCAGGAACCTGCGCGAGGGCTCGGAGAGCAGAACCCTGGTGGAGGTGATGGACAGAACCCTGACCCCCATGGGGGGCAGGCTGCTGCGGCGCTGGCTGAGCAGCCCCCTCACGGATGTGGGGAGGATACGCAGAAGGCTTGAGGCTGTGGAGGCGCTTTATTCAGAGCAGGCGCTCACCGAAGAGCTCAGGAGCCTGCTGAAGCGGGTGGGCGACATAGAGAGGCTGAGCAGCAGGGTGGTGAGGGGCTGTGCAACCCCCAGGGACCTGGCTGCGCTGAGACGCTCCTTGGAGGTGGTACCCGAGCTCAGGCGCATTCTCTCAGAGCTCAGCTCGGAGCTGCTCTCGGAGATTGCCTCGGATATGGTGCCGCAGCGGGAGCTGGTGGACACGCTCACTAAGGCGCTGGTTGATGCTCCTCCTGCCAGCCTGAAGGATGGCGGGGTGATACGCCGGGGGTACAGTGAGGAGCTTGACAGGCTCAGGGAAGCCTGCACCAGGGGGAGGGAGTGGATCGCCGAGTTTGAGAGGCAGGAGAAGAAGAGAACTGGCATAGCCTCCCTGAAGGTGGGTTACAACAGCGTGATAGGCTACTACATCCAGGTTACAAAGCCCAACCTGCACTTGGTGCCCAGGCACTACATCCGCCGCCAGACCCTGGCGGGGGCTGAGAGGTTTGTGACCGAGGAGCTGCGCAGGATGGAGGCTGAGATTGCCAGCGCCCAAGAGAGGGCGGTGAGGCTGGAGGAGAGGCTTTTTGAGGAGCTTGTGCGGGAGTGCGCCTCACGCTTCCGGGAGCTCCAGCTCACGGCTCGGGCGATTGCAAGGCTGGATGTGCTGCAGAGCTTCGCGACGGTGGCGCTGGAGCGGGGCTACACCATGCCGGAGGTGCACGAAGGCAGGGAGCTGGTGATAAGGGCTGGCAGGCACCCCGTGGTGGAGGTGTACGAGCAGAACTTTGTGCCGAATGATGCCGAGCTCGGTGAGAGGGAGCACTTGGTTATCGTCACGGGACCCAACATGGCTGGCAAGTCCACCTACCTGCGCCAGGTGGCGCTCATAGTGCTCCTCGCCCAGGCTGGGAGCTTCGTGCCGGCTGAGCAGGCTAAGATAGGGGTGGTGGACAGGCTGTTCACCAGGGTGGGTGCAAGCGACGACCTGAGCTCGGGCAGGAGCACCTTCATGGTGGAGATGCAGGAGACTGCCAACATACTGCACAACGCCACCCCGCGGAGCCTGGTGGTGCTGGATGAGATAGGCAGGGGCACCAGCACCTACGACGGGCTCAGCATAGCCTGGGCGGTGGCTGAGCACCTCCACCGCATGGGTGTGAGAACCCTCTTCGCCACCCACTACCACCAGCTCACCGAGCTTGAGCGCCTTCCGGGGGTGAGCAACTGGCATGCGGCGGTGAGGGAGGAGGGCGGCAGCGTGGTGTTCCTGCACAGGGTGGTGCGGGGCTACGCCAACAGGAGCTACGGGATACACGTGGCAAAGCTTGCGGGCATGCCTGATGAGGTTACCGCAAGAGCCCGGGAGGTGCTCGCCCTGCTGGAGGGCAGAGAGGAGCGGGAGCTTCGCACAGCTAAGAGGCGCAGGAAGCTGGCGAAGCTGCTCTCAGACCCTGCGCAGCAGAGGCTGGCGCTCTCTGCACCTCAGGAGGAGCATTCGGCGGTCGTGCGGGAGCTCAGGAAAATTGAGCCCGAGCAGCTCACACCCCTGGAGGCGCTGCAGGAGCTCTTCAGGCTGAAGCGTCTGGTTGAGAGCTGAGCCTGAGCACAGCCTCCTCGTAGCCGAGCTCCTCCACCATCTCAAGGAAGCGCAGGTGGGCTTTCACGCAGCTCTCAAGCTCCTCATCCCTCAGCCTCCCGCTCCGCCTCTCAAGCCTCACAGCCCGGAGAAGCAAATCCACGGGTCTTGAGGCTTCTGCAAGCACGTGCCTGCGCACCCTGAACCCGAGGGACTCAAGCACCCTGCAGGCGCTCTCGCTCAGGTTCGTGCAGGCGCTTCTGCCGCTGCACCTGCGCAGGATGTACTCAGCCTCCCTCCGGGACGCTTTTTCCTCTGCCTCAATCAGCCTCTCAGCCGCACGCCTCCACTCCTGCACCCTTATCCTGCCGGACACCTTGGCGCGCAGGCTGAGAAGCACGAGCTCCTGCACGAACTCCCTTCTGGCGAGCTGGTGCAGCGGGTCAAGGTAGCAGTGCACCCTGCACCCGAGCTCGCGGGCTGTGCTGAGCAGGGGCGCAAGCTTAATGCCCTGCGCCTCTTCAGGGGTGAGCAGACCGTCCTCAACCATGAGCTCAAGCGCCCCGGGCTCCGCCTCTCTGAGATAGTCCTCGCAGGCTGGCGGCAGCTCCAAGAACAGCTCTGCAGGGCGGGTGCTCCTGAGCCAGGAGGCGGCGGCGCCGGCGGAGCGTGAGGTGTTCAGCGTGCTCAGCACGTGCACCTCCCGCATCCTTTACTCTTACGCGGGTGGCAACGTTTTAAAACATGCTGTTCAGCCTCATCAGCACCTCTGCAGCAGCCGCAATCTCCCCGAGCCTCACCCTCTCCTCGCGGGTGTGGCAGCGCGCGAGCTCCCCCGGCCCAAACACCGCCACATCCCAGCCGGCGAGGTGCAGATTAACGGCGTCGCACCAGGAGGGCATGCTGCACCTCTCAGCTTCAAGACCCGCCCCCGCCACCGCACGCTCCAGCAGCTCAGTGCATCTGCCTCCGAACACGGCTCCGGGTGCCTCGTCTATCACCCTGAGGCTGCCGTACCTGCGGGCGAGCTTTCTGAGCTCCTCCTTCAGCTCTGAGCCATTCACTTCAGGCGGAAACAGCAGGTCCACCTTAAGCCTGCACTCTTCCGGCACCGCATACAGGCTGCCGCCCGCCCTTATCCCCAGCACGCTCACCCTCGCCGGCAGCCTCTCAAGCTCCCGCAGCAGCGAGAAGCTGCGCAGCACGGCGTTGACTCCAGCATGGGGCACCGCAGCGTGGGCGCTCCTGCCGGCTACAGCAAACTCCACCTCCAAGGTGCCGTGAATGCGGGTGGCTATTCTCAGGGAGGTGGGCTCCATAACCAGGCACAGCCTGGGCTCAAGAGCCTCCGCAAGCGCTGCAGAACCGTAGCCGGTGCTCTCCTCCTGCACCACCATGGCGCCGCCGATGCGCAGCTCCTCCACCTCGCTCAGAGCCATGAGCAGTGCGCACAGGCTCGCCTTGGCATCGCAGGCTCCGCCTCCGGCAGCCCACTCCCCGGCGACGCTGCACTTCGCGGGCGTGGCGGTGTCAAGATGCGTGCACACCAGGAGTTCTGCTTCCGGGTTTACCAGCAGCCCTCCCGGGAAGCTGCGCACCTCCACCCCGCGCTTCTCCAGAAACTCTGCAACCGTGCTCATGAGCCTGCCCTCACTCCCTGAAGGCGAGGGTATGCTGCAGAGCAGCTTCATCACTTCAGCAACCTTTTCCCTCATCACCCGTCTCTCCTCATCAGATGCCGGTGATTGTCAGGATTAAAAGGGAGCACCTGGACGTGCTCCAGCATATATACATGAGAGCCTACGCCGGCATGGAGAGGTACGCCTACACTGAGCGCAGGAGGGTGCGCTCCTACCTGCGCTGGCTCATGAAGCGTGACCCGGAGGGCGGGTTCTTAGCCCATCGCTGCGGCATACCCGCGGGCTTCGTGTTCTGCGACGCTAAGCGTTACCCGGCGGCGGTGCACGAGCTTGCGGTTCTTCCCGAGCACAGGCGCAGGGGCATCGGAAGCTCGCTGCTGAGCAGGGCGCTGGAGCACCTGAAGAGCAGCGGGCACAGCTTGGTTGAGCTCTGGGTGGGTGCCTCCAACCTTCCCGCGCAGCGCCTCTACAGGAGCTTCGGCTTCCGTGAGGTTGCAAGATTGTGCGACTGGGTGGTGATGCACCTGCGCATTTAGACCCTCTTGAGCCTGTAGCCGCAGTAGGGGCAGAGTATCCAGCTCTTTTCAACCTCACGCTTGCAGTTGGCGCACCTGGCGGTGCTTTCCTCCTCGCGCATCTTCCTGCCGCAGTGGGTGCAGTACAGCCAGGTGTCCTTGACGTAGCCTCTGCATTCCGGACAGCGTGGAAGCTGGAAGCTGGTGCTCTTAGTGTCTTTTCCGCACCTGGGGCAGTGGTTCCAGCCGATGTCTATTAAACCCGTGCAGGTGCCGCAGTGGGTCAGCGGCACCACGTGCTTGGGCTCAACCGCCGCCTTGATCTTCTCCAGGGTTATCGCCGCCTCTCTGCGTATCACCTCATCCCTGTCGTGGTTCTTCATGTGCACCACTGCCGAGAGGATGTCGGAGAAGGTGTACTCGTCCTGCGAGGCGAGGGCTCTGAGCTTCTCCGGCTCTGCCTCGCTGATTTCAGCGAGCTTTTTCAGCATGAGAAAGCGCGTTGCAGGCACGGCACTCCTGAGGCTCATGAGTATCTGCCGTTTCTCCTCACTGCTTATGAACGCCATTGCAACACCTACTCAATTCTACCCTCTTTCTTTAATTTGCTCAGCACCTCTTTTAATGTTTTCTTGTCTATGCCGAGCTCCCTGAAAGCCGAGTAGGGTGGTGTTCTGCCAGCTCTTCTGTACCTCATGTATATCCTTGCCACCTGCTCCTCCAGGCTCTCGCTCCCGCCTCTGCCCCGCAGCAGAAAGCCTGCAAGCACCGCAAGCGCCACCGGCAGGAGGAGCAGCAGGTACTTCAGCCTGGATGGCTTAACCTTCAGCTCAGCCGTCGCCGTGGCTGTGCCCTCAGCATACTCCGCCACCGCGCTCAGGTTCATGCTCCAGCTCCTGAGTGCCAGGAGCCTGCGCTCCGCTCTCATGCTCAGGTTGAGCTCCCGCTGCTCACCCGGCTTGAGCCTCAGGCTGGCGTTGCTTTCCCCGAGCCTGAGCAGCACCTCCGCCGGGGCATTGCCCGTGTTGCTGAGCTTCAGGGTGACGTTGAAGGTGCTGCCCTCCCTCACCTCCGCGGGGGTGCTGAGGTTCAGGCTCACCGCAGCTTTCTTCACCTCCTCCCTCTTCTCCACCTCCCGGGGCTGCTCATCCTCAATCGTGAAGCTGAATGCCAGGCTCTTCTCGTAGGCAACGCCGTAGGTGTCGCGGTAGCCGAGCTTCAGGCTCACGTTGTAGCTGCCAGGCTCGGTGAGGTTCAGGGGGAGGGAGATGACCGAGAACCTGAGCATCCTCCCCGCCTGCACCGCAGCCCTGAGCACGCTCTCGTTGCCCCTGAGCACCTCCACGGTGCCCTCAACATCCTCAGCCACACCCGAGCCCGTGTTTCTGACCACCAGCACAGCAGCGTCGGTGAGCTCACCCACCAGCTCCGGCACCTTTATGTAGGCGTGCCGGTAAACCCGCAGGGTGCTGCCGTGGTAGGCAACCAGGTCAACCATGCTGCCGTTGCCGAGGGAGATGGCAGCAAGCCTGCCAACTCGCTCGCCTGCATAGTAGCTCCACACCACCTCAGCGCCCGAGGCGTTGGCTTTTATGGCGTATACCTCAGAGCCGGCGGAGGCTAAGTAGTACTCCGTCTCCCCGTCACGGTCGCTGTCCACCCTGATAACCGACTCAACCTCGTCGCCCAGATCAAGGCTCCAGAGGAGCAGGTTCCTGGAGCTCACCGCGTGGAGCTTGCTTCCTGCAGCCACTATGAGCTCTTTTAAAATGCCGGGATGCGAGAGGTCTGCAGAAGTAACCGCAGCCACGTCCGCGCCGAAGCTCCTGCTCCATATATTCCTGCCCTCCCTGTCCATGACATAAACCGTGCCCTTCACCACAGCCACCACGTGGCTGGGAAAGCTGTCTCCGTCGGGGTCAAAATAGCTGACTGCCGTGACCTCGCTGCCGTAGGACTTCTGCCAGAGCACGCCCGCGCTCCTGTTCACAGGGGTGGTGTTCAGCAGGTAGAGCATTCCCGGGGAGGTGGTGTAGTAGCTTCCCGTGCCCACGGCAACGCTCTCCGCTCTGAGGTCCTCGTCTAAGTCAAGGCTCGCAAGGGTGTAGATGTCATCGCCGGCATCGTAGTACCAGCTCACCATCCTCGGCTCCTCGCCATCCTGGTAGAGGTACCTGACCCCGTAGGGCTTCCAGAAGGCGTAAACATGGTCGTCCAGGGAGCCGGCTACAACGCGCTCCCTGCCCGTTTCAAGCGTGTATGCCGCCAGCGCTGTGAAGGGACTCCTGCCAACGTAAACCCCAAGCTCACCCCCCGAGGAGTTGAGGAAGTAAACCCTCCTGCCAGAGGCTACCGCGATGTCGTCCCGGATGCCGTCTGAATGGTAGGCGAACACCTGAACGTCGGCTATCTCGTAGGGGAAGCTCCTCTCCCAGAGCTTGATGTAGCCCTGCTGGTAGGCGTGCACCCCCGGCAGGAGCAGCAGGATGAGCAGCAGCATTCTCATGCTGAATATTATCCCTCTTACAGGAGATATTAGTTTTTTGTTACCTACATAAGCACCTGCAGAAGTATGTATAAAAAACCGATAAATATCCTGCTTTTTCAGAGATAAAATCACAAACAAGGGGGTGAATGAATGTCAGGAAAACGTGCGCTGAGAAGGGACAACCGGGCGGCTATCGGCATAGGCACGCTGATTATATTTATAGCCATGGTGCTGGTAGCCGCCGTTGCTGCAGGAGTTCTGATACAGACCTCTGGCTTCCTGCAGCAGAAGGCAGCGTCCACGGGCAGGGAGAGCACGGAGCAGGTGGCGAGCGGTATATCAGTGGCGCAGGTGGTGGGACACATTGACTCCGTGCCCGGAGGCAAGGTGGACCTTCTTGCCATCTACATTGAGCCCAACGCAGGCAGCGCGGGCATAGACCTGAACACCGCAGTGCTGACCCTTAACAACGAGAGCGTTGAGGCGCAGTTCAAGTACAACTCCAGCTTCTTCGTGGACCAAGCTGATAGCGGATACAGCAACATCTTTGATACCAGCTTGGCGGCATGGCGGGCGACGATAAATGGAAATCTCACAGACCTGGGGAGCACGGACTTCGGCATAATAGTGCTGCAGGATGAGGACGGTTCAATCAGCCAGAGCTATCCCACGCTGAACAAGGGAGACAAGGTGATTCTCACGGTGAATGCCACGGCAGCCTTCAACGGCATAGAGGAGCGCACCAAGGTGAGCGGTGAGGTCAGACCCGAGTTCGGTGCACCCGGCATAATAGACTTCACCACGCCGCCAGCCTACACCGACAACGTGATAACGCTGCAGTGAGGTGGTGAAAATGCGCGTGATAAAGGACAATAAAGGTGCCATAGGCATAGGGACGCTGATAATCTTCATAGCCATGGTGCTGGTGGCGGCGGTTGCCGCGGGAGTTCTGATACAGACCTCTGGCTTCCTGCAGCAGAAGGCAGCGTCCACGGGCAGGGAGAGCACGGAGCAGGTGGCGAGCGGTCTGGCGGTGATAAAGGTAACAGGCTACGTGCCCACAATCCACGGCAACATCTCCAAGCTTGCCATCTACATTGAGCCCAACGCGGGCAGCGCCGACATAGACCTGAACACCACCTCCGTGGTGATAAGCGACGGCTCAAAGAGGGTGGTCTTCTCCTACAACAGCTCAGCCTTCGTTGACAACACCGGCTACAGCAACATCTTCACCCTGAGCACGCCCTGGGGAGTCAGCGGCACCAGGTTCGGCATAATAGTGCTGCAGGACGAGGACAACTCCCTCACCGCCACCAACCCGACGCTGAACAAGGGAGACAAGGTGGTCCTGACGATAAATGCGCTGAGCGCCTTCAACGGCATAGAGGAGCGCACTGATGTTAGCGGCGAGGTCAGACCCGAGTTCGGTGCACCGGGCATAATAGACTTCACCACACCGCCAGCCTACACCACCAATGTGGTGGTGCTACAGTAGGCGGAGCACCAGAGACGGAGGCTTCTCAGCCTCCACCCTTTTGTTTTTCCGGAGGCATGGTGATGGAGTTCATCAAGAGCATAGTGAAGAAGCTCAGGAGAGCTGACGAGCCACCCTTGGAAGAGGATGAGGAGCTCTTGCTTGAGGAGCTTGAGGAGTCTGAGGAGGAAAGTGAAGAGGATGAGGAGTTCAGAACCCAGGTAATGGAGAGGCTGGGAAACCTGGATGATGATGTGGGGAGAATGAAGATATCCATATCCAACATACGGAAGGAGATAACCGAGGTTAAGAATGAGCTCGGCAGGCTTGATGAGAGCCTCAAGGACATAATGATGCTATATGAGGTGGTGTCAACCCAGATAAATCCATTTATTGGCGAGTCACAGGTTACCGCTGCAAGTATTGAGCGTCTTGAAAGGCTCACCGAAGAGGTGAAGGAGATGAAGAACATAATTGACGACATCATCGTTGACCTGAAGCTCCTGACCATGAAGGAGGTGGATATTCGCTCAATTATAATGGAGGTTCTTAAGGAGGGATGAAGCATGCTCGGGTTCCTTAGCGAGGAGAAGCGGGAAGATGAACTCAAGCCTGAGGAGAAGGCTGAGTTCATGAGTGAAAAGGAGATAAGCGATTTTCTGCGGGATTTCAGGGACAGCGTGCCCAGCTTTGTGCTCAGCGACGTGCAGAAGGCGCTGTCTGGCAGGCAGGTCACCAGGGAGCAGCTTCTTGCGGTGATGGAGCGCATAGTCTCGGGTGCGCTTGACAGCGATTCCGAGCTCAGAAACAGGGTGGATGAGATCTCTGTGAGCGTTTCCGAGCTCAGAGATGAGGTGTCTGAGCTGAAGAACTGCAGCGAGGAGCTGGCAGGCTTTGCGGATGAGCTTGAGAGGCTGAGAGGCGAGATGATAGAGCTCAGGGAAACTCTCAACACGCTGATGCGGGACATCAGGCTGCTTCACGGCAGGAGGTTCAACGTAAGTGCCATAGTGGATGAGGTGCTCAAGGGGGCGTGAGGTGTGGCAGATGAGGACATCAGGGAGGTCATAAGGATTGATGAGGAGCAGGAAGAGGCGCCCGCCCAGGAGGCTGTGGAGGGTGCCGGGGATGAGTTCCTCACCCCCGAGGAAATTGAGGCGAGGCTGAAGAGTCTGAGGGGCAAGGTGCCCACCTTCATAATCAACGACCTGCTTGAGAATCTGAGCGGCAGGAGCATAACCAGAGAGAAGCTTGAGAAGATAATTGACAGGGTTGTGACAGCCTACTATGCATCAAGCGGCGGGGAGAGCAGCGCTTACATATCTGAGCTGAACAGGAAGATAGACATGCTCGCGTCGCAGATACGCGAGATTGCGGAGAGCAGGGCGCAGGAGGAGGATGCGATGGAGGTGCAGGAAGAGGAGGTGGAAGAGCCGAATCACTCACGGCGGGCCCCTTCTGCAGAGGTGGTGAGGGAGCTCCCCCCGGAGCAGGCGCTGTTTGCCTCTGCCGGAGAGCGCCGCAAGCCCAGGCTGAGCAGAATCCCTGAGGACGTGCTGTCCATAATGATAGCGATGAAGTGGCTGGAGTTTCTGATTGAGAAGGTGGGCATCACCAACCTGCCCGAGGTGCTGGAGTTCTACAGCGACCTGGGCTGGATTTCGGAGGAGGTGGTCACCAAGCTCCTGAAGTACGCCCGGGGCACAAAGCCCTTCCATCAGGACCTGGACTGGAAGCCCGAGGACAAGCTCACCGCAAGGGACCACATGCTCTCCCTGCTCTTCATTGAGCGCCTGCGGGGCAGAAAGGTCTCCAAGGACCTGCTGATAAAGCTTGAGCGAGAGATTCAGAAGATAAAGGCAGGCGCGGAGGAGATATATGGGGTTTAGCGTAACCGCGTCCTTTGCCATACTCTTCCTGGCAGGGCTGGTGTCCTTAGCCTACCTGTACACCTCAGCCGAGTACGCCATGAGCCTGGCTGTGGATGCGGGAGATGAGAGAACCCTGAGGGAGTATGCCAGACTCTACGGCGATATTGATGTGGTCTACATAAACGCCACCCAGCAGGGTGCTGTTTACGACCTGGTTGTTAAGGTTTACAATGCAGGCGACGTGGAGCTCAGGTCTAAGAGGATGAGCTTCATAGTAAACGGCACACTCAGGGAGCCGGACTACTACAGCAGCCAGTACCTGCTCCCGGGCACAAATCTGACGGTGGCTTTTTACTCCATCCCCGGCACTGGCACGGGAAGATTGAGGGTTGTAACCGAGTACGGAAGCTCGGCATACGCAGCCTACGAGGTGGTGTGAGTGGGCTTCGGAACCTCCGCCACCGAAATCGTGCTGTTCATAGGCAGCGTGATTGTTGCGGCGAGTGTTGCGGGGGTTCTGGGGATGACCGCCTTGGACATGGCTTCAGGGCTGCGGGAGAAGGGTGAGGTGATGAAGGACAGGCTCAGCACAGACTTCAGGATAGTTAACGACCCGGAAAACATACCCGTTATTGGAGGCAACTACACCTTCTACATAAAGAACACGGGCTCGGTGAGCTTCTACTTCACCAACACCACGGTGAGCGTAATCATAGACGGACAGATGTTCTCGCCAGCCAAGCTGGTCTTCAGCTCCTCTGATAACACCAGCCTCAGACGTGCCGAGGTGGGCACCATAATGGTGAACACCACCCTCAGCACGGGCTACCACACCCTGCGAGTGGTGCTGCACAACGGCATAGCGAGGGAGCTTACCTTCAGGGTGTAGCCTATGCGCTTCTTCAGCGTTCAGCTTGCCAGAGATGAGTTCCACAAGAGGATAGGCGGGGGCTTTCCAGGGGGCAGCATAGTTCTGATGGAGGGTGCCCATGGCACAGGCAAGTCGGTGGTGTGCCAGCGTATAATCTACGGCTTCCTGCAGAACAACCTCAGGGCAACCTACATCTCCACCCAGCTCACCACCTACGAGTTCATAGCGCAGATGAGCTCCATGGGCTACGGGGTCAACAGGGAGCTGATTTCAGGAGCGCTGATATACATCCCTGTTTATCCGCTCATCTCAAAGAACATACGCCGCGAGAACTTCATAGACAGGCTGATAAGAGCGAGACCGCTGTACGAGAAGGATGCAATTGTCATAGATTCGCTGAGCACCATGATAGCCAATGATGCCAGCAGGGACAGCGTTGAGGACCTGATGGCTTTCTTCAAGAGAATCGCCGGGGGAGAGAAGGTTATTATAATGACGGTTAACCCCGGAGAGCTGCCGGAGAAGGTGCTGGAGGAGATAAAGCTCGCTTCCACGGTTATACTGAAGCTTGAGATAAAGCCCTTCGGCGGCGATATAAAGAACGTGATAAACGTCGTGAAGTACAACTTCGCACAGGCTGGCTTCCAGAAGGTCACGGTGTTCAGGGTTGAGCCGAAGATAGGGATGGTGGTGGAGATTACCTCAATATCGTAGGGGGTGGAGCATGAGCCTGGAGGAGGCGGTTGCCAGGAATCCTCACTTAGGCAGGTACCTGAGGGAGTACACCGCAAGAACGGGCAGAACCCCGGAGTTCCATGAAACCCTCTCCAGGGACCTCAAGGATGCGCCAAAAATCAACTTCCTGTACCCTGTGGGCGACCCCATATTCATCCACATCTACGAGGCGGAGGAGGAGGGGGTGATCTACCACGCCATAGAGCCGAGGCTGGAGAGCCCGGAGGATGAGAAGAAGTACAACACGGTGCTGGACAGAATACTGGAAATCGCACCCTACGCGGATATTGACACGGGTAATGGTAAGGAATCCAACACCATTGAAAATATAAAGAGGCTTTATGATACGGTGGTGAGTGTTGGCACGGGGAAGAAGCTGTTCAGCAACAGGATTGAGCTCACTAAGGAGGAGTATGACAAGTACCTCTACCTGATTGAGAGGGATATCGTGGGCACAGGACCAATAGAGCCCATGATTCGTGACCCCTACATTGAGGATATCCACGTCATAGGTCCGAACAACACCTCCTTGGTGCACAAGATATTCGGCACAGCCTACACCAACATAACCTTCGGCGACGACATAAAGCTGGCTGAGTACCTGAAGCGCATGGGGGAGCGCATAGGCAGACCCGTGAGCGAGGCTTCTCCCATAGTTGACGGCAGCCTGCCGGATGGCTCCAGAATCAACATCATCTACAGCACAGACGTGAGCAGGAAGGGCTCCAGCTTCACCATAAGAAAGTTCACCTCCACCCCCCTGAGCATAACCCAGCTCGTTGCCTGGAATACCCTCTCCTCCACAGAAGCCGCATACCTGTGGCTGTGCTTGGAGTACGGTATGAGCGTGTTCGTGTGCGGCGAGACCGCCAGCGGCAAGACAACCACGCTAAACGCCAGCCTGCCCTTCATAAAGCACACCTCCAAGATATACAGCGCCGAGGATACCGCGGAGGTGCTGCCACCCCACAAAATCTGGCAGCAGCTCATAACCAGAGACAGGGGACCGGAGGAGGGCAGGGTCACGCTCTTTGACCTGCTGAAGGCAGCGCTGCGCTCAAGACCCAACTACATAATCGTGGGCGAGATCAGGGGTGAGGAGGGCGCGGTTGCCTTCCAGGCGATGCAGACAGGGCATCCCGTGATTTCAACCTTTCATGCCGCTTCGGTGAGGAAGATGATCCAGAGGTTCACGGGGCACCCGATAAACGTGCCCATCACCTTCATAGACAACCTGAATGTGGTGCTGATTCAGCAGGCGGTGTACAGAAAGGGCAAGTTCCTGCGAAGGGTTACCTCCATAGAGGAGATTGAGGGCTACTATGAGGAGCTGAAGGGCGTAGCCACCAGAAGGGTTTTTGAGTGGGACCCGGTTAACGATACCCACGTGTTCAGGGGACTGAACAACAGCTACGTGCTTGAGACCAAGATTGCCGAGACCGCCGGCTACGAGGACCCCCGCGAAATCTACGATGAGCTCTTCCTGCGGGCGAGAATTATTGAGAAGATGATTGAGAGGGAGATTTTCAGCTACCACGAGGTGGTGAAGGTGATCAGAGCCTTCTACCAGAAGGGGCTGGAGGGGCTGCCCTTCAGGATATGAGGCGGAGCCATGAACTACCTGAGTAAGATAAACATGAGCACTGGCAGATACCTGAAGAGAGTGCTGCTGCCAGCGGTTGCTGTGTCTGTGTTTGCAGGAGCCGCTATATACATGCTTATTCCTGAGTCCGCTGGAAGATTCAGAAGCGCAGCTTTTGTCGTGCCGTTCCTGGGAGTGGTTTATGCAGTAATGTATCCGTACCTGGAGATTGATAAGAGAAAGGGGGAGATTGAGTCCAGAATTCACATATTCATAACCACTTTCGGCGTGCTTTCCATATCGGAGGTTGACAGGAAGCACATCCTCAAGATAATCACCGAGAAAAAGGAGCTGGGCTACCTCACCAGGGAGGTGCACAAGCTCTACGTGCTGGTGGACCGCTGGAACCAGAGCCTCGCCAAAGCCTGCAGGTTTCTTGCAAGAAGGTCGCCGAGCAAGATTTTTTCTGATTTTCTTGACAGGTTCGCCCACTCCCAGGACAGCGGCGAGACCATGGAGGGCTTCCTGATGAAGGAGCAGGAAACGGTGATGAATGATTATGCAAGCTACTACAGAGGTGCGCTGTACGAGATAGATGTTTTCAAGGAGATATACACAGCTCTGCTGCTTTCTCTGGCTTTTCTTATGGCTTTCATAATTATAATCCCGATACTTGTGGGCGAGAGCATGGTCCACCTGACGATTTACGCGGTGTTTTTCTTTCTGGTGGTGGAGGTTGGCATCGCATACTTCATAAAGTCCATCTCACCCTATGACCCTATATGGCACTCCAGGGATGTGGTTACGAAAGCTGACAGGAAGCTTCTGCTCACCTTTGTTGTTTCTCTTGCGGCATGCTTCCTGCTTGGCATCCTGCTCCTCATGCTCAGGCACGGGGAGCTGCTCAGCAGGGTGCCCTTCCAGATACTCTTTGCCCTCAGCATCACCCCGCTGCTGTATGCCGGCTACGTTGCAAGGGTGGAGGAGGCTAAGGTGAAGAGGAAGGATGAGAACTTTCCGAGCTTTCTCCGCACCCTGGGGAGCTCGGCAAGCGCCAGGGGCGGGCTGATCCTTGAGCCTCTCTACTTCCTCTCCGCCCACGACTTCGGTCCCCTTACCCAGGACATCAAAAACCTGTACCGCAGGATGGCTCTCAGGGTGGATATGCTGAAGTCCTGGAGGTTCTTCAGCGCGGAGACGGGCAGCCACCTGATAGATGTGTTTTCAAAGCTGTTCGTGGAGAGCATAAACCTGGGTGCAGACCCGGAGAGGGTGGCTGAGATTATCTCCTCAAACTTCAGCAGGATTCTCACGCTGAGAAAGCAGAAGTTCCAGGTGAATGCCAGCTTCATAGGGATTGTTTACGGAATTACGGCGGGAATGGCGTTTTCTGTTGCGATATCTTTCACCATCGCCAAGGTGATCAACGCCATGTACGCAAATCTGAATGTTGACCTGGGAACGCTGGCGGGAATCTTCTACATGACCGACACCTCAAATCTTGTACTGGTCTCATACCTGATTTTCGCGGCTTTTGTGATTCACAGCCTGATTTCGGCGGTGCTGATAAGGGTGATTGACGGCGGACACTACCTGAATTCTCTGATACACTTTGTGTTCTTAGTGTGGCTTTCTGCGGCGGTGATTCTGCTCTCGGAGAAGGTGGTGACCTCCCTCATATCAACCGAGTTTTAGCGCCTGTGCGCCGGGCTGCTTCAACTATCTCATGCCCTTTTCCGAGAACCACCAGGTGGTCGCCGGCTCTGAGCTGCAGCTCTGGAGAAGGGTTGGGTATGAGCTTACCGGAGCGATAAACGCCGAGAACGGTGACGCCGTGCCTGCTGAGCTCGGTTTCTCTGAGCTTTCTGCCAGAAAGTTTTGAATTCTCTGTAACTGCAAGCTGGCTTACCTCTATGTCGCCCGAGATGGTGATTCTCTGGATGAATTCCGCCACACCAGGCTTTATCACCGCCTTCGCGAGAAGCCTGCCGGCGATGACGTAGGGGGAAAATACCCTGTCTGCTCCCGCAAGGTAGAGGTGGCGCATGCTTTCAAGACGGTCCGCCTTGACAACAATCCTCAGCGAGGGGTTGAGCTTCTTTGCAAGAAGGCAGATGAACACCGCATCTTCGTCGTTGCTGACGGCTATGACCATTTCTCTGGCATGCTCTATGCCGGCTTTCCTGAGCACCTCTTCTTCCTTGGCGTCCCCCTCTATCACCCCCTCTCCACCTTTCAGGTCAATTATCACGTGCTCCACACCAGCCCTGGAAAGCGCTTCGGCTATCTTCCTGCCGTTGTAGCCGTAGCCGCAGATGATGGTGTGACCGGTCATGGTAGTTATTCTGAGCCCGGGATTTATATGGGTGCGGGCGCCTGCAGACTGACTAAGGGGTATCCGAGGTAATTAGTTAAATGATGGTTTGTTAGTTTCATGTAAATTGTTAAAGTCATGTTCACAGAAAGGTGATGGCTGTGGGGTTCCGCATATGCGGGAGGTTCCACAAGGATTCGGGTGAGAGAATCTCTGAGGAGGAGTGGAGGAAGGCGGTTGAGTGCATACGAAAAGCCCTGGACGAGAAGAGCATAAGGGAGCTGCGGAGGGTTGTGAAGGAGGATGAAATGTGGTGGGCGCGGTGCCACCATGGCTTCGGCACGGGAATAAGAAACCTGCTCAGAGCCAACGGATTTGACTGGGGCGACATAAGCCTGGATGAACACTGGTTCCTGCTCGTGGAGGAGGCTGTGGAGAGCGCTGAGTAAGGTTTATATTGTCTGAGAAGGGATGGAGAGGAATATGAAGATTGAGACACTGCAGCTTGCAGCTCTGCTGCAC
>Ga0256839_1002645_pt1 | contig 19636 bp, 27 predicted proteins | sample 354166metaG_FD_185968 | JGI IMG/M metagenome (GOLD analysis project Ga0256839, IMG submission 185968) | Hydrothermal vent microbial communities from Mid Atlantic Ridge, Atlantic Ocean - 354-166 | ecosystem: Environmental > Aquatic > Marine > Hydrothermal vents | place: Atlantic Ocean: Mid... | reverse complement strand
TGTTCTCCAGATCGGGCGGCTGCTTCTTGGCCGCTTCGGTATTGCGCTTCACGTCCTTTTCGGACCGCTTCGGCGCTTCCTTCCCATCCTTGGGCCTATCTGTCGGGTCAGAGACTTCGCTATACCCCAGCGTCGGCAGAACAAGATTCACCGCCTCGACCAGCGCATCCGACGGAGATCGACCTGCCGCGATGTACGCCCGCTGAACCTCAAGCACTTTGTCGTTGGCGTCCTGATCAAACTGATCGGAGTTCTCGTCAAAAATCGGGAACTGCTCCTCCAGCTGAGTCAGGATCAGGTCCAGTCGAGCTGCCTCCTGCAGTTGTTCAGCAGTCTGGGTCGCCTTGGTCGTCGCTTCCTCCTCCATCTTCTTGAGGTAGAAGTCACGCTCTAGCTTACGAGATTCTGCCATCAGCTCCTTGATAGCATCCGCATCGCCTTCCTTCATGGCTTCTGCGATCTTCACATCGATCTCAGCCAGCTTGGCATCCAGATCGTCCCGGTTCTCCCCTTCCTCTGGCTTCGTTTCCGTCGCAGGCTGCGACTTACCCTCCAGTTCCTTCAGCTTGGCCTCAAGCTCAGCCGCACGTTCCTCGGCCGCTTTCGCCCTAGCCGCTACGGCATCGAAACGGAACTTGGGGATTCGGATTCCCTTGACATCTTCGTCCTTGACTCCCTTGCTCTGCTCTTCGTCCTTATCTCCTTCATCTTCCTCTTCAGAGCTTGCTTTTTCGTCATCTTTTTCATCGTCGTCCTTTACATCTTCCTCTTCCGTCCCTTGTTCTTCATCGGACTCTTCTTCCCCTTTCTGCAACTCATCGGTCTCATCCTCCTTCTTGTCATCAACAAAATCTCCCCGCTCTTCGGGCTTACCGAATTCGAGGTCTTCAGCTTCTTGTCCCATGATTTCCTCCGGTTAGCGGGCCTTGTAGCCCATTCGTGCACAATCCTCATCCCGAATCCATACAGGACAGGGTTTAACAGCCTTCTTCTGACGAACAGGCTGCATCTTCTTTTGCGGCTTGATCGGCTGCCGCCCGCGAAGGCCGCCGGTCGGAGAGCCAACCCCCGCATCCCGCATCTTTTTCTCCATCTCTTTCTTTCGGTCGCTGACCAACTTAAAGATACCCATAGCTATACCCTCTTACTGTTGAGCCCGTTTCTCTTCCTGCGCCAACTGCGCATCCAGCTGTTGTTGGAGCTTGTCTGCTCGCTCGGCCAGTTTCAGCCGCTTCTCAAACTCGAACTTTTCTCGCTCCAGATTAGCCTTTTCTTCCGCCTGTTTGCGCTGCAAGGCCAGCTGCATCATTTGCACGTTTGCCTGCTGCGCCTGCATCGGGTCCGGAACGCCGGGCGGCGTCTGCGCCTGCTGGTCGACTTCGATCGCCGCCTTGGCCGCCTCCGTCCCAGTCGACACCTGTACCTGTTCCGCCCGCTTCAGCGCCAGCATCGCCTGTGCCCGATTCAGCATTGCCTTGGTCTGCTTCTCAGCAATCTCAACCTGTTTCGCCTGCATCTCCAGCTGCTGCGCCATCATATCCAGCTGCCGTTGCTCCGGTGTCTGCTGCTGGCCCTGTACAATCTCCTCCTTGTTCGCCAAGGACGAGTTCTGGATAAGCACCGCATCGGGGATGTTGACGCCCAGCTCCCGCAGTTGTACCGCTTCCTGAAACTGCGTTTCCTGAAAATTGTTGCGGGCCGGGGCGGTCGTCACAACGACATCGTATTCCCCGACGGTCAGATCATTGACAATCGCGCCGTCCTCGTCCCGCCTGTTAATGACAAGCTCTTCGGATTCAGCACCCAGTGTCTCACCCGTGATCTGAAGAATCCGCTCCTCAGTATAGAACGTCTGGATCAGATCTAGCACACGCCGAGCAAGCAGATGCCGTGTCCGGGCAAGGTTATCAAGCGGTTTGGCGAGGTTTATCGACCCCGCCGCCTGTTTCGCTTGAATTGCTTTGGCAGCAACGTCGGCACGATCAAAACCCCGCAACGAGTCGGAAACACCCGAAATCTCCTTGATATACTCATCCGCCTTGAAGGTAATTCGGTCAATCCCGGTCGGAACCGTATTCGGGCTAATTTTCTCAGCATCAGAGACATCTGACAGCTCCATTACAAGTCCGGTTTCCGCCCCACGCTCTTCCAGCTCTTCTGGCGACATATTCTGCAGCGACCCGGCCTTCACCTTCCACCCGGAATTCGCTGTCGTGTTGACAATATGCAGCTCCTGACTGGAAACCTTGTTCAGCAGCTCCTGTGCAGACAGAAGGTTCTCGACAAGGCCGATTGTACGACCGTTGCGGAAAAACGGGAAATAGGGGACAACGGTGAAGTGTTTATACGGGCTCCACTCGTCGTGCAGCACCGTGTTGAGGCAGACGACGGTCCAGCGGATCTGCTCTACCTTCTTGCGTATTAGCTCAATCCCCGCCTTCTTGGCGACCCGCTTGATTTTGGTCGATGACCAGTTATCCGGTACCTGACGCAGATCGCCAGTTGCCGTGTCCACGAAGTGCCACGCCATGCGCACCTTCTTCCACTGGCGCTCTATCACGCGGTATTTGCGCTCAGAGTTGGATTCCTGCGCACTGTCTGAAGGGGGAATGACGTAGCCGCCGAAGGTCTGGTGGGTCCGTTCGATTGTATCGTACTGGTAGGGGATGGAAGTACCGCCGTTGGCCCGAATCTCCTTGGCCTTATCCGCGCCGTAAATCAGCTCGATGTCATCCAGCGTCAACCACTTCGTAATGATGACATCCTTCCATGTATCCGGATCGTATTCCTCCGCATCCGGGTCGATGACGACATTCCTCGGGTTCAGGTGCTTGATACGCACCTCCCCCATCATCTGATCGTCGAAGCTGATGCGGACGTCATAGAACCCACGGCTAGTGATGAATCCGTCGTCCGCAACATTGGCCTCAACCCAGTCAAGCTTGTTGTTGTTCGCAATGTTGATATAGACTTTGTTCAGGTCATTGGCCACCTCCTGTGTCCCGCCCTTCAGCGGCTTGAACCGGATATCCGCCCGGTTCTTCAGCTGCTCGCCCATGACCGCCGCCATGGTCGCCAACACCTTGTTAATGGTCAGGACCGGTTTGCCCTGCCGCTTCAACCGGCGCTCTACGATGGGGTCCCACTGCAGGCCAGAGAAGTAGTCATCACACTTGTTGGCCTTGTGGATAAAGTCCAAATGGCCGTTGTCACGGCAATAGGCGTAACGATCGTGAGTTTGGCGTATAAGTTGATAATTGGTTCTGGCCACAAACGACTCCTAGCAGGACTTCAGCTTGGCGTTGGCCCGGGCGAAGACTTTATCCCGGGCAGTCTTGCTCAATTTCCCGCGCTTGAACATCTGGGTCGCCCGCGCCTTGGCATTGGCTGCGTGCGAGCAATCATGCACAGGATACGCCCTGCGCCCGGGCAGCGCAAACTGACTGCGCCGCAGAGATTTGCGTTTCTTGGCAGTCAGTTCTGCCAACTCAGCACTCCCCTCGAGGCGTGTTCATCAGGATACCGAGGATGGGGTCCTTCATCGGATCGGCGTCGACTGAGCACGAGGAATAGAACCTGTCCCCGTAAACCGGGTCGAATACACGATCTCTGATGAAGGGGCCAAGCCAGTCCGGTTGTGGCATGGGGTTGTAAGGGTAAGGGTTGTATGGCGGGAGTTCCGGTTCGGAGATCATGGCGTCGATAAGCCGCTTGATCTGAAGAACCTCGTCACGCGTCAGGTCAAACTCCTGATCGCCGACCTGAAGGCGGTATGTCAGCTTCAACTCGCGTTGCTCCATCTCATGCTCCCATAGGGTCTTTAGCCCGGTTTTGGTCTGCCAGTATCCTGTTCAGCTTCCGTTTCCAACTCTGGTGCGCCTCACTGCCCGGCTTGGCCGGAGGCTTGCGGTTGCCGATCATCCGAATCAACCACGCCAGCGCATCCACGATGTCATCATGCACTCCGCCGGGGAACCGCAGCAGCTCCTGTACAGCATTGTCCGTCCACGGCTGGTTGTGGGGGAACAGAACCAGTCCTCTCTGCATCATCCCCTGAAGCGGTCTGGCCCGTACCCATTTATCTGTAATCGGCCTCAGGTCGTGGTTAAAGGTCGGGTACAACCGCTCCCTCGTCATAATTCTATCCAATTCTGGCCAAATTGCCAGTTCCAGCTGCCCTTTTTCTATCCCCACCTCCAGCATATTCGGGTACTTGCGGTATGTTGACATGATCGTCTGCGCCGTATCGTGGATATTGGCCCGGAAACGCAGTATCTCCAGAATATGTACCTGCCCCTGATAGTCCAGCCCGCCTACAGCCCCCACCGAGTAGTCGTTCTGCTGCCGCTCCCCTACAGCCAAGTCCCACGCCGAGAACAGGTACATCTGGTCCAGCGGTGGTACAGACACCGTAAACCGGATCATGTCCTTGGTAAAGTACAGCCCCTCGTCCGGGACCGGGTTCTGCTGGTACAGAGCCGACCAGTGCCGGGGCTGCATCGATCGCTTCATGTTGCGTAATCTTGGCAGCGGATACCGGTCCTCGTGCAACGCCTCCCCTTGCGAGCGCACCTTTGTCAGACCGGGTATCTCCTCCTCGTCCGGGTCATAGACCAGCCTCCCCTCCTCGTCCAGATACTCGTCCTTCTCCGCAATCGCAGGGTATATGATGATCTCCCAATCATCGATCTCAGACAGCTCCTTCTCATACTGCAAGATTTCAGCCTTGACCTTTACCCTCTCTTCAAGCTCCCCGGGCTGTAGCTGCTTCAGGCGGAAACCGGCCTCGTCAATCAGCTCGTTCAACTCCTTTTTCTGTTCCAGCATCTGCTTGATCAGCCGCCCGGACAGATCATCGTCGTTCCATCGGGTCTGGATCACCAGTACCCCGCCCCCGGGAGCCAGACGGGTTTTTGCCGTGGACCCCCACCAGTCCCAGACCTTGTCCCGCTGAGTCTCGGAATCGGCCTCCTCTGCGTCTTTCACCGGGTCGTCGATGATGAAGACATGGGCGCCTTTACCGGTGATACCGCCGCCCACACCCGCTGCGACGTAGCCCCCCTCCATGGTCGTCATCCACGCCTCCGCAGACTGCGCTTTCGGATGCAGTTTCGTGTTGGGGAACAGTTGCTGATAAGCCGGGTCCTGAATGGTGGCCTGAATCTTGCGCGAAAAACCGATCGGGAGGGACACCGCATACGAACTGGCGATGATTTCCCAGTCCGGATGACGCCCCAACAACCATGCGGGGAAGTTCTTCGAGGCAATTTCCGACTTCCCGTGGCGCGGGGGCATGAAAATCATCATCCGGGGGCTCTCCTTACGCTCCACGCGCTCCACGAACCGCTCCAGCTGACGGCAGATATGCTTGTGGACCCACCCCGCCTGATAATGCCGGTTGAACTTCTCGATGAACGGCAGCAAGCGACGCCGGGCCAGCTGCCGTTTGGCCAATTCTATCTCTGCGAGTGTGGCTTTTCGGACTTTTTCGCGCTCTGCGACTGCTTTGGCGCGATTAACCATACCCTTAGGAGGGTTTTCGTCGTGCTTTACGTCATAAGTCCGCTCCAAAGCGGCCTTGACGGTCTCTTCGTCCTTCAAAACCTCCTTTTTCGCTTCTCTCACGGCTTTGGAACGGCGTTTTGCCGCCTCCTTGTACCGTTCAGGCGACTTGCTGCGGTCCTCGCGGCGCTCCTTCAGCTGCTCTTCGAGCGGTTTCCGGCTCCCGGGCTTCCCACCCGGCTTATCTACATACCTAAGATGTGGCCTTGCAGCGTTCACCCCCTTTGAACACGTATTACAAGTGCGGGAAATGCCCCTCCCGACCCGCCGAAAATACTTGGCGGTCAAGGGGAACTCTTTCTTGCAGCTATCACAGACTCGGGTCTGCTCCTTCTTCCTGTGGGTTTGTTTGCCTCGCTTCGCCTTGCGCTCAGCCAGACACTCGGCGCAGATGTGCGACTGCCCCAGCCCCCGGGGCGGGTAGTTTTCCTTCGTCAGCGGCTTTGGGGTCTTGCACCTGCGACACGTTCGGCGCTCACTCATCCTTCACTTCCTCGAACTCCCCCTCGACGATCACTCCTTCCGCCGCAATACGGGCAAGCTGCTCGTCGTCCATCTGGTCGAACTGACTCAGCACACGCCGCTGTTCTGCCGAGAACGTCACCTTCTTCTCCTCCGGCGCATAGAATCCATTCATCCGGTTCAGCTCCTGCACCCCACGCAACATGGCAGTGGGGTCGCCCTGTAACCTCGCCATCTCAATCGCTTCCTCCACCAAGTCATACACCTTCTCCCGGGTGATACGCATGGCTGCGCGGTTCTGCTCATAGATGCGCTTTAGCTCTTCCTGAACGAGAGGGTCTTTCATATAGCGGCTGGCTGCTGAGCGAGGGTCCTTCAAGCCAAGATGCTTCGCTGCCTGTTGCGGAAGCATCCCTTGCCCAGCAACAAGCTCGGCAAAGTCTTTCTTTCGCTCCTCGGTAATGAAGGGCTGTTGGGTGTGCGGTCTCTGTGCCATGCCCAAAATGTAGCATCAAGCGCCTGAATTTCCTAGTGCCTATAAAAAATATGGGTATTCTGGGGGAGGTATTGAGCAGGTGAGGGTGGGGGCGGTCCCCCGGTCGCATTTCGCGTCCCCCACTTCGGATTTCGCATTCGACCGGGCTCCGATAGGACCCTTTCGACCCCCCCCCCCCCCTCGACCTCGATGCTGGATTCGAAAGGCAGCGTGGTTGCCCCTACCCCTCGACCTCGACAGGCTATATGGCTCTCGCCTCGCTGAACGCTCGGCGCTTTGGTTATTGTCGGTGAATCAATCGCAAAGGAGATCTAAAGTGACTGCCAAATACATTGCCATCATTGCTGTTATCAACTTCGCCATCTCGTTCATCGGCATGTATTTCGTACAACAAACGCTCGGCTATGCCGTGTTTAACGCCGCTTCGGTAGTAAACCTGACCATGGCACTTACGTTAGTGGATTACATCGCCCTGTATATCTCCTACCGCTACAACCGGTAAGAGATATATAACTCTATACACCTCGACCCCCCTTCGACCTAAATGCGCTGCGTTGTTTACGCCTCGCTAAACGCTCGGCGCTTTGGTCACCGTCGGTGAATCAACCAAGAGGAGAACCAACCATGTCTAAATGGCCCAAGATACCTGCTGGCGAGCCTGTTACCTTCGGTGTTCTGAAAAAGCTTATCGCCGAGTTCGAAGCTTCGTGGGATGCAGAGGACGAAAAGTACCTAGGCAAGCTTGAAGATCAGCGCATCCCCGTGTGGATACCGGGGCAGGGATATGACTATGCCGTTATAACCCATTCACCAAGCTGCGACCCCTTCATGCTCGTACCGGAAATCGCCATCAACAAAGAGGAGAACTGACCATGAGCATTCAAGACATTTACGTCGTTGAGTACATCGATTTCATCGGTGACGATGCCATCGTTCGCACGCTGTCGTGCAACAACGAAGACGACTTGGCCGAGTTGCTGGAGCGCGTCGAGCTTGACGGTAGCATTAATATCATCTGCGTCCGCCACGAACCCATCAACTGAGGAGACCATCATGGCTATTATCATTGCCCTAATCACCTTCGTCCTTCTGAGCAACGCCTTCTCGGCATGGCTCGGACTCAGCTTCTTCAGCTGGCTGTTCAACGTCTCGCTGGTCACGAAGGGCACTGTATTGGCAGGTGCCTTTCTCATCACCGTTACACAGGGCCTTATAATCCACTTCTTCGCCATCAATCACAAGGAGACCAATCAATGAGCGACGTTATTACCTTCTTCCTCCGTCCCGGCCCGAATGTCGACTCGCCGATGGAAGCGTACATCGACTTCTTCGGCATCAGCGCTATTCTCCTCGCCTACGAGGACGGCACGCTCTTCCTGCATAAGCAGAAGGCCGACGGCAGTCCGACCGTCAAGGCAATGTGCAACGGTTCCTTGCGCCGCTGCCAACGAGATGCCGACAACGCGCCGGACTACGTCGGCAACCTCGTCTGCAAAGACGGGACGCGCTACGAACTGGCGCTCTGGAGCCACGCTGATGAGGCAGATCCGTACTATTCCGGTCGCTTGCAACTCAGCGCTCGGCAGGGGAAATTCTTCGAGTTCTAATCGCTAGGGGGCTTCGGCCCCCGTTTCTTTTTCCGGAGGTGTAGCATGGCGTCGGTATATAGACTGTTCAAAACCACGCTCCCGGTTTGGGCCAGCCACGTGCGCAGGAAAGGTTGGTATTTTCTTTGTGACGACCCCGAAAACTACTATGCTTTTACCGGTAACGGTAAAGTAGTTGGAGTCTATTACCTACGACGTAATTGTGGGTGGACCTATGAAGGAGAGAAAAAGTGAAAGAAGAAATGTTATGGCGTGCTTTCTGTACTGTATGGTGGTTTGCCAGCGGAGAACGCATCATGATGCTTGCAAAAAACCGTAATCTGCTCAGAGATATGTATTGTCGTTTTCTGTATTGGGGGGATGAACGATGAAAGAAACGATACTGGATATTGTCACTGGGTTCCTGATTGGTGCTCTGATTGTAGTAGGAGTGGTATTTGCGTTCGTATTGTTCGATGGTATCGCAGATCTTGTCTCGCAGTGGTGGGTGAAATGAAAAGAGTTGTTATCGAGTTTGTTATTGTAGCGGTAATTAGTGGAATTGCCGCAACGGTATTTGTTCTGTTGCTTGAATTGGTAGTGAATCTGTTCTGAAAACGACGACGCACTCCCTCGCTAAACTGAATAGGACTGCATGACGAAGTGCAAAAAACAAGGTAGGAGAAGTTGTGGAGAGGGAGAGGAGCGAGGGAGATGCGTCGCCGAACCGGTTTTCGTATGCGCTTAAATAAGTAAAATGTTCAAGTAAGTTATTGAATAGTAAATACAAACAAGAATTATTTCTATTTAGACCAAAACAGAGGAGCCTACCAGTGCCAACACCGCGCTTCCTATCCTACGTCACGCCAGACCTGCTAGCCGAATTGAATGAGGGGCCAGCAGATCAACTGTTCTTCGATGACCCAGAGCATATCCTCGAGGCATTCGAAGATCAAGATGAATTGGAATTCGACGAATTCATTAACGCATTGGAAAAGAACGGAGAATCCAAATGAGTATTATTTTTGCGGGTATCATCGCTGCCATCGCAATGATTTTCCTCATGCTGAAAATGAACCTTCGACGACTTTGTGGATACGATATCTTCATTGATATCGGATTCACGGGCCTGCTGGCTTGGATGCTGGCAGGGACTTTCTCAGGGATGGTAGCAGCACTGATCGGTGGCGCAATCATATCGGTGTTTCTCTACATAGTGAAACAACGAATCGGCGCCGAGCGATTGGTATTCAAAAACCGTAAACTGCAATGGAGCGAAGTGAAATGAGCAAAGCAACGACAACTGAAAAGGCAGTACAACAGGCAACTGACGACGCCATGAAAGCCACGATGACCGGCAACGCCAAGAAGTTGCTGGAGCTTCAGGCGCAACTGAGCAAGATTCAGGACGAAGCTGCGGAGATCACTGCCAAGGAAGTGCTGCAGATCTTGCGACACGCAGAGAAGGACGCCGAGACCAGCAAGGCGGAGGAACTGCCGACGCCGAACAGCAACTACCTCACTGCGCGGATGGCCTCGGCAATGTTCATGGCACTGCGGGACGAACTGGTCTCGGCGCACATGCGTGTAGAGAGCGTCCAGCAAGATCGCCTCATCCTCGAAGACCGAAAAGCAACCGGCGCCTTCCGTTCTGACGTTGAACGGGCTGCAGCAGAACGGTCGCTGGCTTACTACGAATCGCTGGAAGAGCGGCTGGAAGAGGTCATCAGCCTCATCAGCGACGTGGTCAAGGTCTACAACGACGCTTGTGCTGCCCAGTTCCGGGAAGACGAGGAGCGCCAGCAGGACGTACCGCCGGACCAGCGCACCTACGTCAACATGCCCTCCCTGCGCTGGGTGAGCAACGCCGACAAGCAGGCACATCCCGACGATTGGGAAGAGCGCAACGACATCGAGCGGATGAAGCAGCAGGCGAAATTCTGGCTGAACTTCAACAGCACGCTTGGCTCGACCAGTGCCTCCCAGTAACGGAGGACGCCAAGGCCCCGGGGCACACGCTCCGGGGCTTTTCTTATGCCAGAAACAAGCGGGGCGTAGGGAGAACGTTTGGAGAATAAGACCACAAGGAAAGTCAGGGTTGAGAAATTTCTCAGTTTCCCCACCAAGAAAAAACGTTTACAACACACAATTTTATATTTGTAACTTCTTTAGTTATATGAATTATGAATTTTAATTCAACTTCTCAACCTTTTAAAAAATAATAAATAAAAATCAATAACTTACCTGTCAAAAAAAGGTTGAACTTTGCTTCAACCAGTTGAGAAATTTGCTTCAACTTTGTCAGACCAATACCCATACTTTACTTCATGCTAATTTAAGTAAGGACAATTTGGTTAAAAAATGTACAGGAAATTTCTCAACCTCAACCTTTTCAGTTCAACCTTTTTTCGCACGTAAGTCATTGATTCTTCGTAACCCCTTGTCGAGGCGAAAAAGGCCGTCTATCCTGAGTAACACTCCGCAAAAAGTCATCAGGAACTACAACAATGAAGCACTCACTGTTCTTCCTTGAAGCCGCCAATGGCCAAGCCTTAACAAAGAAATTCTCACGTCCACAACGCAGCAAGCCTATCCAGAAGACCAATTACCCTCATGTCCGGGAGTTCAACTCCTACGAAGCCAGTTATCGCAATCTGAAGGATTTCTCAGCGCTGCTGCGTCAATACGCAAAGCGTGGGGCGTGCCTACTTAAAGGCCACCTCAACGCACCTCTGAAAGAACAATCCAGAGCCGGTTCGACCCATCCTGACACACCGACCAACTGGCTCTGTCTCGATTTCGATGGTTTGCGCGGAGTAGCCACGGCTGACGAAGCCTTGGCCTTGGTGGGCATCGAAGGTGTCGATTATGTGCTGCAGTATTCCGCCTCCTCGGGAATACTGCGGACAGACACCTTCGATGCCCATATTTTTTTGCTCCTCGACGATGAGGTTTCTCCTCAACAGATAAAGCTCTGGCTCAAACACATCAACCTGACTGTTCCTGAATTCTCGGAGCAGATCACTCTCACCCGTTCTCACAACGCACTCCGCTGGCCTCTGGACATCAGCGTCAATCAGAACGACAAACTCCTGTTCATCGCGCCTCCTGAAGTCTACGACGGCATTCAAGACCCATTGAAAGGCCGTAGAATCCGTATGGTCTCAAAGCGGGGAAACGCAAAAACACTTTCCGCTGATCTCTTCACTGTCCCGGACGTAGCCAAAACCGACGCTGCTCAGCGCAAGAAACTGAATGAGCTACGTAAGGAGTTGGGACTGCCTTCCAAACGAACGCTGTCGACGAAGATATACAAAGGTGTATCGGTTGGGGCGTCGCCGACAACGGCGACAGTAACAGGCATCAAGGAGGAGCGAGGGTATGTCTATCTGAACCTGAATGGTGGGGATTCTTGGGGATACTTCTTCCCACTGGCGAATCCGGAAATTCTGTACAACTTCAAGGGAGAGCAGAACTATGCGCTTAAAGAAATCGCTCCGGAGATTTATCGTGAATACAAAAATCGCGCTGCGGAACATCGTCGGGAAGAACAGGAACGCAAACTCAAAGAGCAGCAAACCGGCAAAGCCTATGTCGCCTTCCTCGACCGTCGGACAGATACCTACTATCGCGGGACCTACGACTACGATGAAGAGGTACTTGATCTGGAGAAAACAGGCTCGCTCGTCAAGATCCAACACTTCCTTAAACAGCACGGCGAGCCGGTTGGGGACTTCGTCCCGGAATGGGACTATGTCTTCGACTTCCAGACAAACACGCTCTTCGACCCGGAGAGACGCTTTGCGAACCGATACCGACCCTCGGATTATCTGCGTAATCCCACCACAGCACGAAGGAAAGACCCTTTCCCAACAATCAGACGAATTATCCAACATGCCCTCTGTGACGACGGGGAAATCTACCAGCACTTCCTGAATTGGTTGGCCTTCATCTTCCAGTATCGGGAACCCGCACGTACAGCATGGGTATTACATGGGATTCAGGGCACAGGCAAAGGCGTTCTGTTCAACTACATCATCACACCGCTCGCGGGGCGTGATTATGTTCAAACCAAGCGCATTACCGACTTGGAAGATGGGTTTAACGGGTTTATGGACCAAACGCTATTCATGCTGTTGGACGAGGTTCAAATCACGGACGCCAAAAACGCAGATAGCGTCATGGCAAAGATCAAAAACTACATCGTTGAGCCAGTCATACCGATACGAGCGATGCGCACAGATCACTACATGGCGCCAAACTGGATGAATATCATCCTCGCCTCAAACAAACCAAATCCTATTCAGATTGACCCTACAGATCGACGTTTCAACGTCGCAACATACCAAACAGAAAAGCTCGTCATATCCAACGAGGATATCACCACGATCGAAGAGGAGCTTCCCGCCTTTGCTCACCAGCTCTTGTCAATGGAAGTAGATGCCCATGCAGCACGAACGCCCATTGACACAGAAGCCAAAGATCACATCAAGTACCTCACACGCTCTTCGATAGATCTGTTTGCCGATGCCTTGAACGAAGGCAATCTGCAGTATTTTTTCGAAGCGCTGCCTGCACCGTCGGATATCCCTTCCGATCTGGACGTCACTGCAAGCATGAAGCAGCAGTACTATATAGGGATGGTGCGTCGTTTCTTTGCATCTTTTGACCAGAAGACACACCCGGGGAGGATGAACATCTCCCGGGATGATTTGATCAGGCTTGCAGAATATATCCTTGGCAAGGTCCCAACCTCCCCAAACAAGTTTTCTGCTTATGTCAAACACCATGGCATAAACATCGGTCCAGTGAAAGTGAAAGGGAAGACAGTACAAGGCGTTCAAGTAAATTGGAAAGCCTCTAGGATTCTGGTTGAAGAATGGAGTACTTTGTGGCTACCGCAAGAAACGACACCTACCAAGAACGAAAAAGTCGTGCCTCTGAAGAAACAGAAAAGGTAGCCAACCAATCTATTGTTATGGAAGGAATAGAACATGTCCCTATCCCTTGAACACTTGAGAAGGGCCATTCATATTAATGCTGATGATGCGATGTACTGGGGGCTTATCTACAAAAACCCCCTGTCACACATATACAGCACATATGATATGGAAGATCCTGAGCTAATAGAGAGGTTCCAAAACTTTGTAAGTAGCGATCATATTCTGGTATACAGAAACGTATGGGTTGAGGATAGCCATATATCAGTAAACTTAGGGTCATTGTTCAGACTCATGTTTTACTACAATACCTACTTAATGCATTCAAAAAATGATAAGCGTTTTCAGTATAAAGACATAGTAGAAAATACGGTTAGGCGTATCACGGAGCTGGTCTTGTTTATGCTGGTCAAATATCCATTGATCTTTTGCATTGAAAAAGACTTTGGTTTCTACTGTAAATATTCAGTAGACTTCTTTTCTATGATTGAATCACATAAACTCAAAGAGGAACCTCTAAAGTCAAAGAGGGATCAGCTAAATGGGTTTATAAGGCAGCAAAATAATATTGCAATCGACGAAATAAAATCTACACTAAGGGGCCGCAATGATCTCTACAGATACCTCGGAACAAACCCAACAACCGCTATCGACGACGAGTTCTTGCATCAATGAATTTGGTGGATTCAGTGATTTCTACGAATTCAGATCAACACTCGCCACTCATTTTGACGTAGGGTGGACATGGAGCTTCTGGAATTTGGATGAAATCGGAGATAGTTTCTATAACAATACCAATGACGATATCAACGAGCAAATGAGTTTGCTGGAACACTACAACAGACGTTTTACAATCCAGCAGATAGCACCGACTTATCATGAAAACCGGATAGTAACAAATGTAGTGCACGCTTCGAAATTTTACTACTACGCTCGTTCATATATCCTGTATGTAGGTGATGCGCACTACATGCATGTACTCAACGATTTCTTTTATCACTATATGGCAATAGTGAAATTACTCTTGAATAATAACATTCTCTACAGGGATATAGAGAACAAAGCCAGATTGTACCTTAGGGACAATCACTTCCTGAAACACATCATAATGAGTAGAGAAGAAATACGTGCTTGGGCACACCAGAACCCACCATATATAATATAATCTGAACGGAGGCCACATGGCGAGTTTTAGGCTTTCTTCCGCGATCAGGAAAGAAATCATTGCTTTGTACTACGAATTTCTGTTTGGGGAAGCATTACGCAAAGCAGACAAAGCACTATCAAAGCAGCTCTACCGCCTGTATGACCAGCTTACAGACAAAGAGCTGCACAATCTGATCTCTTCAAACCGAACCCTTGCTAATCTCGACGTTTTCTCAAACCACCCTGCTTTTGTTAGGCTCAGATCTCTCTCGATGCATAGGCTCAATGAGTTGAAGATAGATATGGGTATCCAATCGCCAAGGTTGGTATATGCAGTACCAGACGTACCCAGTTTTGTTTTTAATACAGGGTCTTATACAAGACCGTTAAGTAGAGCACAACGGGATTTACGCGTAAACATCGCGGCCTATGGTCCTAGATTTGCTTATGCTCCAAGGAACATAAAGGACGTTACTGCGTATTGGATACACACTCCATCGATCGAACCAACTGTAGACATCGACGACAAACTGTTCTACACAACAGTTATCGAAGACACTAACATCGAGCCTGAAGTTAAGCGGTTGGTTATCCTTCTGGCGTTTTACACAACGCTGCTTACAGAACAGATATTGCCAAAGATAGCAGACACCAAAAACGCGATTGAGGATGATCTGGAACGCTGTACCAGCACGTCGCAAGTGGTGACCATACGCCCCGATTTGGCAGCTATTATGGCCCTACTGCAGGAGAATCATAATCTGACACCAAGTGCGATTCGCAGCCATATGAGGTCTCTTAAAGATGGGGGTATGAATTGGGGGCTGAAACTGTCTCAAGACCTCAAAGAGGAGCTGATGAGGCATAGACTTACTCTTGATATCGACGACTTGATAGAGGCGCTATGACTAACTATAATCGGGATACCTCAGTCAAAAAGAAAAGGAAAATCAAGTGTCCACAATCAAAGCTGGGTCTTTTTCCCGACTGCAAATCTACAGTGAGTGTCCCTATCGTGCAAAACTGGCTTTTGTCGAACGTGTCCCTGAGCCAGAACGCCCACCTCTCCCCGACGGAAAAGAGTATCCTAATGACCGGGGGAGCCGCATACACGATTACGCTGAAAACCTCGTCCGTGGCATTGAAGGTTTTGAAGAGTATGTACCCCCGCTGATCAATTTCAAGGAAGAGTTCGAAGTTCTAAAGCGTCTCTATCAGGATGGCCAGTTGTTGATGGAAGACTTGTGGCTGTTTGATGATGGATGGAACAGCCTACCGTCTGATCTCCCACCCTACGACCCACGTATATGGCTGCGGATCAAAATCGACGCCTTTGCCATCTCGCAAGATGGAACGCGCGGTGTAGTCATTGACCACAAAACCGGTAAACGTTACGGCAATGAAATCAAACACGGCGAACAGGTCCAACTCTATGCGTTGTCCGTATTTCTTCGTTTTCCGGAAATTGAGCATTTAACAACAGAGTTGTGGTATCTGGATCTGAACGAAATTCAGCCTTTCAACATCTCTCGACGCCACGGTTTGAAGTTCCTGAAAAAATGGAACGAGCGAATGCTGAAGATGACTTCGGACACGGAGTTCAAACCTAATAATAATACGCATAGCTGTCGTTTTTGCCCTTACAAGACTGGAGAAATATACAACGGTCTGATGGGCACCGGGCACTGCGATCTAAATCCGTAGCCGATATAGCTCAGTTGGTAGAGCGGCTGATTTGTAATCAGCAGGTCGTGGGTTCGAGCCCTACTGTCGGCACCAAACAAGTTGGTATAGAGGACGAGCTTTACTAACAATATAGGAGCAGACGATGGATACCACTCTTGAAATCGTAAAAGCGCTTGCTGATACTCTTGGCCAAGCATCATGGTTAGCGGCTGTAGTCATTTCGCTGTATATTGTTGTCACTTCGGGCAGCACTGTTTTGATTGTCTATTTCATTTATCGGACAATCTACAATTCAATCTCCAAGTTCTTTGATTCCCAGAAGAACGTCATCGAAAAAGGGTTTACGCCAAAGAAATATTTGCGTATCTCTGACAAAGCCGTTGAACCGCTTAACAAGCTCATTACGGATGAGTTTAACGGGACTCTGACTTCAGCAGATGTTAGTCGTATTGAAGCAGCGCTGGAGGGGAACACCATCCACAACACTTGTATCAATGAGGAAACTTACAAACATCTTGTTCGCTTCTTGATGAACAAAGTTAAGAGTTCTGCTTACCTGCACACCTCAGACGTCAACAACCTCGAAAAAGCATGGGAAAAACAACATGGCTAAACGCAAGGCAACAGCGAAAATGACACAAGCTCGGCGTCGATATGCAGAGAAACATGCTAGCCCGCCCGGAGCAAAACTTCGCCACAAAGCAGCAGAAGGCAAACTCACTATCCAGCATCCGCATGGCGTCGCTGGACTGGCCTTCGCCATGGCTCAGAAGGAGAACTACCGTGCCCGAAAAGATCGCAACCGCAACCTTGATCGTTGAGCAATACAACGACAATACGATGGAGGTTCGCACAGAATTCTCGCCTGAATACAAGCGAGGACTGGTCGCTCACGATTTGGTAGCGACCATTTATTCGGACTTGGCAGTCCATTTCACCAAAACCAACGAAGAGAAGGAGCAAGAAAATGCGTGAAATCGTCTCTAACACCGCTGTACCCCATTCCCCGGTACTGGCCCACGAGGTTGTTCCGCAGGCGCCGCGTGTATACGGTGCCCAGCATCGCAACTACAACGGCGAAGACAACAAGAAGCGGTACTTCGTTCACAACGAGCCGAACGGTACGTGGGTGATGCACTCGCTGACTTCGCCGACCGGCCATCTGAATGAGTCGGGGATCATGCGTTCGCTGTACGATGTCGCCGCTTATTGCGCTGAACACGGACACACCCTGTACGAATTCACTGATCAGCAGGAATTCGCCCGGTGGCTGCTCGGCGATATGTAATCTGCTATCAGCCACTACCGGGGCTCTCAACCCCCCGCATCATGGCAGTGGAAGGTGAAGCTCGTACGAAGTGGATTCTCTGCCAAGTCGGTCCCAGAGGGAAGAAATTGCCTGAGAAGGGGCTATATTCAGTAATCAAAGCTGCATGCTCGACAAATGTCTATGGCTCAATCAAAGACGCTTCCTCCGCTCTGGAAACATCAAAGAGAAACTTGTCGGCTGTATAACCGTACACCGATAATCTTTGATATGTCCGATCCCGGGACAGGTAAGACCCGTGCGCATCTGCAAGCTTTTGTAGACAGGATGAAACAAGGCAGCAGATGCGCGTTGGTTGTCTGTCCCAAGTCCCTGATGGAAAGTGCTTGGGTGGAAGATATTCACCGATATTTTCCCGGAGTCAGGGCCTCTGTTGCTTACGCTAAAAACCGAGCTGATGCATTCGCTGTAGATGCTGATATTTACATCACGAATACAGATGCTGTAAAGTGGTTGGCCAAGCAACCCAAGCGCTTCTTTTCTCGATTCGACACCATGATTGTTGACGAATCACATTACTTCAAACACCACACATCTCAACGATCAAAAGCTATTCTTGAGTTACGAGATTACTTCGAGTATCGGATCATGATGACCGGTACCCCATTTTCGAATTCAGTTATGGAAATTTGGAACCAGATGATGTTCCTCGATGGCGGGCAGCGTCTTGGGCCAAGTTTCTATCGCCTGCGTAGCAGTCTCTGCGATCAACAGAAGGTCACACAAACCATTTCAACATGGGTAGACAAGGAAGGAGCAGAAGAAGCTGTCAGCATGTTGATTCAAGACATTTCGATCCGGCATGAGTTTGATAAGTGTATGGATATTCCACCAAACCACACTTATACAATCAAATACACCATGCCGAAGAAACTGATGAAGCAGTATCAGAAGCTCAAGGAAGAGACAATTCTACGGTTGCAGACAGAAGTAATCACGCCTGCAAATGCTGCTGTCCTGAATGCAAAGTTGCTGCAGGTAGCATCAGGCGCGGTTTACACTGGCCATGAGCGGTATGAAGTTCTGGACACTTCTCGTTATGAGTTAGTGGCTGACTTGATCGAGCAACGCAAGCATAGCATCACCTTTTTCTTGTGGAAACACCAACGAGATATCCTCGCGGAAACGTTGAAGAAGAGAGGAATAACTTATGAAATCCTTGATGGAAGTGTTGCTGACCGAAGAAGAGCGGAAATTGTTCGCGCGTATCAAGCAGGGTTTTACCAAACGTTACTTCTGCATCCCCAAACAGGAGCCCATGGCCTTACCCTTACAAGAGGAACCGCAACAATCTGGAGTTCCCCAAGCCCAAGAGCAGACCTCGTAAAACAAGCAAAACATCGTATTCTTCGCGGCGGACAAAAGAACGTCACAGAAACGTTATTGGTAGAAGCCGCAGGGACACATGAACGGAAGATATACACTACCCTAGACGCCCGTACGAAGCGCATAGTTAATTTGCTGGATATGTTACAGGACTAGCCATGATTAAAAATGATATTGTTTTCGTATTTGCTGCGATACTCATATCAGTATTGGCTATTGTTCTGTCGCACGTACTTATGTACATAAGTATCATTGCAATGGTTCTAGCAGGTGTAGCGTGGATGGCCTCACTCATAAAGGCACCCGACGATGATAAAGTGGCTTAATATCATTGTTACTATTCTCGTCCTAATCCACCGAATCCTGATTGTAATAGATAACCTGCTACAACGCTATGATAAGAACAGCAAAAACCATCCAAGACTTGCTCGACGTTCTTCAGATAGAAACGCTCGTCGGGCTTGATTTCGAAACCTATTTCGATAAAAAGTACTCCCTGCGCTCCCAGACTATGTCCATGAGCGAATACGTGCGTGATCCAAGGTTCAAAGCACAATGTGTAGGGATACGCACCAATAAAGAGAAACGAGCAAAATGGTATCCCCATGAGCAAATTCCGGAGATATTGCATAAATTCGACTGGGAAACAACAGGACTACTTGCCCATAACGCAGCATTTGACGGATTCATCTGTTCACAGCATTACAAAATCGTTCCGAAGGCATACGTTGACACGCTCTCGATGGCGCGTCCTCTTTTCTCGCACGATATCGGAGCAGGGCTCGACGAAGTAGCCAGATACCTTGGGTTTTCAGGAAAGACGAAAGGAGACGCTCTGCAAAAAACGAAAGGGATACGTGACCTCCCAACGCCACTGCTCAAAAGACTCGGTCGTTACTGCGCAGATGACGTAGATGAAATGTGGAAAATATTGCGGGCCATGTTAAAGCTTGATTTTCCAGCAATGGAATTGAAGGTTATCGACTTTACAATTCGTTGTTTTGCAGATCCGGTATGCGAAGTAGATGTAGCGCTGGCAAAAGAAGAGCTAAAGAAGGAACAAGAAAAGCGAGAAAAAACATTCAAAGCAGTAACACGCCTGCTT